>Ga0193719_10000325_pt1 | contig 17228 bp, 10 predicted proteins | sample U2a2metaG_FD_160103 | JGI IMG/M metagenome (GOLD analysis project Ga0193719, IMG submission 160103) | Soil microbial communities from a riparian zone of the East river system, Colorado, United States - U2a2 | ecosystem: Environmental > Terrestrial > Soil > Riparian zone | place: USA: East... | reverse complement strand
TTTCGTTCCGCCCATGGCCATCAGATCTTGGTACAGGAGGGCTTTTCCTCTGCGGCCGAGGCATACAATGACGGGCTGCAACGGTCTACCAACGAACTTGTCGTTTTCGTGCACCAGGATGTCTTCTTGCCTGAAGGCTGGATGTGCAGATTGGACCGTACCCTGCAACAGTTGGAGAAGACTGACCCAGCTTGGGGAGTGCTGGGCTGCTGGGGGGCGAAGGAGAATGGTGAATATCGCGGCCATGTCTATTCTTCCGGTTGGGGAGTCCTGGGCGAAGGATTCGAGTCTCCGGAGCCGGTCCAGACGCTGGACGAAATAGTGCTCATCGTCAGAAAGAGCGCCGGGCTTCGTTTTGACCAGCATCTACCGCATTTTCATTTCTACGGAACGGACATTTGCATGCGGGCTGCCAAAATGGGGATGAAGTCTTACGCCATGTCAGCTTTCTGTATCCACAACACCTCGCAGATTCTCCGGCTACCAAAGGATTTCTACCGTTGCTACTTTCACATTCGGGGAGTTTGGAAGGACGACCTGCCGATTCAGACGACTTGCATAAGAATTTCCAGGTCCAATGCTCATCTTTACCGACGAAAACTGGAAGAGTTTTGTCTGTCTCGTTTACGCCGGAAGTGTTCTCCCGTTCCGCGCTCGACCGACCCCATGCGGATTCTCGAAGAGTTGGAAGTCGCTAAGGGCTGAGACGAGTTTCCTCAACCAATATGACCGTATATCAACTGGATCCTCTTACCGACTCGCGCTGGCCGGAGTTTCTTGCGCGGAACCCCCAATCGTCTATCTTTCACACGCGTGAGTGGCTCCAAGCCTTGCGCCGTACCTACGGCTACAGGCCGATGGTCTTTAGCACGTCAAACCAAGCGGAGCTTTCGAATGGTGTGGTCTTCTGCCAGGTTCAGAGCTGGTTGACGGGCAAGCGCTTGGTCTCCTTGCCGTTCTCGGATCATTGCCAGCCGCTGGCTGACGGTCTCGATCTTGAGGCCGTCCTCGATTATCTGGACCACAACCGCCGTTCTAGAGGCTGGAAATATGTCGAACTCAGGCCTGCGGTAGACGCCGGCATATTCAAAGACCAGCGCTATCTGGGCGTCAGTAATGCTTTTAGCTATCAAACTATTGACCTGAAGCCTGACCTGAAGACAATTTATCGCCGCTTCCATGAGAGTTGTGTGCGCAGAAAAATCAATCGTGCGGAACGCGAGAACCTGACCTACGAATCCGGGCGCGCGGGTCCACTGCTAGAAAAATTTCGCGCTCTGCTTTTAATTACGCGACGCCGTCACAAGTTACCCCCTCAGCCCGCCGTCTGGTTCCGCAATTTGGTGGAGTGCCTGGGCGACAAATTGACAATTCATGTCTTGTCAAAAGGTAGCGATCCAGTTGCCAGTATCATTACGCTCAGTTACAAGAACTCTCTCGTTTATAAATATGGTTGCTCCGATGCGCGTTTTCACAATCTGGGAGGAATGCCTCTGTTGTTTTGGAAGGTCATTCAGCAATACAAACAGAACGGAGCGGAAGAGTTCGATCTCGGGCGGTCGGCGCCCGAAGATCCGGGATTGATTGCCTTCAAAGGGCATCTCGGCGCGTTAGCTTCCGAATTGAATTACTACCGCAGTCCTATCCCCCGGGCGCGGGAAACGGTAGCCGAACCAAGGTTTTCATGGGCTCGAGAGGCCTTGACCCATTTACCGCAGCCAGTATTGACCGAAGCTGGCCGATTGCTCTACCGGCATTTAGGCTAATCCTTCTAGGCCCACCTCCCAGACACTTTCCATGAATCAGGCGTTTCTCAGTTACTATCAGTGCCCCGAACAGTTTGCCGATTTCAGGCCGACGCAAAGCCCGTCCAAAAGCCTTGGCTCGGGCTACTTCCGGTTTGGTTCCGATCTCATCGGCTATGGTGCGGCAGACGTGCAAGGCGAGGAACGGGCAGACGGAGCTCTTCTGGATGTGCTCTGCCGAGTCCGCATCGAGGGGTCTACCTGCCTGCTCCCGTTCAATCCGACTGATATCGCGAATAATTTTCGCTACGAGCGCTATGTCAATGGAGCGGGGAAATCCCTCGGGAAGAAACTGATTCGCGGGGCTTACTATCAGGTGCGACCCCTTCTCCCAGTTTCTGTGCGCCGCCACTTGCAGCGAACCTGGCTGAAGGGGTGGAACAAAAATATTTTTCCGCGATGGCCAGTAGATCGAACCGTGGACCGCATGTTCGAAAGGCTCATGGCCCTTTCGCTGCAGGCGCACCAGAACGCCCGGATCCCCTTCATTTGGTTCTGGCCGGAAGGGAAATCAAGCTGCGCCATGATGACTCACGACGTGGAGACGGCCTCTGGGCTGGCGTTTATCCCCAAACTCATTGATATTAACGATTCGTTCGGCATCAAGAGCTCATTTCAAATCGTTCCCGAAAAACGATATGTTGTCGGAGAAGGTGCGCTGTCGGCCATTCGCTCGCGAGGATTCGAGATTAACGTGCATGATCTGAAACATGACGGTCGTCTTTTCGAAGATCATCAGCAATTCCTTCAGTCTGCGCTACGAATCAACCGACACGGAATTCGCTTTGGCAGTAAGGGGTTTAGGTCGGCGGTGTTATATCGCAATCTGGATTGGTATGGTGCTCTTTCATGTTCTTACGATATGTCAGTGCCCAACGTGGGGCATTTGGACCCTCAGCCAGGTGGATGCTGCACGGTGATGCCGTACTTTATCGGGAAGATTCTCGAGCTTCCTGTGACAACGACGCAGGATTACGCGTTGTTTAACATATTGGGCACGTACTCGCTCGATCTGTGGAGAGAGCAGGTCAGCCACATCATGGAACATCATGGCTTGATTAGCTTTATTGTGCATCCTGATTATCTTGACCACTGCGAATCGAGGAGTACATATGCTGCCCTGCTCGGGTATCTTGCGAAGTTGCGGTCAGAGGCAGGGCTATGGATCGCGCTCCCCGGTGAAGTCGACACCTGGTGGCGGCAGAGAAGTCTGATGAAGCTTGTGCGCCGTGGGGTAGGGTGGCAGGTTGAAGGCCCGGGTGCGGAGCGGGCTCGAGTGGCATACGCCACGTTGGAAAAAGGCCAAGTTAGCTATCTTCTAAACTGAGATTTCAAAAGTTTTCATATCATGAGCCTCAAATCCTACGGTAATCAGTTCTTAGTCCTGGTTCTCTGCTTTGTGACTGCCTGTTTGAGATCGCACGCCGCTCAGGTGGTCTACATAGACAATGTGGACCAACCGTCTGTTACGCGGCAACAAATCGAAACTGCAGCTCGCTTTTACGGATTGGAGAACAAGGAAGTCTTGCTAAGTGGCAAGCGCGTTGACGACACCAACAAGGTGACGGCCGCGGTTAGTGGCACTCCAACCGTTGCCGTGGTCATTGCCGCCAATGCTCTTCCTTCTCTGAACCAAAAAAAGATTCTTGACTCGTTGCAGAGAAAAGGCACCAGCCATGTATCTGTGCTGATCGCCGGTATTACGGAACAAACCCCCACGGCTCTGATAAGGAAATGGTCGAGCGGAGCCATTACCGGCTGCACAACTTCAGCTGTTGAGAAGGGAAATAGCCACTACAAGATTGCAAATGTAAATGAAGTGACTCACGAGCTCAATGGCAACAAACTACCCTTTAACGAAAATGAAGTGTGCTCCTTGACGCTGGACGGCGGGCGAGGAGCGCAGTGGATCATGGCGGCCACATCCCGAGGGCGCGACTTTCCCGTCTTCGCCAAAGCGAAGGCCGGCGCGCAAGAGGTGTTTTTCGTTACTGCAAGCATGCCCGCTGAGAACCAGGTGACTTCGGACCCGTATCGCGAGCCGATGGTTTTCTCTAACTTGGCGGCACAGATGATGTTCCTTCGTTACGCTGCCGGGGAGCGAGCCTGGCACGGCCAGGGACATTATGCCAATCTGACGATAGACGATGCATGGTTGCGCGAACCTTACGGACATGTCTATTACCAGGGACTGCTGCAGGAAATGGAGCAGCACAACTTTCACACCACGCTGGCCTTCATTCCCTGGAATTTCGACCGCAACGACCCGAAGGTTGTAGCGCTGTTTCGCGCGCACGCGGACAGGTTTTCGGTCTGCGTGCATGGCAACAACCATCATCACCAGGAGTTCGGACCGTATGACAGTAAGCCGCTGAACGGCCAAATCGACGATATAAAGCAAGGGCTGGCCCGTATGGCTAAGTTCAGCGAGTTGACGCAGCTGCCTTACGATCCCGTGATGATATTTCCCCACTCGATTGCGCCGGAGCAAACCCTGGCAGAGCTGAAGCGGTACAATTTTACCGCCACCGCCAATTTCATCAATGTGCCGCTGGGAGCTAGCGCCCCGGCAGGGCCGGAATTCGCCTTGCGTACCGCGACCATGGCTTTCTCCAGTTTTCCCAGTTTGCGGCGCTATTCCGATGAAGCGCCCAGACCCGAGTCGCAGCTCGCCATCGATGCCTTCCTCGGCAATCCAATCTTGTTCTACGTGCACGAAAGCTTTTTCGCCGCCGGGATTGGGGCCTTTGACAATACGGCTGAAACTATCAACCGTCTTCAGCCTGACACACAATGGCGGAGTTTGGGCTACATCGTGCAGCATCTGTACCTGGAGAAACTGCGTGATGACGGCAATTATGACGTGCAGACTTACGCTGGGACCATTCGTCTCGATAATGTTCACCAGCGCGATACCATTTTCTTTGTCGAGAAGGATGAAGATTTTTCCCTGCCGCTAACAGTGCTCGTGGATGGACAACCATATCCCTATGAGACGTCGAAAGTGGGGCTGCGGATTGCGGTGCCGATTCGAGCGGGGGCGAGCCGAGGGATCACGATCAAATATGAGAATGATCTTAATCTAGCTGCGGTCGATATCTCCAAGAAATCGCTGCGTTTCAATGCCGTCCGCTACCTTTCCGATTTTCGTGACAACTTCGTGTCTAAAATCGCCCTGGGCCGACGTTTTGTCCGTTCCTATGCCCAGAACGAGACTGGTTGGAACCGGGGAATGGTTCTCGTCATTGGGTTGGTGGCAATAACCGCGGCTCTGTGGGTTGTGCGAAGGGGCAAGAAGCGGTCGATCAGATCTCGCGATTCGGCTTTGCCGGTCGGCACGGCTGCGCACGACGGAGCAGGCCACTGAGCCGGGCGCTATTTTGCCGCAGGCATGTACTTCGTGCAGGAGGCGTATCGGGTCGTGTTCTCAATGCCATGCCGGCGTATTGGCCATCCGATGGTAGCAGTTGGGCCGAGCATCAAGCCACACCATGTACTTCCGTGATCTAGTCGGGAAGAGCCCGAAGCGCGAGTCTGGAGGTGTGGAGAACGAAGGCTTGGTTTCCCTGGTCTTGCTGGGGGACTCTGTCGGCAACAAACGTCTCCAAAATTGTCTGGATGGTCACAATGAAGAAGAATTTCGCGGTCCTCACCCTCCTCCTGGCCGCTAGGTTTGCTGGAGCAGCCAATTTGTCTGCCACGACGAGCACGTTTTCCTCGGTATTCAACGGAGCGGCGGGAGGCGATGTAATCCTGCTGGCTCCGGGCAGCTACGGTTCATTCAGTGGCGGCACCAAATCGTCCATGGTCACGATTCAGCCCAATGCTGCTGCCGGGGGCACGCAGGCAAACGTCATCTTAGGCTCAGCAAACCTTGGGGCATCGCAAAACATTACCATAAAGAACATGACCATCGGAGGAGCGAGCGTAGGCAGTGGTAGTTCGCCGGCTTTGCACATCCATCTTATCGGCAACAAGTTCACCGGAAGCCTGTGCATCAACACGCCAGGCGACGTCAACCAGGATACTCTTGTAGATGGAAACAGCTTTATTAACGTGGGCCAGGGCTGCACCGAAGGCCGGATCGGTGTGAACGGGAACAATAAGGGCCATAGTGTGGTAAATGGCGTGGTGATCTCGAATAATTTGATCAGTGGTCCTGGACCTTCCGACGGAATTCAGATCACTGGTGGCGCGTATGGCACGGTAATCGGTCCTGGCAATGAGTTTGTGGGCATCAAGGAGAGCGGCTGTGGCTCCGTACATTGCGATCCCGTTCAGTTCTACGGCGCCGTAAGGACAACAATCACCGGCAACTACTTCCACGGGAACTCAACGGGTATCATGAGCCCGGATTGCAATGGCAGTCCCCTGATCCTGACCAACAACGTCTTTGTCACCGATGGCGAGTACCCGGATCAAGTGGTGCAAGCCGGGGCAAATGGCGACACTATCTCTCATAACACTTTCGCGGGCGGCGCCAGGATTCGCTATGGCAATCCCAACGGTTGTGGTCTGAGTTCTAACATTGCGGTCACTAACAATATCTTGACGGGTGGGGTGTGGTTTTCTGACGGTCAAAGCAGCAGCGGTATTTCTATGGACTACCAGCTGATTGCAGGTGGCGGCACGGGCTCCCACACACTCAACGGTTCCCCCACTTACGTCGGTGGTAGTACTCCTCCGACTCGAGTTGGGTACCAACTGGCTGCGACATCCTTGGGGGTAGGCGATGCGAGCGATCATACTGACATTGGAGTGTCAATTGCTGGCACGCAGGCCCAGGCCCCGGCTCCGCCATCCAACTTAACAGCAGTGGTCCAGTGAGTGCATCTTATTCGGACCTTTTGCGCGCCGTCCACGGGGCAATCGTCGGTTGAGCCCCAGTTGTGACGCCGGCGAACAATCGTGCGCGATCTTCGGCAGCATAATACGAGAATCCGAATCTAGCGTTCCTCATGTGCGGGCTCGACCACTTGTGAGCCGCTAACACATGCTTTGGCGCGGAACCACTGGTTGCAAACCTCGAGTCAGCCGGCGGAAGCGGCTCCTGCTTCTGGCCAGAACTTCTTAGGTTTCCATCTCCCACGATCCCGCTTGATGAAGACCCAGAGTCCAACCGTTCTGTTTGTTAGCCATGACGCTTCGCGCACCGGCGCGCCCATATTTCTTCTGCGCTTTTTGCACTGGTTGCGGGAATATCGGCAGATCCCGTTTCAGATTCTGGTGGGAAGCTCGGGCGACATGTTGCCTGAGTTTGAATCGGTGGGGCACACGGAGTTGTTTGTGCCCAAGCCGACGCCTCTGGACCGGATCTTGCGCCGTCTGAAAGTCGGCACCCCGGAAGACTCGGACCACAAGAGCTCGCTGCGTAAGAGGTTGGCAGAGAGCAATGTGGGACTGGTCTACTGCAACACGATTGTGAACGGAAAAATCCTTGATTTTCTCTCATTCCTGAACTGTCCCGTGATCTGCCATGTGCATGAGTTGGAGCAGGTGATCCGGCTGAACTCGGACGAAACCAGTCTTGGCTTGGTGAAACGATTCGCACCGTCATTCATTGCGGTTTCGCATGCCGTGAAACAGAACCTGGTGACAAATCATGGGATTCCCGAAGATAAGATTCGGGTGATCCATGGCTTTATCCCGACCGGCGAAAGCAAGCAGACCGAGATCGCTCAGGCCCATTCTGATGTCCGCCGCGAATTGAGGATACCTGCAGAGGCAAGAGTGGTCTGTGCTTGTGGCTCCATTGAACCGCGAAAGGGAACCGATCTCTTTCTGCAGGTCGCGGAGAGAGTGTCGGAACTTTACAAGAACAAAGGTCCAGTGCATTTCATTTGGGTGGGCGGCGGTTTAGAGCAAGTCACTGCGATGCGGAAACATGTGAACTCGTTATCCCATCGGAATACGATTCACTTCATTGGCCACCGGAAGGATGTCAGTTCCTACTACGATGCGTCTGACGTTTTCCTGCTGCCTTCGCGCGAGGATCCCTTTCCTCTCGTGATGATGGAAGCTGCATTGCGGAAGAAAGCCATTGTTTGCTTTGATCACGCAGGCGGTGCGCCGGAATTTGTTGAACGCGATGCCGGCTTCGTGGTGCCTGGATTAGACGTGAACAAAATGGCCGAACGGGTGGTGGACCTGTTGACCTCTGCTGAGCTGCGTAACCATATGGGTGCGGTTGCCCGGCAAAAAGTGTTGGACCGTCACGACATCAGCATCTGCGCACCTAAAATCTCTGCCATCATCCACCATGAGTTGTTGGTGCGCGAGGCCAGAGTACTCGGGGCATGAGGCTCCCATCGACGGGAGCGCGGATGGTCGGCATTGTATCCTGAAAAAGTTTTCGATTCCTTGGGGGTATTCTAGTTGCAGACGAATGCAAATGTCGGAGAAGCCGGCGTGAGCCGGAGGTTTCTCAGCAACACAGTGCTGAATTTTGCGGGGCAGGGTTTCCTGCTGCTCTTGAATATTGTCACGGCCCCCTACATCGTTCATCATCTCGGGGCGGAGCTCTTCGGGATAGTTGCCCTAGTTCAAACAACCGCCGGTTTCGCAGGCCTATTAAATCTGGGGATTGGGCGAGCTCTGACGAAGTACGTATCTGAGCTCTATTGGAAAGGCGAAGTCAAGACCATCAATCAGATATTTCAGACTGCGTGGGCGACGTGCATCGTAAGCGGTATGGTCGCACTCCTGCTCGTGGTGGGGCCCAGCGAAACGATTAGCAAGATCTTTTTCCGTGACGGACCGCAGGTCAACGGGGTAGCAGGTTTCGCGATTTATGTGGCCGCGCTGGGACTCTTTTCCTCGATGCTTCTAGAGGCGGTCTCGGCCCTCCCCGGGGCGCTGCAAAGATTCGCAATCTGTAATGCCATCAATGTGATGATGGGCGTGCTTCGCTGCTTGGGCTCGGTCGGGCTGCTCGCCTGGGGCTACTCGATCCGATCTGTTCTGATGGCCAATTTGATTTCGAATCTGGTAGGAGTTGGTGCTTTCGCCATCGTGAGCCGCAACCTCATACCGGGCTTGAGCCTTGTCCCGGGCTTTAACTGGTCTGCTTTCAAACGGTTGTTTCGTTTTTCTCTGCCCTTGATTCTTTCTTCTTTGAGCACCCTGATTGTGACCCGGCTGGACCGCTTTATCCTGGCCTACTTCCTGCCGCTTGCCGCTGTGTCCTTTTATACTCTGCCGTATTCACTTTCTGAGAAGCTGTCGATGGGCGTGACAAACATCACATCAGTGGTTTTTCCGTTCACCAGCGAGCTCCACGCAATGAACGCGCACGAAAAAGTGCAGGAGCTATATCTGCGCTCAACCAAGATATTGAACCTCGTGATGCTGCCACTCACTGTGATTCTGCTCGCGGTCCCGGGCACGATTCTCCAATTCTGGCTTGGCCCTGAGTACGCCTCGCAGGGTGCAGTGGCGCTCGCTTTGCTTGGAGCAGCCGCATTTCTAAACGCAGCGAGTGCTGTCCCTACGGTTACTTCGCTGGGAGTTGGGCGAGCCTGGATGCCCGCCTGCTTTGCCGGAGCGGGCGCAGTTATCAACCTTGTATCTAATTTCCTCCTCATCCCGCGATATGGCATTGCCGGTGCGGCCTTGGGAGCCCTGCTGCCGCAGGCGATTGTAGTTCCGTTTTTTGTCTACTTCGTAACCCGTAGTCTCAAGTTTTCATTGTGGCGGCTCGTCGCTGACGGATTCATGCGGCCTTTGGCCTGCGCCGTTGTGCAGTTCGCGATTCTTTACGGGCTTCGGGGATACATAAACAGTCGCATGAGCCTGATGCTTGTTTGCTTTGTGTCGTTCGCTGTCTTTGGAGTTCTCGCCGTTTTTGTGGCTATCGAAAATGGGGAGCGCAGTGCGCTTTTCGGCGGACTTTCAGGGTGGGACTTCGGCCGCTGTGTAGCCAGCGCAGAGAACGCAACGGAGTGACGACGCCGCGAGTCTGGGAACGGCAGTGCCAACCAACCGTCACTTTCCTACACGAGAAGAGCGAAAAAAATTGAAAAACGGATTCATTGACTCGACCTGCCTTATTCCGAGGGCGGTCCAGGCGCCCAGCCCCGACATTTCTGCCGGTAGCGAAGATGACGCGCTTAGCAGAATAAGCGGAATGGGACGGCTGTGGAGACTCGACCCGTCATTTCTATTGTTGTTGGGAATCTTACTGTTGTCGCTATCCCTGCGATGGGTAAGGCTTGGCGAAAAGAGTTTGTGGATCGATGAAATTTGGAGCATCGGGATTTCTAGACTGCCCTGGCACGCCTTCCTGTGGGTCGTGCGAAATCAGGATCCGAACACTAGCTTGTACTACGCTTTGCTACATTTGTGGACGCGCCTTGGAAATAGCGAATCCACGGTCAGGGCTATGTCTGTTCTCTTTGCGGTAGGTACGGTCCCGGGGGTGTACGCGCTTGGCAACAGGCTCTTCGGTAAGGCGGAAGGCCTTATCGCCAGCGCCCTGCTCGCAGTTAATGCCTTTCACATCCAATGGTCGCAGGAGGCTCGTGGCTACAGTCTCGTAGTACTGCTGGTGACGCTCTCTTCGCTAATGTTTGTAATCTGTATGGAACGTCCATCCCGCAGGAACTGGGCGCTTTACGCTCTGATCAGCGTTCTGGCGGTCTATGCTCATCTCTACGCCGTCCTGGTGCTGGGATCGCATTGGGTATCGCTGATTTTCCTGCGCCGCCGGGAAGTCCCTTGGAAAGGTCTGATCGGGAGCGCTGGGGTCATGGGTACCCTGATGGTGCCCCTCGCACTACTCTTTTCGGCACGGGCCAAAGATCCTTTTGTGCCACTGGGTTGGTTGCCCAATGCGACATGGGCGGCTGTGTATGATGTCTTCTACTCCCTTGCAGGAAACGCCGAATTTCCTGGCTCTCATGGCGGAAAATCCATCCTGATAGCGTATTTTGTCCTCTGCCTGATGGCCGTCTTGCCGGCAATAAAGGGATGGCATCGCTCTGAAAACTCTTCCCACCTTTGGCATCTCGGATTGCTGCTTTCCTGGCTGTTCGTGCCCATTGCGTCGATACTAGCGATTTCGGTGATGCAGCCGATGATGATGAGTCGATATCTCCTCATTTGTGTTCCGGCGATCACCCTCCTGGCAGCAAGGGGTATTCAGTCGATACGTTTTAGATGGGTTTCTGGCATTGTTCTTATGGTTGTGATGGGGTTAGCTGGTTTGCGGCTTCCACAATATTTTCAGGGACGCGCCAGTTTCCTGGAATGGAAGTCGGTAACGGATCGCGTTCTGGCTCAAGCGCGTCCGGGGGATGCGATCATCTTCTGTGTGGCTCCGGGCCGGCTACTGTTTGACTACTATCGTGAGAAATATCACCACGGCGTAGATGGACGCTTGGACATTGTGTATCCCCAGTTCACAGCAGAGCAGGAGAACCAGGACCCAAGAACATTGGATTACTTACCACCTATAAGCAATGGCTTCGTGGACTCGGTGGCGGCTAACCACGATCGGGTTTGGGTGGTGGTATATCACGACCACTTTGCACTCACAAGGGAAGCCAGCCGCCGGATTGAGGAGGGGCTTTCGGCCAAACTGCCCGAAGTCTGGCAAAGCCGAATTGATGGCGTGACATTGTTTCTATATTCTCGCGCATCGGACGCAAAGCAACTCCTCCCATTGAACTAGCCCGGGAGGATCGCGACCAGCAGCCCTCACGTACGCACACGACAACCACAGGCTCGCCAATGGTTCTCTCGGCATGGCGACCGGGCCCCTACCAAGCAGTAGCTATGCCTCTATAGGTTTCGCTGAAGAATATTGACCAAGCTTCACTGGAGACACACCATGAGACTGCACCGCAGAATCAGCATGATCCGTTGGGTTGTCTATACCCGCCTGACGGTTTTGCTCGCCGTCCTGTATATTGCCACCGCTGCGGCGAGTGCGCAGGTGCTGCTGGGTGACCAAGCGGTTGAGAGTGGAGCAGACTCAAACGCGCCAAACAAAGCTGAGGCTTTTCAGACGACGGCCAGCCTCGGCGGTTCCGTGGGAAGCCTGACCGTGTACCTGGATGCCAGGTCAACTGCCACAAAGCTCTATCTGGGGCTATATGCAGACAACAATGGGCATCCTGGCACCTTGCTGTCGCAAGCGAGCAGTACGACCTTAGCTGGGAGCGCATGGAACACGATCCCGATACCGCCCGTCAGCGTGGTTGCCAACACCCGCTACTGGATCGCGATTTTGGGAACTACAGGAATTCCTTTTTTTCGTGATCGCGCTTCCGGCTCGTGTAAGAGCGAAGCCAGTTCGCAATCGACGCTCACGTCCTTGCCGTCGACCTGGACGACCGGAACGGTGTACTCTGACTGTCCGCTTTCCGCATATGGTTCAGCGATCACGAGCTCGAACCCCGTGCTCGCGGTGTCTCCAGTGAACATGGCGTTCACGATGACGGTGGGGGGCGCGGATCCCGCCCCTATCACCGCCAATGTAACCAATACCGGCAGTGGGACTCTCGCCTTTACCGCATCCAGCGACAGTGCATGGCTTTCAGTCCTCCCGACCAGCGGAACGGCTCCGCAAAGCTTGCAGGTCGTCGCCTCGGGGTCTGGACTCGGAATGGGTACCTACACAGGCCACGTAACCGTTGCCTCGCCTGGCAGCCAAGGCTCGCCCGTTGTATTGAATGCAAGCCTCACTATAGCCAAACCGGCGGACTGGCTGATGGTTGACCATGATCCTGCACGGACTGGCAATGCAGTAGACGAAACGATCATCACGCCAACCAACGTCGGTAACCTGCAATTGAACTGGTCCGTTTCTGTTGACGGTCCGGTTACGGGACAGCCGCTGTTCGCCGGCGGGGTTCAAATCAACGGACAGAGCCGAAATGTGCTAGTTGCGGCCACCGGCGGAAATTCTGTGTATGCCTTCGATGCCAGTACAGGAGCGCAACTGTGGAAAAGGAATTTCGGCACCCAGTCCGCCAATTGTGCAATTCCGAATGGCTTTGGGGTTACTGCGGCCCCGCTGATTGATCGTAGCACCGCGAGAGTCTACACGGTCTCCAACGACGGCAAGCTTAGAATACTATCCCTGTCTGATGGTACGGAGGCGCTCACCGCTCTCACCCTCATTTCTCAATCGGCTACGAACAAGGTTTGGGGCGGGCTTAATAAGGTGGGCAACAACATATATGTTACTACCGCCAGTGATGGTTGCGATACAACCCCCTGGCGCGGACAAGTGTACAAGATCGACGTGTCCGCAACTCCTACCCTCACCGGCACCTTCGTTGTAGTTCCGGGAATCGCTGCGCCGAATGGCGGAGGCGGCATTTGGGGCTACGGTGGCGTTTCGGCAGATCCCGCTACGGGAAATGTTTACGCTGCGTCAGGCGCTGACTCGAACATGCCCGAAGGCTACACACCATTTGCCGATCGCATGATCGCCCTCGATGGCAATCTGAATTTGCTAGGTTCCTATGGCCCACCCGAGCCAAATCAATTCCCGTGCAATGGGGCTCCCTGTGATCTAGATTTCGGCGCGACTCCTCTAGTTTTCCAGCCCGACGGTTGTCCCACGATGGTGACAACCGGTAACAAGAACGGTCAGCTGTACCTATTCAAAGCAACGGATCTGGCGGCGAGCGCACAACCGTTACAGGTCCTCACGCTAAATGCAGCAAATGACTGGCTCGGAAGTGGTGGTATCGGTGGAGTTCCAGCGTATTGGCAAGCCGGGAACAAGGTGTTCATTTCGGATGTAGGGCCAGGCGTTAGCGGCGTTGCAGGAGGGGTAGTCGCGTTGAATGTCACAGCGAGTTGCTCTCTCCAAGTGGCCTGGAGTACAGCTCTCGGTGGGGCGGCGCAGCCTGATTCCACACCCACAGTCGCCAACGGAGTGGTCTTTGTCGGTGAAGGTGCTACTGGTATGGTCCACGCTTATGATGCCCAAAGCGGGGTTCAACTCTGGACCAGCGGTTCCACCGCATATTCGGCGGCAGCGACCTATGCCGCTCCCATCGTGGCCCAAGGGAGCCTGTATGTCGGGTCCTGGAGTAATTTCAGCGGCGGTGGCGAAGTGGGCGCATTCTCGCTCAATTCTCCCACACAGATTCTCTCAGTTTCGCCGACGAGCGTGGCCTTTACCGCAATCCAAGGAGGCAGCAATCCGGCTTCAGCGACGATCCATGTCACCAACGCCGGTGTGGGAACGCTGACCTTCAACGCAGCGAGTGACAGCACCTGGCTGACGGTCTCGCCTGCCAGTGGGAGTGCACCGCAGAACTTGCAGATTGGAGCTAACGTTGGAGGACTCGCGCAGGGCACCTACACGGGTCATATCACAATCACTTCCGTCGGAGCACAGGGTTCGCCTGCCGTGGTAACGGTTACTCTCACGATAAGTCCAGTTGCGACGACTCTGTCTTCTCTCACGCTAAGCCCGACGACTGTGATCGGCGGGAACAGTTCGACAGGCACTGTGACGCTGAGCGGCCCTGCCTCCGCAGGTGGCGCCACTGTAACGCTGTCTAGCAGCAGCACGTCGGCCCAAGTTCCGACAAGTGTGCCGGTGCTGGCAGGTGCTACGATGGCGGTGTTTACGGTAACCACCAGTGCAGTATCCGGTTCCACGTCGGCCACGATCACGGGGACATACGGCACGGCGCAGACAGCCACGTTGATGGTAAATCCTCCGACCTTGACCTCGGTGACACTGAATCCGACGAGTGTGCAGGGAGGTGGTTCGTCAGCAGGAATGGTGACGCTGAGCGGCAAGGCGCCGGCGGGCGGGGCAGTAGTGACGCTTTCCAGCAGCAACACGGCAGCGGCGCAGGTGCTGGCCAACACAACTGTCACGACGGGTGCGACGACGGCTGCGTTCACGGTGACGACTAGTGCGGTGTCGAGCTCGACGCCCGTCACCATTACGGGGACGTACGGGATTAATCAACGTGCGACACTGACGGTGACCCCTGCGGTGCCGCCGGGTACGGTGTTGTTCGGAGATCAGGCGATCGAGAGTCAGAGAGACTCAAACGCGAGTGGCAAGGCGGAAGCGTTTCAAACCACGGCCAACGCAACCGGCACGCTTGCTTCGATGATCGTGTACCTGGATGCCAGTTCGACGGCGAGCAAAGTATACCTGGGACTCTATGCTGATAACAACGGGCATCCCGCAGCGCTCCTAACGCAGGGCAACAGCGCGCTCCTTACCGCCGGAGCTTGGAACACGATTACCGTGAGCCCAACAAACCTGAGTTCTGGCACGAAGTACTGGATTGCGATTCTGGGAACATCCAGCGGTACCCCATTTTTCCGGGATCGCAGCAACGGCCCGTGCAAGAGTGAGACGAGCAGCCAGGCGACTCTGACAGCATTGCCCGCAACGTGGTCGACCGGAGCGGGATACACCGATTGCCCTATTTCGGCATACGGCCAGTGAAGAAGTAAGAAGTTCAGGGCTTATGAAATCGCATGATGTCGAACGCCAATGTTTTAGCGCGCAGTTTCCTGAGCCCAACACAAAATCATGGTGCGCACGTTCCAGAAAGACTCCGGCCGGGGATTTCTTGAGTGCAGAACTAAATCGATTGCTGTTACCGGGGGAGATCGTTTAGAGGCTCCAACTGCGTCCTGCGGTACCTGATTGGCTCCACCGAGCGGCCCCTGGAAAACTACGGACGACCACGGATGGAGATTGGTAGGAAGGGCGCCGTCGGACGCCGCTCAACCGCCTGACCGATCACGTCGAGGACACACACGCCTTGCACCGGAGGGATTTCGTTTCGGCGGAACGCAGCATGAATCCCGAAGCAGCTTCAAGGAGAAGAGCAACATGAAAAGAATTATCGTAATTTCTCTTACTGCCGTCCTAGTGATGTTTGCAGTCTGTCCGACTCAGGGCACCATGAACCAGGCCGGCACGAAATCTGACAATTCCCAGAAAACGGTCAGCATTTCGGGCAAAGTCAGTCACGATGGGAAGACGTTCAAAAGTGACAACCAGGTTAAGAATTGGACGGTGAGTAATCCGGATGCCTTGCAAGGCTACGAGGGGCAGCACGTAATGGTAACAGCCCACACTAGCGCAGACCAGAAAGAGATTTACATAGTGTCCGTCAAGTCGGTCGGCCGAGAGTAACTGGGGGCGATTTGTCCTCTTACGGCACGACCTTAAAAAGCGCCTGCATTCCGCCCCTCAGATGGTCGTTTACGTGGCAATGGAAGAGCCAGGTTCCTTCCTTATCGGGCGCCATGTCCGCAACTACCATCCCCATTGGGCCCAGCGTTATGGTGTCGGTACGCATATGGTTAGAAAGAACGGTTTGCCCATGCCAGTGCACCGTATGCACATCGTCCTCGTTGCTGTTGGCTAACAAGTACCACCGAACGCGGTCTCCTCGCTTCATTGTCAGCAGGGGCAGGTTGCCTTCGATCAAACCATTGATCGAGTACAACAGGTTCTGTTCCCGGAAAACCGGATCTGCAACTCTCATCGGCACAGATGAGGGCAGAGATGCACCTGTCTTTCTAGCTCCGGTCTCGAAGTACCAACTATCAGTTTCGTCAAACACGGCAAAGGCAGTCACAAACTCGCGGTCGACATCTTTCGGTGTCCCGTCCGGGCGACTGGCTCCGCGGGCGGTGATAATGATCGGGCCTAGCAGACCTGTATTCATGTCCTTTGATTCCACAAAGTGCCCGTGATACATCCACACGATTGAACTCGGATCTCCTGGACCCGGGCCGGCACGCTCGGGAACAGTCCAAGTGTAGGTGTAGCTCGCACCCGGCGGAACCATGTCATCTCTCTTGGCCGCGCTGGGCGTGCCATCGTTATAGGTTGCACCTTCGGAGTCTTTTGCATAGGCCAGGCCGTGAGTATGCAGGCTGCACGTGAGCTTTGTATTGTTCTTGAAGACGACTTGGATCGTGTCTCCAACCTCGGCTCGAATCAGGGGCCCCAGGATGCCGAGATGCTGCCACTCCATGGGGCGAGGTTTCTGGATTCGAAAGCTGGCGTCCGCGTACTCGTGAAATACAGCCTTAGGATAGGTTCGGTGACTGCGGCCCGCCACGCCTTCGCCTTCCGCTCCTTCAGGATGCGGGGTGCCGGTGAGCTCTCTTCCGTTGGGTGTGTAATCCCAGGTGACTTCATCGGCGGCGATAAAATAGGTGTGGACCTGGTTCCCAAGTCTGCCTTCCTGCCCGGGGCAAGCTCCACGTAAGAGTACAAAAGCTACCGTTGATGCCAACACATAACGCGCAAGAGTACGCAACCTTCGACCTCCCTCTGACGCTAATGAAAATGATATGGTATAGCACCACCGAAACTCACGGAAGCCTTTTGACGCAAGATTGGGCAGCTCAGATTGGCTCGGTTTAAACCCTGAGGGCGTCGGTTTTCCTGCTTCAGCGCACGCAGATGGC
>Ga0193719_10000322_pt1 | contig 17268 bp, 24 predicted proteins | sample U2a2metaG_FD_160103 | JGI IMG/M metagenome (GOLD analysis project Ga0193719, IMG submission 160103) | Soil microbial communities from a riparian zone of the East river system, Colorado, United States - U2a2 | ecosystem: Environmental > Terrestrial > Soil > Riparian zone | place: USA: East... | reverse complement strand
AGCGGCGCACGAAAGCATCACGCTTCTTAAGAACCAGGATCACGTCCTGCCCCTTTCGAAGACCGCGCACGTTCTCGTGACCGGGCCGGATGCCGATTCACTGATTCCCTTGGATGACGGATGGACCTACACCTGGCAGGGGGGCGTGGAAAGCTTGACAGGCTGAAATCCTTGCTGCTCGAAGAGATGGGCGGGCGCGAGCGCTTGAGACCCAACGATGCCTGAAAGTGAGAGCTTTGGATAATATTCGGCGAGAGCCTGGCCAATGCGAGCGTTCGAGGCAGCAACCATTCGCTCGGCAGCGATGATGTCGGGTCTCCTGCGTAATAGATCAGTGGGCGTCCCGAAGCCGGAGATTTCCGGTACATCGGGAATGTCGACCACGGACACCAGCTCCGCTGCGTACGTTCCCGGCTGCGCGCCCATGAGAACATCCAGCCGGTTCAACTGCCTCGAGAGTGACCGTGACAAGTGGAACCGTCGCCTTCGCTTGCGACAGCAAAGCTTGGGCCTGAGCGAGTTCACGGTCGGAAGCGACGCCCGCATCTTTGCGCTGCTGCACTAGTTCGACGAGATGGTTGTCAGTGGAGATCTGGTCTTTGGCAAAGTTTAAGCGCGCCTGTGCGCCCCGTATCTGCATATAGGCATCAGCGGCTTCCGCGGCAACCGTGATGCGAGTTCCCGTATGGAGAGCTTCGGCCGCCTGAGCCTCGGCCGTAGCAGCCTGAGCTCCTTTTTTCAAACCGCCGAACAGATCCGTTTCCCAGCTCGCGATGAATCCGAGATCGTAGTAGTTCTGATAGCGACCATAGCCGGGCATGTGTGCGGCGAGGCGGCCCGTCATACTCTCGGTCGATTGGTAAAGTGTGGTCGTCGAAGCGTTGAGATTTCCTGACGGCATACGCTGCGCTCCTGCTCCTCGCGCAGCGGCACGAGCCTGATCGACCCGCGTCATGGCAACGGCCAGGTCGAGATTTTCGTCCAGCGCTCGCTTCACGATCCGTGTCAGCTCAGGATCATGGAAACCCGTCCACCACTGGTCGAGGGGCGGTGCTGACAGGGCGGCGGTTCGAGTTTCGATGGAAGGGGCGTTGTGAAAGGGCTGCAGGTTCGCCGTCGGACGACGGTATTTTGGCCCCACGGCACATCCGGTGAGGCTCGCGCCTAGTGCGAGGGCAAAGCCCATTCGAAGAGTGAACTTCTGCGCGGCAGAGGAGCCTTTGTAGGACAACATTGAGAATATCCTTACTTGAACGAAATAACGTACACGTATAATATGATATACAGACAAGGGAGGATTCAGAGTTTTTTGGGAGGAAACAATTGACCCTGCAAACGCGAAAGGAACGCTACCGCTCTGAACTGCGCGCCGAGACCCTGTCGGCAGCCCGAGAGCTGATCCAGAAGGAAGGCTACGAGGGCCTGACTATCCGTAAGCTCGCGAAGCGGATGGAGTGCTCGCCGATGGCACTCTATTCTTATTTCGCCGACAAGCAGGCCCTCCTGACTGCTCTCGCGCTGGAAGGCTTTGAAAAGTTAGCCAAACGGCTCGATTCGACCGTTCGTCGAGATCCGCTTACCGCGCTCAGGAAAATACTGCTGGATTACATTGCTTATGCCGAGGAGAACCCCAGGGAGTACGGGATTCTGTTCCTATCGGTCGAGACTCTTGGAGAGCTGAAGCTAACCCGGCAGGACTTGCAGGAAAGAAATCCGGCCTTCCGAGCACTATTTAAGTGCGTGGAAATGTGCGTCAAAGCAGGTGTGATTGAAGGCGACGCGTTCGCTGTGAGTACAGTATTGTGGACAGCCGCTCATGGGGCGGCGGCCCTGCTGATCACGGCGCGAAACTTTCCGTTTGGCAGCCGTCGACTATACGCTGAGGAGGTCGTCGCAACCATGTTAAGCGGCACGCAAAACCGGGTGATCGCGCAGATCTGAATCCCGACCTCCCGTTAGTTGAGGATAATTGCCCTTCTCACGAACCGAGACAATGGCGGTGGGAAACTACAACAGTAAGGCATCACAGGTCGTTGGTGAATGACGGGGCAAGCCGGAATCAGTCGCCGGTCCAGCGCTGTTTTACGAAAACCTTCGAGAACTGCAATGTCAGTCGTCAAAGATGTAATTGAAAAGCGCAATGAACAAGCGAACCGCACAACGAAGTAGAAAGGAAGTTCGGAAAGGGAAATTTCCAACCCACAACCCACCCACAAAAGATGATGTCTTGTACGACTTGCAGGTATTTTGGCAGTCCCGCGTTGTTGTCTTGGTCGGCGCACTCGGAGTAGGTGAGGCCTAATGGGCTTTTGGCATAAGTCCTTAAGGAGCGGGCGCCCCCGAAGCTGGGGACGTTAAGGGGACGATAAGAAAAGGCGTACGGTATCGTGGCGCATCAAACAATGTCCGCCGACACCGTTTGATATCAATCAGTTACATCTCATTGTTGCCCTGTCACGGCACGGCCTGATGGCACAAAAGGGAAGCGGATGACACGAGAGGGAATGGAAGGGTATCGGAAAGCACAATTAATAAGGATGTAGATTTCCCATGCGGGGGCGTAGTTCAGCTGGTTAGAACGCCTGCCTGTCACGCAGGAGGCCGCGGGTTCGAGTCCCGTCGCTCCCGCCATTTCTTTCGACCCGAACGCCTCTAGTCTTCTGTCAAAACGTCTCAGGGCAGCATTACTTCCGCATTGCCGACGATCCACTTGGAGTCGATGTCAAAGGCTCGTCAGGGAAGATTTATGCCTTCGGCTCGCAGTGTGTTCCGTCACAATGGTCAATATGAGGGTTCAAACTTGGGCGGTGGACTGTTACTCCTGGAGTCCGTCCCATGACCAGCGTGGGATGCTCAGGCCGTTCGGCACATCATCGGCGGACCGGTGGTAGCGGGACATCGTTGTCGTGGTCGCCCAGGCGAAATAGTCGTGCAGCACTTGTCGCAAGACATTGTCGTTGGCTACTCCGACATCGGCCAGAGCCAGATCGAAGCAGACAATCGCACGGCGATTCATTTCATCGTGTTCCCCGTTGCCGCTGTGCATCTTGACGACGGTAGTTTCGTCACCATAGGAATCGGAATACGCAGTCGGGCCACCGAGTGCCTCGGCCCAATAAGCGGCGAGTCGCTCGACATGCTGGGAGTGGAAGCCATGGCTGAACGCATGGGCCACGACGTCGTCGGCCATCACCCGCTTATGCCAGGCGTCAGCAAGACGGCACAGGCCGTCGGTGCCACCCGCTGCCTCGAAGACAGTTTGCATGTACGCATGATGACGATCCTTTCGTGCATATGCAAGACCCTGACGCGATCTGGACCTCGCCGGGGGTGAGGGCTAACAATCCCGTTGAGCCGCGACTACAATGGACCGAAGCAGAACGTGACTATCCACGGATTCGCGCTTGAGGAGGCTGATCAGCTGAGCCGCGCTGTCGAGGAGGTCAACCGCAGGATGCTCCGCGCGCGCGATGCGATGGATCGCGATTACGCCAAACCGCTCGACATCCCCTGCCTAGCTCGGATCGCCAACGTCTCCGAAGCGCACTTCATCCGGACCTTCCGTGCCACGTTTGGCGAAACGCCACACCGGTATCTCCAGCGACGGCGGGTGGAGCGGGCGATGTTCCTGCTACGTGCGACCGACCGAAGTGTCACCGACATTTGCCTGGATGTGGGATTTACCAGCCTGGGCACATTCAGCCGGAACTTCCGCGCGATCGTGGGCGAAGGACCGGGGATGTACCGGCAGCGCGGCCCCATTCAGGCGGTTCCAACCTGCTTCGTGATGGCCTGGACGCGACCGAGCAGTTTTGGAGAAGTCAAGGCGCGAAAAATCGTCTAGCCTAGGACGCATCAATCACAAACCTCGGAGGGTAGCTCCAATGTTGAACGCTCTTTTGATCTCATCGATTTACGTTCTTGACCAGGACCAGGCGCTCGACTTTTATGTCGGCAAGCTCGGTCTAGAGGTCAATACCGACCAAGACCTGGGGTTCATGCGCTGGCTGACCGTTAACGTTCCGGGCGACAGCCGCCAGATCCTGCTGGAGAAGCCGGGCGCCCCGGCGCTCGACGCGAAGACAGCCGAGCAGGTCCGCGAACTCGTATCCAAAGGTGCAACGGGCGGCCACCTGTTCTTCACGACTGCCGACTGCCGAAAGACCTACCAAGAGTTTCAAGCGAAGGGCGTGGAGTTTACCGAGGAGCCCACGGAGCGACCCTACGGGATCGACTGCGGGTTGCGCGATCCATTCGGTAACCACATACGATTCTCGCAGCCGACGCAAGTGCCCACGCCGGTCGCAAGTGCCAAGAAGGGCAACCGTTGAGATTCGATGCCAGATCGAGCTCAGGCCGAGATCACTACCGGCATCCAGGTGCCGGTAGCGGTCGTTGCCAAACTCGGGTCGAGCCAACGCGGCTTCAAGGTCCGGGCTTCGCCATTACCGGATCGGACAGACGCCCGCGGAGATCATTCGAGGGCGACAGCAGTTCTCGTTTTTGTACAAAACAAGTCCCCTTCCATGAATCTATGACGGGGCTGGGTAATTTACACCATGAACGTATCAGAGCAAATTTCCAAACACATTCACGACCTTGGTGATTGGCGAGGCACGGTGCTGAAGCAGCTGCGAGAGCTAATCCACGATGCTGCTCCGGATGCCCTTGAAGAATGGAAGTGGAACACACCCGTATGGTCACAGAACGGAAATATTGTGGCGATTGGGGCCTTCCAGGATCACGTCAAGGTTAACTTTTTCAAAGGTGCATCGCTAAACGATCCGCACCATCTCTTCAATGCTGGCCTTGAAGCCAAGGCGAGCCGCGCTATAGACCTGCACGAAGGCGATCACATCAACACCGCAGCGCTAAACGACCTGGTTCGAGCGGCCGTCGCTATCAACACCAGAAAGTCCAAAAAGAAGACACCGACGAGACAGAAGAAACGATGACTGTCAGGAAATTGAGTGAGCTCGTCCAGCGGGTCCGGGTTGGTCGGTTGCGGACAAACATCGGCAACGTGGCTGCCCTCGACAATGCGGTTGCCGCCTTCAACCCGACCGAGCGGATCAAGGGAAAGACGATCATCCGCGTTCATCCGTGAGGACTCGAGAATTGCCTAACGCCCACGAAGGTTCCGCTTCTTTTGGATGAACTCAGTCAATCGTCGTGCGTCGCTAAACCTCAGTCCGATCCCGTAGTCCTTGAAGAAAACTCTTGGGCAAAACAAGCGATCGCTTGCTCGATCTGTCCTCCGCTTAAGTGCATCAGTTCCGCGGAGACGACATCCTGCGGCGTTGATACGTGGATTGAAGCTTGACTAATTTCTAATCTCCTAGTCTTGGATGGGTTCTAACACTCTGTCGTTTGCTTTGTTGTTCTTTACGAGGATCGACGGAGCAGCAGTTCATCCACGCTGCACGGATCCGCAGGATGCCATCACCCTAGCAAAGGTTCGCTCGATGCGGCAGGGAAGCAGGCGAAACCAAGAATGCTTAAGACTTATGGTTCAATTATGGTCCAGTAATTGTGTCTCACCGCTCTAAACACGCTTCAGGGAGCCATCCGTGTCGCGTGGTTTCAGTTAGTTACGAGCAAATGGGGTGCTGTCACGGCACTTTCGGGCAGTTTCGGACACAGCTGGGAAGTGGAGGGAACGGAAGGAAACAGTCGGCAAAAGCGGAGCAATATATGCGGGGGCGTAGTTCAGCTGGTTAGAACGCCTGCCTGTCACGCAGGAGGCCGCGGGTTCGAGTCCCGTCGTCCCCGCCATTCATTCCAAAAGAGTTAACCGACTCTTACCTAAATCATTGAGGGCGCGAAAAGGGCGCATTGCGCGACCTTTTTGTGCCCTTTTTCGGTTTTGGCTATGTGGCAGGCGGTTCCTATCCGGCAAAGAGAGATCCTCCGTTCGCACTGGAAGAAAAGATTAGCGACACGACGGCTGCTTGCGCTGCATGTTTCGCCGGAGTAACCGCCTGCGTGTAAATGTCCAGCGTTGAGCGCAAGGACGAATGTCGAAGTAGTTCCTGCATTACCTTGAACTCGGTTCCAACACTTCGCAGGAGAGTCGAATAAGTATGCCGGAACGTGTGCCATCCAAATCGTTTTTGGATTCCGACGCTCTGCGCCACAGGGCGAATATATTTGCGCAGGATCGCCTGACCCCAGTACGGTCTTCGACCTTGGCAGCGCTTACTTGCGAAGACCCAGTGATCTGCCCTCGTGTAGCGGGCATTTTTCTTCCATTGCAACAGTGCGTCCGCCAGAAGCGGATGGATGGGCACGGGCTTTTGCGATGACTCACTCTTGCACGGACCTACTACTCCGTACACGATGGAGCGCGTGACGCTCATATTTCCTTGGGCAAAGTCGATGTCGCCCCATTTCAGTCCGAACAGCTCGCTCTGCCGCAAGCCGGTGGACACTGCAAGGAGAACCAACGTTTGTTCTCGAACCCTCAAGTTGTCTACCAATGCCTTGATTTCAGTGGGCATCAGGACGACTGGCACTCTGCACCGCTTTGCACTCTGACGAACGAGGTAGATCGGATTGCGGTTAAACAACTCATATCGGCAGGCATGATTGAAGAGAACGGACATCAGATTCCGGATTTTGGCACAACTGCTTTTCGCCAAAGGCAAACGTCGAAGCCAGGACCCGACCTGTATCGTTCTGATCTCAGCCAATTCGTACTTGTGCCAGTAAGGGCGAACCCACCGGGTTAAGTACGCTATGTAGATCTTTTTCGTGGCATGACTGCGCCAGATGTTTTCCTTTGAGAGCTCGCGCTGCTCGAAATGATCACAGAGCTGAGCAATCGTAATTGCGCGAGGGTTCGTTGGTCGGACATCGGTGTTGATTTCCGAGAGCAGCCCGACTACGGCGCGAGCAGGAGAATCTTTAGATACCGAGGCGAATTCTGGGACGATGATTAGCCAAGTGAATTGCTTTGCGGCGGCAACGCTCTCGTCGGTTCAAATCAGGCCTCCGCAATGAGAAACTATGGTTCCACGACTACTTCCGAGCACCCCTCAAACGTCCGAATTGACAGGGCTGAAAGCCGAGTCATCTGTCTGTCACGTAGGATGGCGCGGAACCGAGGCCAAGCAGCACGCAGATGCGTAGTCATCAGACGAACTGAACCATAAGTCGGTTCCCCCCCCATTTTTCTGGAGTACTCCTTCTTCGATTGGACTTGCCCCAGCTGTCAGGGGAACGCTCGCTCCCCCCTGGCTCGCCGAGCGCAGGGCTAGAAATGTTTCAGCGGTGCCTCCAGGCAGTTCGTGGTTAACTGAATCCAAGAAGATGGCAGATTTCATTTGCCGCCGACTTTAACCGACCTCTGCCATAAGGCAACATCGACATACCGTTCAAACTTATGGCCTACGCGATGCAATACGCCGACCTCCCGAAATCCTAACGACAAGTGCAAACCTACGCTCGCCGGATTCGGTAAGGCAATCACTCCTATCAGCTCGCGAAAACCTCTTTCATCGGCTGACCGGATGAGAGCCGAGTAGAGGACGCGACCAAATCCTTTACCTACACTATCAGGCGACAGGTACACGGTCGATTCCAGCGTATGGCAGTAAGCCGCGCGTGACCGAAAGGAACCATAATAAGCATAGCCAACCACGCACTGATTCAACTCGGCAACGATCCAGTCATACGTCATGAGTTCCTCCCTGATTCTTTGCTTCATCTCGGAGAGGCTTACCTTGGCCGTTTCGAACGTGATGGTCGAGTTGAGGACGTACCAGTTGTATATCTCCGATATCTTTTGGGCGTCGTCCTCCGACGCTCGGCGGATACTCAGATCTTGTGTCACATCCACCTCTGTAACGTTGGACTCGAGCACTACCTCTTGAAACCGCAAACGCAGAACACTGTGAGGGCCGCAAAAAAACGGCCCAATTCGTCTGATTGTTGCAGTTCACCAAGCCAACGGTGCGCCTCGATGGTCGTAAGCACCCCGAATGCTGTCGCCTGTTCAGTTGTCTCGCGCAGCTTAAAGATGCGATCGGCGAGCGTGAGATCTGTAATCGTCATCGTCTCCGCGGACACGCTGGTATCTCGCAATCCGGCGGCAACAAGAAGCCCGCGCAATTGTCTTCCGATCCAGCGACTCTTACCGATATCACAGAAAAAGTGGATGAGCTTTCGTGTGACGACCCTATCCTGCGAGTCTATGACCAGAGTCTCCCAGTCGGAGTCGAGTATGACGATGGGTGCCCCGGTCTTGACCAACCGAACCATCTCAGAGAGCGTGGACACTGGGTTCTCCAGATGAACAAGGAGGCGTTCCGCCCTGCAACCATCAAAAGAGTTGCTACTCAGCCCAGTGCTGTGCCCCTTTGCCACCAAGAATTCAATGGGGAGGTCGGAATCCTCGGATCGCCATCGTCGACGTGCTTCCTTGATCATGACCTCACTTGCGTCGACTCCGACTACCCGACCGCTTACACCGACGCGCGTAGCCAGAGCACGCACGTCATCGCCGGTACCGCAACCCAGATCGAGCAATTGAACCCCATGGCGGGGAAGCAGCAGGTCATGGCTGCGCGCCTTTAGTCTCCGCATAGCTTCCAGAGAACTGACGACGTTCAAGTACTGTACGAAAACCGAAGGGTCAGACGTCTCGTCAATGCTGCCCCAGCCCGTTGTCGTGAATTTGTTCTCCACACGTCAAGTATTGCCCAAATGCAACGCTTGCGAAATGCTTATGGATATTATCAAATGCATTACACTATGTTTTAGCAGGCTGCTGAGAAACGCGGTTCTACTCGTGGGCAAAAGTCCTCCGGCGGCTGAAGCCGCGGTGATTTTGCGAGACTTACTGCGCGGATGGAAGCGGCGCGCTTTCAGAGCCGTGGTGAGAGAGACGAGTTGTTCCGCAGCCTGTTGGTTAGGTGTGCACAGAATGAAACTGAACCACCTCGAGACGTTTCAAGCGGTAATCGCTGGGAGAAGTTTTTCCGCGGCAGCGCGGGGTCTTGGTCTCACGCAGCCCGCCGTAAGTCTTCAAATACGCAGACTTGAGAAGGAAGTCGGTCTGCGCCTTGTCGAGAGGATCGGCAAACAAGCGTTGCCAACCGCCGCAGGCGCAGATTTCCTGGAATTCGCTCAGCGTGTGACATGCGAGACCAGAGAAGCCATTCGCCATATGCGTGAGCACGGCCAGGGACGATTGGGAAGAGTCCGAATCGGTACAGGGGCGACGGCGTGCACATATCTGCTTCCGACTGTTCTGAAGATACTTCGAAAAACTCATCCCAATGTCAAAATCACGGTGATAACTGGCAACAGCTCAGAAATGCTCGATGCTGTCGAGTCAAATATTCTTGATCTCGCTGTGGTTACCCTTCCAGCACGTCGACGTACATTGCTCGTGCAAGGATTCGTTGACGATCCCTTGGTTGCGATCTTTCCCAAAGGGCAGACAGTCCCTGCAACTACGGTTCGTCCGCAAACGATAAGTGGGCAGCCTTTGATTGTCTATGAATCGGGAGGAACAGTTCACGGAATCATCAATCATTGGTTTTCGTCCTCTGGCGTCGAAGTCCGAGCAGCGATGGAGGTGGGGAGCGTGGAAGCGACGAAGAGATTCGTTGCCGTAGGCCTTGGCTGCTCAATTATTCCGTCGATGGCCGTTGCCGGAGGCCTGGATAGGCAGCATCTCTCCATTTACCCCCTCACGCCTAAACTGAGCCGGAAGCTTGGCCTTGTGTTGAGACACGACAAGATCCTCGACAGTCCTCTCCGAGCTGCGCTTCGAGCCTTCGACGAAGCACGTCGCCGGTACCAAATCTAGCTGAGATCTACGGTGACCAGGAGCCGGCAATACGCAATTCACGCCGCAGCTTCGCGAACGGCTCTAACTTTACCAAGGTCTATTATTTCTGGAACTAAATCGCCGACTAGCGTCTACCTCAGTCCTCTCAAAAGGGGGCAGCCTAGTCAATGAGTGTAGGTGGCGAGTTTGCCGGCGTCTCGCGTAGGGTCGGCTCCTGCGACCCCAACGGAAAGGTTCGCATTGAGGCTAATTCAGGTAACTCGCCGCAGCCCTCCCAATAGTAGGGCCGCGTGCTTTTTCCGGAAACTGGAACCATGGATGCGTCCCGATTCGATGCCGTTGAAATAGATCGGAGAACCGGTTCTTCGCAAAGCATTACTTATACTCTGCATAAGCCGTCGACCCTGTATTAGTCCGACATTCTAGGCGAAACTGGTGTTCAGAAATGACTGCAAGCGGTGCTTTTAGGTGCCGGGGGGAGGATTAAAGGATGTCAGACGTGCGGATTGCACTAATAGGTGATTACCGGCCCGAAGTGACGGCCCACGCCGCAATTCCAGAAGCGCTGGAACTGGCTGCCAAGACACTGGACGTCCGAATCGGACCGGTGTGGATCCATACTTCCAAGTTGACCGGCAATGAAGAGGTGTCCGCGCTGCTGAGCTATCACGGAATCTGGTGTGTACCTGGGTCTCCGTACACGAATACCGACGGCGTGATTTCCGCCATCTCTGTTGCGCGCACAAAAGAGATTCCGTTCTTGGGAACCTGCGCCGGGTTTCATCATGCTCTGATCGAGTACTTCAGAAACGTGATCGGCTCAAAGGAGGTGGCGCATGCAGAACTGAATCCGGGCGCGGAACACCCTCTTATTTCCAGGCTTTCGTGCTCTTTGGTGGAGGTCGTGGACAGGGTGCAACTGACTCCCGGCTCACTGGCGGAAAGGCTCTATGGCAAAAACATCGTTGAGGAAAGCTATCGCTGCAACTACGGGTTGAATCCCGAATTCGCCGAAGCGCTTCAGAATCGACCTGACCTTCTGATCGAAGGCCGAGATGATGCCGCCAACATTCGGATCATCCGCCTGAAGCATCATCCCTTTTTCCTGGCGACCCTTTTCCAACCGGAGCGCTCGTCTCTCAAAGGTCTGGCTCATCCGCTAATCCGCGAATTTCTCTCTGCAAGTGTCTGCCGCCGTGATGGTGAAAAAGGCGAGTTCGTGGCATTGGTGGAACCATCCGTGACTCTGGAAAGTCCCTGAGCCTATGAGCATCGACCTCTCACGTCGACGGTTGCGAGTCGGATCGGCGCCAGTAGTGCGCCTTCGAAATGCGAAGAGTCCTAAAGCCCGGCGGACGAGCGCTTCCATTTTCGGAGGCAGCCAACAGTGCCGCGCGTTGATAGACCTCATACTTTGTGGCTCGGGGAACTTCTTATGTCAGATTTTACGAGTCCATCGGAGAGATAATATTGACAAAAATTCATCACTACGCCGTCACGGTCAAATGGACTGGTAACACAGGGACTGGCACATCCGGCTATCGAAACTACGAACGGCAGCACGAAATATTTGCCAACGCTGAGAAACCGGTGATACCGGGCTCCTCCGATCCTGCATTTCGTGGCGATCCGGCGCGCTGGAATCCGGAGGAGTTGCTGGTCGCCGCTCTATCCGCATGCCACAAACTTTGGTATCTCCATTTGTGTGCCAGAGCTGGGATTGTTGTTGTTGCCTACGTCGACCATGCCGAAGGCGTGATGGAGGAGACAGAAGATGGATCGGGATTTTTCCGGCGCGTAATCTTACGTCCGGAGATCACGCTGGCCTCTGGCTCCGATATTGAGATGGCGCGTGAATTGCATGAGGCCGCGCACGACAAGTGTTTCATAGCACGATCTGTAAATTTTCCGGTTGAACATGAGCCCGAAATAAGTTGTGCCTAGATGCGTCTCGCTTTGGGATGGATGATCGGTGGGCACCTATGCCGATTGTGACCTTGAACGTAGGCAAAGGCGAAGCCACCGGGAAACTACAGCCCCTGCGCCTGTTCTCAACTCTACCCAGAACATTTCATTCCCACGGGGGGGTGAGGGTTCGGCTTTGGAACTCTATGTTCCTCCTCGAACTGGCACAGATTTTCCCATCAACTGGTACCCAACCATACCTGAGGTCTCCATTTGATTTCGCGAACGCACGTTGTTTCATTTCGCAGATGACGAGGCCCAATACACTTCGCCGACCGCTGGTTGTTTGGATTCTTGTTCGCTGCCACGGCTGAAGGGCGTCCATGACAAAATACTGCCGATGAGAAACAGAGAATCTGGCCCCGGTTCATGTTTCCGGTTTGCGCTGCCTGCCGCCGAGTTAAAAATTCGTAGCATGAGGATATTGATGTGAGTCGCGTTCCACATTGGTTGCGGTTCCTGCTGTTCGCTGTCTTCATGTTCTTGGTCGGGCGGTATCTGGAAGGTCCCGTCGACAACTGGGTCGCGCAATCCCTGGGACTCCACCCTAACGAACTGTCGCCGGCCGTTGTGGCCATACAAGAAGTCGTCAGCCTAGCAGAGATTTTGCTCTTGACGGGCGCGGCTTCTCTCTTGGAAAGGAAAAGAATCGACTCTTACGGCTTACCTATAAGAAGCGCCTTTGGTGGAGTGTATGGGGGAGGGTTTCTCGCCGGCATGGCGGTCGTAGTCTTTGTCGGCGGCGCGATGGTTGCCGCCGGCGGAATGAAGGTTTCCGGTTTCGCTCTACATGGAGTCGAGGCATGGAAGTCCATGCTCGCTTGGCTGGCCGCCATGGTTATGCTGGGTATTAATGAAGAATACCTTTTTCGTGGATACGCTTTGCAAGCGTTGTGGCGCAGCGCCGGTTTCTGGCCCGCCACTGTAGTTACAACTGCGCTCTTCGCTGCCGCGCACGTGACCAAGCCGCATGAAAATTTGATTGACATCACAATCATCGTGGCGATCGGACTGGCTCTCTGCTTAAGCGTCCGAAGCACGGGATCGCTCTGGTGGGCTACGGGATTTCACGCAGCTTTCGATTTTGGCCAGTTCTTTCTGATCGGAACCAAGAATGGCGGTTCTCCGCCGGTGGGGCACCTGCTGGACGTAAGCTTTCCCGGGCCTGCTTGGATCACCGGGGGGGAACTCGGAACGGAGGCGAGCGGATTTATGATCCCCGCCGCCCTAGCGATTTTGATTTTTACGGGCTGCTTCCAGAAGAAACCTGCTCACAGGAGCAAAGTCGCATCCTCCACCAGCTGAAGTACTTGGAATTCGTGGGGCCGTGTTCGGCGGGTGGCCGACATCTCCCCAGAGAATTATGAAATCCGGCAGTATCAGGACGAGACCAGAAACAGCTGGGGGTGCGCCACTTCTCGCATTTGAGAAGTGGCCTTCCACCGCAGGCGCGAACAGATTCTTTCATCATCACTAAACCAGTGATGCCCATCACCGCACATGATATCTGTGCCGCTAATCGTCAGGCCATGCGGCGCAGACTCAAATCCTTACTACGGCGCAAGAGGCCTTCACTTCACCGCTGTTATCAGCGGCAGCATCCCATTCTTTCGTCACTGGGCGGAAACGCACTCGGTAAAATCAGCGCCGCAGGTGCGGCACCGTGACCTGCGCAATTGGCGGTTGACGCTAGTGCTTTTTCGAACGCGACGCTCCACATTCTTTCAGTCTTCAGCACTCATCCCGGCGTCGCAACAAACCCTTAGCGCCCAGAAAGAAGGACTATGAAGAAAATGAACTGGACTTTCGCATCTCTGCTTTTGCTGGCTTGTTGCAGTATCACACTCGCACAAACAGAAAAATCGGGTAGTACTGTTCTTGTGGCACAAACCACCATTCCCGCTGCTCAGGAGCGAGCCGATAAGGGTGCCACTGTCCTCGACGCGCAGCGGGAAAAACATGCACTAAAGGTATTTCTCAAGTTGGGACAAACGCTAATCGCGTCGGCCGCCGATGCGATGCCCGGCGACAAATTCGGCTTTACGCCGACGGATGGGGAATTCAAGGGCGTGCGCACCTTTGGCCAGCAGGTGAAACACCTGGCAGCAGCTAACCATATTCTGGCGGCTGCCGCGCTGGGCGAGGAACCGCCGGCGGGTGCAGGCGACGAGATGGGACCCGAAACTGTACGAACCAAGGCGGAGATTCTCGATTACCTGAACGCGTCGTTCGAGCACCTTGCCAAGGCGATCGAGGCGATCAGCGACAAGAATGCCAAAGTCAAGTCCTCCCCGATTTCGCCTTTGAAAAGTACCGAGGCGACTCGGCTCGCACTGACGGTCGAGGCGATGATTCATGCTTTTGACCATTACGGGCAAAGAGTCGAATACCTGCGGATGAACGGAATCGTGCCGCCAGCCAGCCGCTCATGAAATAGGATTCTGGGGAGTTGATTCTGATGTCAGTCCTAAAAGCAAAATGACCAACCGGTCCCTATGCCGTGGTCCGTCACCCAATCTACACCGGCATTCTGGCCGGGTTTCTTGGCATGGCGATTGCAATCTCCCAGGTGCGCGGGTTCATCGTTGTCGTCCTCATCTTCTTCGTGTTCTGGGTCAAGCTCCGCATGGAGGAGGAGTGGATGTGGTCCCAGTTTGGGGAGACGTATGCTACCTATGCCCGAAAGACCGCCGCCCTGGTGCCCTACCTCCTGTGATCGCCTGGACCCCGAAGCGCACTGCTCCCGGGCGAGTGGATACAAGCAAGGCAGTCGAAGGCCAGTCTCTGCTAGCAATGCTCACATCTGTCTTGCATCGTGACTGCCCTAGCGGCAGGAGGACAATGGCGAAGCGCCGACCTAGCGCTTCTTCACCGATGCTGGTTTTGACCTCTCGCGCTGGGCGGCTTCCTCAGCGCGGAACTTCGCGATGCGTTCGATCAACTTCACGGGGATCGGCGCGCAGAGTGGAAAACGGATGGTGCCCTTGCTGACCTTATACGACGCGAGTTGGACCTTGAACGGCGCGACCAGAAGCTCGCCCGCAGGGTACAACGAATAGTGTTGCTTCCAGCCAGCGAAGTACAGCACGATTCTACCATGCAGTTTGTAAGCAGGAATCTTGTAGGAGATCACCTCTTCCGCTCCTGGCAAGGCTCTGCGAAGCGTGTTTCGCACACGCTGTAGTACAATTTGCGCGGCCTCGGGCTGCGCGGAAATGTATTCATCCACATTTGTCAAATCAGCTTTTCGCATGTTGACTCTCATCCTTTTGCCTGGAGTTCGGTAGAGGCTCTACGGCTGCACCTCATCGCCTGCCAACCTAAGATTACGACCCACAGCATGACGTGAGAAATGCAAATCGCGGAGGCCAGCCGATGTTAACGCCGGGGCCATAAGCACCCGGTCCTAACGGGAACACAAAAATAGCGGAGTAAACCGCAAAGCTTAGAAAGCCAAACAACGGAAAGCCAGCTGTCCATAGTAGAAGTCGTCGCGTCGGTCTCCACGCTTCGTTGTTGCGAACTAGGCTCAGGTTGATCAGCAGCGCTGCAAATGGAAGGAGCGCCAACTGACTGGTTCCGAATACTACGTGCAGAGTGCCCCTGGTGGATAATGGGGGATGAAGGGCATAGGAGGAAGCCATCGCCTCGCCGGTACCAGCGATGATCAGAAACCACAACCCCACCTTTCCGGAATTGGTGTGGACCTGGGACCAGATGGCGACCACCAGCGCCCACGTGCCGATGCCCCGGGATAAAAACATCAACGACAGCACCCAAGCATAGTGACCGAACGCATATTCGCTGATCACGCGCCAGGAGGGCGAAAATTCAGGACTTAGCGCATGCAGGCTAATCAGCAGAAAAATTGTCGCACCAGTCGCGAGAATGGCTAACCAAGCTGCCAACTCCGCGGCCTGAGACGGATTCCTCATCGATACAAGGGACCTTTTCGTCACATTGTTCATTCAATCCTCCAGAGCAGTTATTCGAGCAACGAGATCATCCCTTCCAGTCGCACGTAACTCGCTTCCATTCCAGATTCCATTCCGGTCGCAAGCATCGTCGCCCGTGTCTGAGCATCAGGCAATGTCATTCGCATCGTCATCAACGTGCCCGTGCCGTCTGGGGCAAATCTGGTCTCAATGTGGTTGTCGGGCGTCGGATTTGGCAGGTGCATGCGCTCTACATGCACGAGCCTGCTATAGGGCTCAAGTTCCAGATATTCTCCCGTGAGGTGGAATCCCCCGCCTTTGCCATTGCTCCACTCGTAACGCATCTTGCCCCCAGGCTTTGCCTCACTGATGCAGACGGGCATCGTCCAACCTTCCGGACCGAGCATCCATTTCTGGACCAGCTTCGGATCGGTGTGGGCGCGGTACACGGCCTCGGGAGGCGCGGCGAAGCGCCTGGTGACAACTATGTGGGTATCTCCCTCGGTCTTCAGCGTCATCTTGCTCATCCTCATCGTTTTTCTCCTCTTTTCTGTTTTTCCATGCTGGCGAGAACTTCGTCCAGCCGGTCATAGCTTTTTTCCAGCGCCGTTCGCAGCATGGCCAGCCATTGGTCCATTGCTTCGACGCCGGCTTTAGCGAGTCGACGAGGGCGCTTCGTACCGTCGACGCGACGCCCGACAAGTCCTGCGTCTTCGAGCACTTTCAAGTGTTGAGAGATTGCCGGTTGCGTCATCTCGAAGGGCGCGGCTAGTTCCATCACGGTCGCTTCTCCCTTGGCGAGACGGGCCAGGATTGCGCGCCGCGTTGGATCGGCCAAGGCTGAGAAAGCGGCATCGAGATTCGAACCTGTATTCATAATTGCTACCTTATATAAGTATACACTTATTGTAAAGTAGAAAAAAATTCGCCGCGATTCCGAGAGCAGCCGAGCTTTGGAAAACTGATTGGTGGCGAACGTCGTGTAACGTGTCGGTCACGATTCCTCGACAACGTCTCCGGCTTGCCCTCTGTGCTGGCCGAGACTGATTGTCGTCGAAAAATACCGAAATACCCTTCGGTTCGATTCCAAGATAGCGGCGGTGATTAGGGCGCACGCCCGTCTCCGTCCTGGAGCCCGGCCGATGAATGGGTAGAGGACCAGGAGAAGAGAGGGCCGGAACTTATCTGCTTGAGAATCCGATCTACCCAATCCAAGCAGCCGTCCAACTCGGTTTTCTGTCACGGTAGAGGTCGCGGTTCGTGTCCCGTCGTCCCCCCTTCATTCCAAGAGAGTTCCAGGAGTTCCGCTCAATCCAATGAGCGGCGCAAAAGGACACTTTTTTGCACCCTTATCGCACCCGTTTTCGTCAGGCGGCATCGAACGAAGAAAGCGAAAACGAGTCGCTACATGCCAAAAACACTAATGCTAAGTACTGGCTCTCGTGTTGTCGACAGCTTGGCTTACGGCTCAGGAGTATCCGCAAACTGGTTCCAGCCAAGCAAGTACAGCCGCAGGCCAGACCACCAATGGAAAGGAAGCCTGGCAAATGGAGGACCATGAATCTAATC
>Ga0193719_10000321_pt1 | contig 17268 bp, 11 predicted proteins | sample U2a2metaG_FD_160103 | JGI IMG/M metagenome (GOLD analysis project Ga0193719, IMG submission 160103) | Soil microbial communities from a riparian zone of the East river system, Colorado, United States - U2a2 | ecosystem: Environmental > Terrestrial > Soil > Riparian zone | place: USA: East... | reverse complement strand
TGTTTCTTACGTTGTTCTGATGGAATGAGTACACCCTTATATAAGGCACTCGCGCGCCAATATGGCTGCAGTCTCTTGAACGACTATGGGTACGCTAAAGCGACACACTGGCATTGGTTTCTTTTGACGTCACTGCAGACAAGAATATGTGCACGCCATTCTCCGAGTTACAACGAGTGCAATCCCTATTCCAGCGGCAAGATCAAGAAGGATTGCCCTAGTTGTCGTTTCTTCACTTTACTATATTATGGCATTGGAAAACTGGGCAGATTCCAGTCTCCGGCCTATGGAAGGGTTGGGCCTGCTAGGCTGATTGGATTGGGCACAAGTCAATATGATTATCCATGCACCAGACCTGAGAGAATTTGTGGATCTTTTTGGATATGACAACAGTACTAGTACATGAAATTCTCTGCCTAATTGGAATATTTACATATTTTCTGTGGAAAAATAATGCCAACTGACATAAGGGTCTCTAAAGTCGCATGTTGGTCTGAATGGCTCCACCAAGGGAGTAGTCCCGAGGGCCCTCCAAGATCCAACGCCTGACACTGGGCTCAAGTGCAACTCCACCGTGCCACCCATCTGCGGCGTCCACATGGAGGCCAGTGAACTCACCAATCTTCTCATGAGGCTCCTCCAAGCCATGGCAGCCAATCTCAGCATACGGAAGCTGATGTCTGTGGTGGTAGCTAATCAGTAATGAATAATCAAAGTGAATGGGTGGGCATACTTGCTGGAGCCATCCCGGACTGGGAACACAACCACGTCATCCTTCTCTTCACCAGACCCATATTTGTGCCTGAGTATGACGCTGTCGTAATTTGACAGGAACACAGCTGATGGCAATGATGCGTGAGACCAAAAAGGAAGCAAGTGAGACCACAAAAGGCAAATACCTTGATCTATAGCCTCCTGCGTGGGGCTTGGGAGTGCTTTTTGGCCACCGTTTTGGAGAAACTGCTTGATAACTGGATCCTCAAAGTCTACGATGGCCATAATGATCCTTCCCGGTGGGCAGTGGATCTTGGAGTGCTGGCGTAATTCAAGCAGCTTGCAGAAATTTCCATTTTCGGTTTGTAGGATTGTGGCATCCTGCGGAATAGACGCTTCCGGCTTTATGGAATCTGCGGCATTGGTGTGGGCTGCTGTAGGGTTAGGCAGTTCAAATTGAGGTGTTGTTAGAATGATATGAAACCCGGACCACATTGAGTCAGAGTCTGTCATATCGAGGTGTAAACTTCCGAGTCCCAGAGACATTGTGTTCGTATCGTTCACGTCTGTTGGCATTTCAGGTTGGGGTTTCTGCTGTGGTAGAACGTGAATGGGAGAAGACGGTGTGGAAGGTCTCACTTGGTGGTTTAAGTTTAAGATTCCGAGTCGGGTTACAGAGCTCTGGCACATGATGCCACATCTGAGACATCCTCCACTTGAGTCCGCGCGTACTATATTTATGCTAAATTTTCAGTACCTAAGTCCTATACAACGAGTTCCACATAATTACGGATGCGGATGCGCGAGAACGCGCGCATTCAAAACATGTGACGTGTTGCCAGTTTAATTTCCACATCATCAACCACCACCACGGCGCAACCTCGACCCTACAGCAGAGACGCGACAAGCCCGAACGAGGAGCCCTATAGGGGGTGGGATGGATGAGGATTAGATGAGGAGGGTGGAGGGTGGCTGTCGCGCCCATCCTCCCAAATGGTTCGAGGTTTGTTTTTCTTTTTTTCATTATATTATACCGATATCTTCTACAGTACCACAGCTAAAACCACAACCCTTGACTACGAGTGTTCGCACTCGTTCTTGGGGGTTGCAGGCCTTCTCTGGCCTCTACTGCGATCCCACAAGCCCCGAAGTCGAACCTTCGGGCTCATTTTCAAACCCTATGACTTTCTCCGGCCTAGTGCGCCTGCTTACGCGCCCAACCTCTTCCGAAACGCTTGAATTCTAGCCTTCGTGCTCGTTACTACCCCCAACCCCCGATACACGGACGACCATTGCATATCGACATCCCGCAACCTGCAACCCTCAACTACGAGCAGTTACGCTTGTTCTTGGGGGTTGCAGGCCTTCTCTGGCCTCTACTGGGATCCCACAAGCGCCGAAGTCGGACCTTCGGGCTCATTTTCGAACCCTACGACTTTCTCTGGCCTGATGCGCCTGCTTACGGCCCCAACCTCTTCCAGAACGCTCGAATTCTAGCCTTCGCACTCCTGGTCATTGGATATCGACATCCCTAACCCTGCAACCCTCAACTACGAGCGTTCACGCTTGTTCTTGGGGGTTGCAGGCCTTTTCTGGCCACTACTGCGATCCCACAAGCCGCGAAGTAGGGCATTTTCGAACCCTACGACTTTCTCCGGCCTGATTCGCCTGCTTACGCCCCCAACCTCTCTTCCAGAACGCTCGAATTCTAGCGTTTGCGCTCGTTACTACCCTCACTGCGATCCCACAAGCCCCGAAGTCGAGTGTTCGGGCTCATTTTCGAACCCTACGACTTTCTCTGGGCTGGTGCACCCGCTCTAACCCTCAACCTCTTCTAGAATGCTCGGATTCTAGCGTTCACGCTCGTTACTACCCCGGCCATCCCCGAGCCTTGGACGACCATTGCATATCGACGACCCGCGACCCATGCGATCCCACAAGCCCCGAAATTGAGCATTCGGGCTCATTTTCGAAGGTTGTAGGCTTTCTCTGCCTCCAGGACCCGTGAAATCGAGTGTTCGCGCTCGATTTTAGGTGTTACTATCCCCCAACTTTTGAAACCAAGCCCCTACGCTCGTTTTCGATGGTTCGCACAGCTGGCATTCCCGCTCATTGCCAGTGCTGCCACCACTGCCAAAAAGGAGCATAACGCTTCGATTGCGGCCGTCTTTGGCCGCCACTTCTCAATCTGGACGACCCGTCTGATGGGGACAACTTAACAAAGGACATCCTCAAACATTTTACGCGAAATCTTTTTAGATCCCTCTCTATTTACTATGCCAGCCATACTCCCATTCTATCGCGATACGAGACTGCCGTCCTAGCTGACCACCATCAGTACTGTATAGGCTCGTAGTAGATAAAATATATATATATATTGCTGGTCTGCTTAGAGCGTAACGAAAGACTAATGACCAAGTAACTCTTCAACAACTCTGAAACATCCAGTTCTGCGGGTCTGTCTTGGAAATTTGTAGCTTGGAGCAGCGCATTGCTGCCTCCGGCACATTGTGAGCTCTGGTGGAGGTTACGTAAGGCAAAAACCAATGGTTTTTGCCTTACGTAACCTCAAGCAGGGCCAGGGAACAGCAGGTCAGGGCAGTCAAAAATGGGGTTCTTGGTGGTCAGAAATTATCTCCTTACCTGCCAGCAGCCCCCCACTGGTGTCTATGCCAAAAAGAAGGGGGGGTTTTGGCCTGGGGCACCGATGTCTGAGCCATGTCTCAGATGGTAATTTTAGTCTCGGACACTGGCCCTGCGGCATGAAACCTCTTGGACCTTTACCACCATCTACTATGAGACATCGTTCAAAACCCTCTCACTCTGGCTCTACAACTCCGGAGCAAGAATCCCAGCCTAGCCCAATGCCACCCAGAGCCGACAAGGTACCAGAGGCTCCTCTTCCCCCGGGTGCAACTCCACTCCCAATCAGGGATATTAACCTCCCCAGGCTGTATGAAATCCCTCAGCACTCCCAGGTTCTAGGAGAACATGGTAGGATCATTATGGCCGTGTACGACTGGAGGCGCCCTGCTATGCAACAGCTGTTCAATTATTCAGCTGGTTTGCAGCCGCCGGGCAGGGAAGAGGGGGCTGCCGAACGAGGTATTTGCTTGTTTAAGCCGTCGGTTTCCTTTTTGTCTCACACATCAATCCATCAGGCATACCCATCCTGATCCCATCAGACAACGAGTGGCTCATCCTCAGACACAAGTACGGATCCGGTGAGGAGAAGGATGACCGGGTTGGGTCCTGGGCGACCTGCAAGTAAGCCAGCTTCTGCCTACTTTGATGACTGCGGGTCGCTGAAAATGACACTCACATCTGCAAGGTCTGAGCTTCCCGAGACACTTGTCGACAGCTTGGAGGAGGTCCGTGAGAAGATTCTTGGCCCTCGCGAAGCGATGACGGCCGACAAGGCCAATTTCAACAAGAAGGATGGCAAGTATGAGGGTGGAGTTGGCTTTGAGCGCAGTTCCAGGGCTGTCAATCTGGACAAGGCCCCTCGGGCCTATTCTCTGGGAACCACCAACCAGGATGCGAGGTCCCTGAATGCACCCGCTGTTGGGGCCAAGATCCATTCGACGGGTCTGGATGATGAGGCCTTGCTTCGGCTCGACATGCTCAGCTGTGGTGCCCAGGCAGCAATGACTGCCTTGAAGAAGGGACCACCTGGACTTTATGAAACCCTCAGAGACGAAGCAGAGCTCACGAACCTCCCTCGCATCGGGTCCGACGAGAACATAGCTCACCCTTCAATGCAGCTGAACGTGGCTTCAGCTGAGGAACCCACTCCCGATCAAGGTACGTCTCTGCTCTCTCTCTCTCTCCTTCCACTGTTTTCTGAACCCTCGGGCAGAAGTCTGCATAACGGACCTCGGCGAGTTTGGTCAGTCGCACATCGATTGCAAAGACACTGCCGGGTCCCCCACCAGCATGTCTGTTCTCAGCCCCGAGTACGACGGTGTAGAAAAGGAGATCTTCTATATCCTGGACATTGGCGTTGGCTGGAAGATGGAGCCCCTCTCTGTCCTTTCTTTCTCTGGCCTCCACTTCCACGGAGGGTGTAGATCGACTTATCGCACTGACCGCGCCGACCGCGACTACATCTACTATCGGCTTACCTTGATTGCCTATCCTCCAGAGTTAACACTGTCTGGCCGCGCTTCCGTAGCTTTTGCCAGCCTGCCAGGGGAGCCCAGCGACAAGCAACAAAGACTTCTCCCGGTCGGATTTGATTTCAGAAGACCGTGAGTCCTTTTATCTCTTATCAGCACAGCTAACCTTCTCTTTCCTTCAGAGGTGAACGGCCCGTTCTGGCGCAGTGTACGCTAGCCACCTTTGCTGGAGATGGTTCTTCCATTTTTGAGCCGAGGAGCTACCTTCGACATTTTGCCAACACGTCCCTTGAGCTCCTTCTTGGGCTGGTCAATCAAATGGACCCCACCCTCCTTCCTCGCATTGACTCTGAGCGTTTCCTCTCTGCCTTCTCAGCTGTCATTGATGGTAAGCGAGAGCAGGCCCCTTCATGGAAGCTTGGTCCGGGCTGGAGTGGGGAAGATGTTCGGATTGGGAAAGACTACACCAAGCTTCTTGGGGACTCCTTTAGCGTCAGCACGACTGCCCGCCTTGCTGAGCAGAGCCGCGATGATCTGATGCGCCTCTGGAACTCGGACAACTATACGACCGACGATGCGTACAACAAGCCAGAGCTAACCCAACTTCGGGACCGGTGGGCAGCACATGTGGACAGCATGATGGAGTGCATTCCCCTCTGTGTCACAGCTGGGAACATTGGCAAAGTTCCAACAGGGCAGAAGTTTTCCCCTGGACGCAGGGGTTTAATACAGGTGGCCCGAAACCGTATAAAGAAGGCTGGTGGCAGTGGGGAGAAGAACGCAAGGAAGCGGACAAGGCCGGATACGCCGGCGTCTGAGGAGGAGCCAGCAGAGGTGGAGGCAGAGGCAGTGGAGTCTGAAGATGAGGGAGATGAGGAGCACGAGCATGCAGTGGAGAAGGCTTTGGAGAAAAGACCAGCAAAGAGGCAGAAGAGGCAGTTAAAGAAACGTGGTGGAAAAAAGAGTGATAGGATGGTGGCGGAGCCTGGTGAGTTTTTGGAACGGCGTTCCTGGAAATGGCTCTAACCCTTTAGTCCCAGCACCCGTACAGGGATTCCTGGCCGACATTGACTGCGACACGCTTCTGGCCCTCGAAGCACGCATCGAGGGGGCCATTCAACCTTCAGGTACCAACAGCGACCCACTTCTTGGGCTTGGAGCACCCGTCTCTGGAGTGGCCCCATCTATCGGGAACCTCTCTGTGGCTGTCGCAGAGCTTTCTGACATGCCCCTGAATATGGAGCTCATACGGAAGGCTCGGATGATTTCAGGCCGCCTGGTCACTTCTCATAACGAGCACATTCGTGGTGCGACCCACCAGCTTCTCATCAACTTCGTTTTCTGGGACTGGCTGGAGCGCCAGGTTGTTGAGTCAACCAAGGAAAGCCCAATTGGCAGACTCTGCCTGGCAATCAAGAAAATGTGGCCCACCCGCGAGACTCGTGCCACCAACGGGACCCTCGACGCTGCGGACTATCTCGATGGAGTTTCCCGTGGCCAGGTAAAGTGCGACTTGAAGATTTTGTATCGCGCCAACTATATTCCCAGCCCTGCCGACTATCGTGAACGAGCCATTCACGTTCTTTCAGTCTGGTTTGGACTGGCTACTATGCCCAACTCCCAGGAACAGGCTTGGTATGTTCGCGTTGTTCTCAACTCTCCCATAGGCCTTTGTGCCCTTCGCCTGGAACCTTTTGTGCATGCTGCAGGTGCAATTCCCCAGCGCGTGCTCCTACTGCCACGGCGGACCCACATCAGCCTTGCCCACTTGGAAGCCTGGGCTGACGAGGTCCTGGGTCACCATCCCATCTGCGACCTCAATTCCGAGTGCCACTCGATTGCTGGCTCCATCGACCGCCTGCTGGATCGCAAGTACCCTCTCGATTCCCACCTGGTTACGCAGGTCAAAAAGGCTCTCAGTGCCCGTATGGTTCCACGTCTAACCCTACGCCTTTCTTCCACGACTCCAGTAGTTTCTGGTGATGTGATGGTTCCCGATTACGATGGTTTTGCGAAGCTCTGCGCCATGCTCAAAGCGCTCTATCCCTTCCTGTCTTCTCATTTTGTTGCTCCAAGCAAGCCATCCCTCAGCGCCCCCAGGAACGAGAAATACCTTCATGACGTCTTCCTTCATCTTGTGGATGAAAGCAGTGATCAGCTGCTTCCCTTCCGCAATCTTGCCGCTTCCCGAAAGAGGGTTCTGGAGGATGAAATTTCTAACCCCTATTCTCCACGCAACGTCGCTACCAAGGCTGGGCTGTTCAGCGCCCTCATCTATCGTGGAGTGACCCACTCGACTGGTTTCCTGCTCAACCCGGAGATTGAACCCCTCTTCACCTCCTTAAATGATTGGAATTGCATGTACGGCTACATGACGTCTGGCCCCCCGCTTTCCAAAGACTACTTTTGCAATCTCCGAGCCTATGGCCAGCCAACCACAGCTCGAACGGTGGAGAATGTTGCGACCTACTGGGATCTGGTCCACAATTCGTGGTTTACTGGGTGGCTAAAGGCTGAGGACAAGATCGACCCTTATGCTCTTTTTGAGCTCTTCGTCGATAATGCCCCAGCTTTTGGTAATGTCACCGCTTTCCAGCTCACAATGGACTATGTCGAGTGTCAGATGACGCAGCCCTTAACTGTGGACGCGATGGCCAAGTTCATCTTTCGCCTTAACGCCGGTGGAATGACTGGCCTCAAAGCCCTTGGATACAAGGTCAGATCAGAACATGAGGTCAGAGAGGCACTGGTCTCCCTCTATGCTGCGCTTGAGATTGCCATTCCAGAAAGAAGGCGGCGGGCGATGGGCTTTGGATGGATTATGATTGAGCATCTGCTGTGCAAGTTTGGACGGCTGAATACACAAGAGTTTAATGATTGGTACGCTGTAGCCAATACTTCGACTATCCTGTAGTCTAAAATGTATTTTGTGTTTATGTTAAATTGAATCTGCTTCTACTCCTACTCCTCCTCCTCCTCCTCCTCCTCCTCCTCCTCCTCATAAATGTCATCGTGAGTGTCCACCTCCTCCTCTCCAACTCCAAATAGATTGACTTGTGCGAGCACCTCATCTGGCAGGCCATCGAAGGGTGGGGTCAGAAAGTCTGCAGTGTGGGCCTTTTTGGATGCCTTTGCCTGTTTTGGGGTGTCTTCGACGAGAATCGTGCCAGCCTGGGGAGGAGTCTGGGCAACGAGCGTGGTGTTACCAGACCCACCTTGCTTGCTCTTCTTCTTCTTCTGGTCCACCAGGCTCTTGCGCTTTTGAAAGGCAATGGAGGCGCCCGGACCAAAGACGTCAAGAGTGCTGAGATGCTCAGCATCAAAGGGGGCCAGGTAAGTCTCGATCACCTTGAATGGAGCGGGCTGAAAGGAGCCGGAAATGTCCAGTCTCTCCATGAGCTCCTGTCTCTTCTGCTTTCCGACGATCGCCAGGTGGTTCTGATCCGGATGCAGATACACGCTTTGGGCGCGGAAGCTGGCCACTGCAACAGCCTCAAAGAGCTTCATCGCCGCATCATACACCTCTTCGAACAGTTTGATCTCTGTCCTTCCCCCACTGACTGGAACTGGAATTCCACCGGCATTCTCCTGGCAGAGGATCTTGACCATGTCTAAGACTGCACTCTCTGTGCCCATCTGGATTGCGGTCGCGTTGGCCTGGCCCGAGAGTGCGCTGCGGGTGCTGACGGAGGAGGGATACTGGGAGGATGGTGGCATCTCTGGCTCCTCTGCAGAAGGGTACTCCAACCTGTCCCACCACCCCTTGAAGCCCGTCGTATGTTTTTCCAAAGCATCGGATATGGCAGTTCGAAGGACCCAGAATGCTTGAATCTCGCTATACGTGCTCTCCTGGTGGTCTCTCAACCAGAGGGCCTGAAGGGCGGCATGCGTGGTGGCTTGGATTCGCCCACTGACCTGGTTGCCCGGACATGCAGCCCAAGGATACGAGGTGAGGTGCAGGGCGTTTAGAATCACATTTCCTCCTGGAAGGCCCAGGATGTTGTCTTTGACATCTTCTGGCAGGTCACGGTATCGCGGGGGGCGCAAGTCGATAACTTCGGCCTTTGTGACTGCTCGCCAGGCCTTGAGGCTGGATGACACGACGTCAGAGTACGCCTTCGGCCTGAGGTCTCCAAACATGGGGAGACTCGTATAGCTCGGAGGGGTTGGCGATGATTTTGCGGCTTTGTCTTTGTCGCGAAATTCGACGAGACCATCGAAGCGCATGCTGAATATCTCCGAGGCAATGGCCCAAAGGGCCTGTTGGGCGTTGACGGTGGGTGCAAATCGCTTCAAAGTCGAGATGAGAGACAGGGAGGAACCTTGGCTGCGCTGGATGGCCTCTTTGCTCATGACGAAGAAGTCAAGCCATCTCCAGGTAAGCTCCAGCCATGGTTTGAGCTCTGTGATTGATTTCCCGACATCCAGAAGAAAGACCGGCGAAAGGAGGGGGGCGGGGGTCGCAAACTGCATGCCAAAATCAATCGAGTTGAACAAGCCGCGGGAGATCCAGGTCAGTCGGTCGGTCATCTGGTCCAGAATGCCTTCGAGTTGAGTGCGGTCGATGGTGTCGGATCTGAGAGCCTTGATCTCTTCCTTGCGGAGGACCATCCATGGCTGAAGCTTGGCCAAGAGGTCCTCCCAGTACTTCTCCAAAGCGGTCGCCCATGCTTTGCGGTCCCTGCTGGATGACTTGCTCAGGCCAAATGACTCCTGGTGTTTAGCAAGGTGGGTCTTGTACGCCCCTTCGAGAATCTCAAAGAACGCGGCATTCATGACCTCTGGAACAGGCTTGGAGGGTTGGTCGATCACGCGCTTTCTGGCCCCATTAAGGGTGAGTTTGCTGGAGAGCGCTGGGCCAGACGAGGTGAGGAAATCAAATGCGGCGACTCCCTGCAAAATGATGGCCTCCATAAACTAGAGGGGAGTTAATTTTTGGGGACGCCGTTCCGAAAAATCACTCACTGGAGCCCCTGCCGGCCGCCAATTATAGACTGTATGGACGCTGATCGCATTAGGACGCCAGAGGACAAGGTATGGGTTGAGTCTGACGAGCGCCATAAAGAGAGAGCTGTCCCTTAATAGGCTGACCAGGCGCTTTTGCATTCCTTGAAGCATGTGCGAGTCGGAAGAGCTGGCTTGCTGGATTTTCGACAGCTGGTCTTTCTCTGGGACGCTGAGGATGTAGTTGATCGTGAGCTGCAGGGAGGCCGCCTCGCTGTCTGGGACCTGGTAGGTTGGCTGGTTCTTTGAGAGTTCGAAGAGGACCTCATTGGAGAATCGGCTTCGTTCGATGAGATCTAACGAGGTTCGTCAGTAATGCTCGTTGGCAGCCCAGCCCCTGCTACGCACCTTTGTCGAAGAAGGCCACAATCCAAGACGTGTCGACTCGAACTTTGGTGGCCACCCTGATCCGCTCCTTCTGAAGTTCTTCGCGGGCGGCACCTGAGCTCTTCTGATATTGGGTCCGGACGGCCTCATATTCACTGATCGATTGCTTGCCCATATGGCTGCAGAGCTCTCGGCGGGTGTTGCCATTGATGAGGCTGGCCACCGCACCCAGGGCCTTGGCGTCTTTCGTCCAGCGGACCTGGTTGAACTCGGAGGAGAATGGGTCCTTGCAAAGGGAGGAAGGGTCGACGAGGCTCGCCTTGACGAGCATGAACATGGCATTGTCAGGACTGAAACGGTTGAGCCGGGTGTAGGGCTTGGTGGCATCGTTTGGATCGGCGCCCACAGCAGCTTTCAGAGCACTGATCCGCGTGGCAGTCACCTCCCGAGCATTGAGCTTGTTGAGCTCGACGGCAGGGCCCCGACCCATATCGCTGAGGTCTGCAAAGGACATGATCGCATAGCCCAGCAAAGCGGACTTCTTGATGTCGAGCATCTTCAGGTAGTCAGTCCCCTGGAGCTGGACTTGGATGGCGGTCGCCGGCTCCGAGGATGGCCCCTGGTCATCGTCAAACTGAACGGGGGTCGATGCGGCTTTGGCCTTCTAAGGAGAGTGTTAGAGATTGACCTGCTGAACATTAACCCCTACGCCAAACCTTTTGGGGTTCACCGCTGACAGCGGCGTTGGTTATTTCTGATTGCTTTCGCTTTGGGGGCATGGTTTCCGGTATGCTCTTGGTATTAACTCAACAGCTTTTTTAATGTTCGGCATGCAAATACAGGATCTCGGTAACCCTAAAGATCTACAGATGGTTTCTACAGTACCACATGAACAAGGCGATAAGGTTGCTCGGGTTCCCAGAGATGGGCATGCCATTGATCCAGTCGATGGCGGTCATTGGGGTGCTGAGGTCGGCCGAGGGGAAATAGATCTGGGCGTCCATGCGTAACGTCGGCTTGGTGAGCACTCCATACACGAGGGGTGCAACCATATCCCGAAATCGGCAGTGTTCAGGGTTTCCATCAAATGGAGGGTGGAGCACACCCTCCGTACCTTGAGGCTGATGGCAGAGGTAGCAGATGGGTGGATGCAAGACTCCCACTTGGTAAAAAATGGAGCGCCTCCACAGCAGATAGGCTTCCACTGACGCGAGCCCTACAAGGGTTGGGCAGTCGAGGATGAGATGCTTGGGGCTGTTGATGCCATGCACGAGGCAGAAGGTGCAAGACCTGACGAGGTCTGGGAGAGTGCGGTTGCGCTGGTAAAGCCACAAGTTGAGCTTTGATCCTCTCACCCTGATGATGGCACTCACCTGTATAACGGAAGTCATGCTGCAATGGAGGGACGCCTCGCCTGTGGCCTGCGTATTTATGGCCGACTATCACACAAATCAAAATGCTATCATATCACTTGATGGAAGATCAATTTCTTTTAAATTTTAGTTTCAGTGAGTTCTATATGCTACTACAATCGCTTGTACTGAGAGCAGAACCACAAGAACAAAGCGCTAAGATTGGTGGTATGGCCTTGGATTGGCGGCCCATTTATCCATGTCAAGGTGGAGGCGGCACTGGCGAGGTTTATGCCGGGAAAGGCCTGAAGAAGGCCCGCGTGGTGAGCTGCATGTGTGACGAGCGCATAGACCAATGGGGCGATGATGTCCCTATGCCGGCAATCAGAGGGGTTTGTGGAAAAGGTAGAATGCAGCGCATCATCCTTTCCTTGTGGAACATGACAGTGATAGCATACGGCAATGTTCCGTGGATATCGGATGTCCTTACGCCAGCTGTAAAAGGCCTTTTTGATGGGGCCAATGATGGGGCAGACGGAGAAGGAATGGTTGGAGGGCTGGTATGGATCGCCGTGGACAATGCAATAGGCACAGGTCTTGTTGTGGATGAGGTCGAGGCACTCGCGGAAATTGTTCTCATAGGCGCCATCACCGAGGTTGCGGTCCAGCCGCTGGCGCTTGGCGCTTTCCATCTGCTGTATGAAGGGCCCACCATCATTGATGACCTCCATTTGCTTGCGCTTTACCTGGTGAGGAGCAAAGGCGCTCGGATGCTGGGTGGCCATAACAGCGTGATCCACCTGCCACTGGTTCCCATTGTTCTCCTGTGGTTGGGTGATGGAGCTTGAAAGATGGATGGTAAGCAAGAATTCGGCCCAACTGCAGCTGATGATGGATACTCACTCTAGCTTTCGAAGGACTGCACACCGGCTGCAGACCTGATTGAGTGGGTCCAAAAGACATTCGACACCTCGGCCGTCATTGTAGGCCGTTATAGTATGGCGGATGCATTCTCTATGGGTTTGACAAAGCGCCTTCGACATGACCCCCTTGCCAGCCAGATCGGGCTCTGGGACTGACTGTGCCTGAGGTGGCCGGAAGCCGGGCCCCGACATGGTGAGGAGAAGGCAAAGAGCTGGTAAGCCATCCCTGCCTGCACGAGAGACCTCCTGCACATAGTTGACCATTTCATATGGTGCGCAGGCATGGATGACCAATCGAACGTGGGCATAGTCATTTCCTGTGCCAAAGGCAGATGTGGCGACAACGATGGGAGAATGGCCACTCAGCCAGGACTGGTACGTGGCTGCATTCTTGTTGTTGTTGTCGGGGCCTCCTTTATATAAAGGATAGCCGAGGCGCTCGGCGATGCTTTCTCCGAGGGCCTTCCAGGGAACAAAGATCATGGCCCGGTCTTCCTGAAGCCTTATGTTTGTCCTGACCGCATCTGCAATGACATCCAACATGGCATCCATGTTCTCGACGCTCTGCCACTGGTACCTGAGCTCCGGACGGTTGGAAGGCCCACGGATCACGACAGCATTTTCCTCAATTCCATATTCTCTGCGCATGGCCTTGAGGAGGTCAGGATGTGCACTGGCTGTCAGGAGGACGAGTGGAACGGGGAGGGAGGTCCGAATGTCTGACATGTTGCGAAGGGCATGGCGGAAGTCCTGGCTGAGCAAGGGGATGTGAGCCTCATCAACAATCTGGCGCGCTATTGGGCGGTGCTGATGTAGCACAAGGCTTGCCTGGCGCCAGGAATCCCATTTGACAAGGTCAGCAGATACCAGAATAATGTTGCTAGAGCCGAGCTGAATGCGATGTGTATTGGATTCGTACGTGTAAAAGGGAATGCCCATGGCTTTCAGCTTCCTCTGAAAGTCCAGAATGAGAATGCGGAGCGGAAGGATTATGACCGTGACCAAGTCCGTCTCCAAGAGGGGTGGAATGATGGCCACCATTGACTTGCCTGCATTGGTGGGAAGGACTGCAATGACGTCGTGCTGGCGGTCTAGGACGGCCATGACCGCCAAACTCTGCTGAGGGGTCTTCCACGTTGCCTCTGGCTTCTGGAGCAGGGTTCGAAGGGCCCGCAGTGCGTCCTCCTCACTGAGGGCGATGGGTGCTGGATCCGGGTTAGTGGAGGGTTCAGGTGGCGTGGGAGATTTTTGCGGCCCATGTTCCAACCCACGAGCCGGTCCCCCACCCGCCAGCAAGAGATCCATCTTGTCCTGTAGGGCCGAATACCCGCTGGACAGCAGGGCGAGGGCTCGAGACTGATCTTCGACTAGGTGTCTGAGGCTGGTGACGGACTCACAGAGGGATCTGATCAACGCAGTCTGATCCTCACCCGGTGCGGAGGCCACTTCGGAAATCGTGATTAGCCCCTGCTGGACGTAGGACCGAAAGAAGCGCATGAGGGCATTCCGGTAGTGCAGGCGAAGCCCACCAGGGATGATGTGGCAGACGATCTGCCAGTCTGTGGTCGCATCTAGAAACAAGGGGAGTACATCTTCAGCAGCACCTTGAAGGGCTTCCTGGCTGATGCCATAGATCCTGTTCTCGGTTTTTCGGCTGTGACCCGACTGGAGAGCGGCGATGGATTCTTCCTCTTCATCTTCCTCAATCAGCTCCTGCAAGCGGTTGCACAGCTTGCGCCGGAATGCAGTGTTGATGTGCCTCCAGTCGCTCACCCCCAGCTCAATGTCCATAAACTCCAAGGTGAGCTGTTGTAGGCCGTCCGTGATGTCGCTGGTGTCAAAGAGTCTGTCGTGGTTGACAAAGACGTGCTTTTCATAGAGCGTCCGTACTTGGGGCTGCCCAGGGTAGCACACTGTGGCCATAAAGACGGCAAATGGCCGCGCGATTGCCAGCTCCTGCACAAGGAGGTCTGACATGAAGGCGTCCAGGGCATGGGGAATGACCTTGTCGATGCCTGTTAAGCTGCTGGTCTTGAGATAGGTCACGAGAAGGGCAATGTATTGGCCAAAAGCGACGAGGCTCCGAAGGGGGTATGTGGGAGTGTTGTTCAGGAGCATGGCCACCATCTCTGTGCCGCGGGCAAGGCCGCCCCCGGTAAGATGAAAGCGTAGGAGCAGAAGCTTGTGGAAGCGGGACAGGCTGGCAAGCCATGCCCGTGCGCTGTGGATGTTGAAGCGAAGCGTCCCATTGTGATTGAAGGAGATGAACTTGGAAGACAGCCGCTCGTTGGAGAGAATCGCACGGACAAGAATGAGCTTGTCAGAAAAGACCTTGTTGCGTGGATCGGCAACAAAGGAGTATGGAACCTCTGTGCTCGCAATGTCGTCGTGGATTTCTTTGTAATCAACGTGCAGGCTCAGGCCCATCAGGACCTCCTGCTCCCACACCTCTACCATGCGCTCTTCTAGAGCTCCAAGAAGGGTCCGGAGCTGGTTGATGTGAATGTGTGTGCCTCTGTATATCAGCTCCTGGTGGTTCTTGCGGTCCACCCACCATATTTTGGGGAGGGCTTGGCTTAGATATGCGATGGACGAGGCCACTTTCTGTGCACTGCGCAAAGAGTTGAAGGTCGACTCCACGTCCTCCTTGAAAAACTGTTGATAGGCCTTGTATCCAAGCTCTGGTGTGTCATAGCGGTGCATGAGAATGAGGAAGACGAGGCGCATGTTGTATTCATACTTGGAAATGTTGGGCGTTACGTCTTTGGCACTGCTGAATTTCCCGCTGGCCTCGAGAGAGGAGAGCCCAAGACAAACTATTGTTGGGTCAGAGATCCGATGGTTGATGAGCGGCGTCCACGGATGCGTCCAGACGAGGTCAAGAAGGCTCAGGATCCGCTCACTGATCGCTTCAACATCTCCATCCGCACCAAGAGAAGATCGGAGGTGATCGGTAGCCAGTTGAATTTCAGGTGTGACAGGAACTGGAGAGCCGCGCAAGAGCATTGCGAGGAGGCTGAGAACAGGAAGGCAGTACGCTCTGAGCTTTTCGTTGTGGTCCTTGAGCTGCTTGAATGGCCGGGGATTGAGGCTGCCGCTACATTTATGGGCACGACGGTCAGAGAAATGCTGGGCCAGGTAACTCCTGCCACTCACTATTCTTCAAAATTCACAGTGATGAGACCTTTCAGTATGAGTTCTGACGTGGCATTGAAAAGGGGTGTCCCGGACCGAAGCAGATGCAGAAAGCTGTCCTGCAGCTTTGGAAACTCCTCCGACTTTGGATGCGCCACAAGCGCCATCATCTCAGCAATGTCCTTTCCCATCACCAGGTCCTGCCAGCGAATATGCCGGAGCCATGGACAGAAGCTGCGGGGGTCATCTGACGGCTCCAGTGATGGGGCAGGAGGGGCCACCATCGCCTCTTTCACCTGTGACAGTATGTCCTCCTCTGTAAATCTGGCTGCCGGCTTCTCTTCTGGCACGCGAATCACCTTGGGCTGAAACCCCCTCTTGATAACCTGGACAGAGCACGTGTCGGTGTTGGCTGGATAGGAGGCCGCACCCTTGTGGTCTTTGCGCATGTGCGCCTTGAGTGACTCATGTGTGAACCGGATGTTTGAACAGCCCACGATTGGACACGGATGGCCTTTTATGATGGGAAGGCCGTCGATGGCCTGGGCGATGGACAAAGGAAGTTCAGGCATTGCAGATGTATTGACCTGGCTGATAGAGAGAAGGTTGGAGATGGGTGACTCGTCGTTCTTCAGAAGCCTCATCTTGTGCTGTTTGGACAGGTGGCCTCTGAGTTGCAGGGGGATGATGGCCACGGAACATGAAAGGCATATCAGGAGCTTGTGTTGGGTATTAACAATGATGCCATATCGAGCCATGGTTGAGCTCTCTAGCAGGTAGGGGCTGAGAAAAGTGAACTCTCCTCCAACGCTTGAGGATATGAGCTTCTGGACCGTTCTGAGATGCTGCATAATATCAGCAATGCTGCGATACTTTTTGTTGGACCCCTTGTGGTGCGAGCATGGACAATAGACAAGTCCGTCAGAGTCAGGTGGGAAGGGGTAGTGCCCTGCACTGATTTGAAATGAGGTTCGCTCAGACATTTGGGATTCAGGGAGGTGGTATACTGTGGTAACCAAGTCGACAACTCGCGGATCTTGTATTTATGATTATTAATTTTAGATGACACCGGGAAACAACATTGTATAGAGGTTGACAATATTATATCAATGTAGATACATTTTTGATAATAGAGGCATTTCTTGGAACAACGTCCACAGAAATGTTGCAAAGGGTATCTAAGATACATTTTTGGTAATCGATGAATTTCTTGGGACGACGTTCCCAGAAATGTTGCAAAGGTTATCTAAGATACATTTTTGGTAATAGATGGATTTCTTGGGACGACGTCCACAGAAATTGACAGGTGTCTGATGCCAGATCAGCCCCGTGTCTCCTTTGGGCCACCAAGGAATGGAATCTGGAAGTGGAAAGTATAAGGAGTCAAAAAACTGTGGGCAATGAACATTTGGCTCACTCCCACTCTGATGCCATTTCTGGGAACGCCGGGCTCAGAAATGCGTCCTCCTGGAATCGGGTCCCGGGCAGGCCGGCTGAGTGAGCTATTTTTGGATTGCGGGACACTCAGCTTCAAATCCAAATGCCCGATTCGAGGGTGGAATCGGATTTTCAGAGTGTTAGGCACTCGCTCCAGGCACCCCCACCCTTCGGGGGGGTCCCCCGCCTTTCGGAGTGCCAAGATAGGGTACCCTTGTGTTACGGCCGCAGTCGCTTCTGGTCTCTTGAACGACTACG
>Ga0193719_10000320_pt1 | contig 17271 bp, 15 predicted proteins | sample U2a2metaG_FD_160103 | JGI IMG/M metagenome (GOLD analysis project Ga0193719, IMG submission 160103) | Soil microbial communities from a riparian zone of the East river system, Colorado, United States - U2a2 | ecosystem: Environmental > Terrestrial > Soil > Riparian zone | place: USA: East... | reverse complement strand
TCCCGACGTTCTACGAAATTCTCGACGAGTGGAGAGAATGGGTATTCACCAAGCTCGGCGTGTACAAGCGCCGCACTGCTGAACACCCGATACCGCGTGCGGCGCGAGCTACGAAGAGTGGAGAGACGGTGGAGAAGCTCGCGTAACAGGGGATTGCTGGACTCGAGCTCCCAACAAATCGCAGATGACAATTCCGGAAAGGATTGCGCACTTTGAGTCTTTCGCGGAAGGGCGTGGTTGGAACGCGTCATTCCGTGACCCAATCGAACAGCGCACTGCCTACGCCTTGGATGAAGTTATCCCACTGCTTCGACGCGCTGAAGCAGCCGCCAGCGAGGGAATGTGGGTAGCGCTCGCTCTGAGTTATGAAGCTGCGCCAGCATTCGACCATGCTCTCAAAGTCAGGACGTCTTCGGAATTTCCCCTCGCCTGGATGGGTGTTTTTGAAGAGCGCTCATCGACTGAGTTCAATTCGATTCCCGACCGTCCATTTCTGATATCGGAGTGGGAGCCTCAGATTGACAAGCGGCAATATCGGCAGGCGATTCATTCAATCAGAGACTACATCGAAAGCGGCGACACCTATCAGGTAAACTTTACCTTCCCTCTGCGCGGATCCGTGGTTGGCGATTCGTTCAGCTGCTTTCGCGCGATCGCTCGGTCTCAAGGCGCGGCGTATTCCGCCTACCTGGATATCGGCAGCCATAAGATTCTTTCGTTCTCCCCTGAGCTGTTCGTGGAGCGCCGGGGAAACAAGCTCATAACTCGTCCCATGAAGGGGACGCTCGCGCGAGGGCGGTGGCTCGAGGAAGACGTTCAGAGGGCGCAGCAATTACGGGCATCAGAGAAGGATCGCGCGGAAAACGTCATGATCGTTGACCTGATGAGAAGCGATCTCGGAAAAATCGCAGAGACTGGATCCGTGAAGGTTCCTGAGCTCTTCGCGGTTGAACGCATCAACAGAGTGCTCCAGATGACGTCAACCGTTACCGCGGTTCAAAGACCGGAAGTCGGCATTATAGGCGTGCTTCGCGCGCTCTTTCCCTGCGGATCGGTGACAGGTGCACCAAAGGCTCGAAGCATGGCGATCATCAAGGAGCTCGAGGACCACCCGCGCGGCATATACACAGGAGGCATCGGCATGCTGTGCCCCAACGGCGACGCCATTTTCAGCGTTCCTATCAGAACGCTGGCCGTTGATTCCGGGAACGGCGCCGCCACCTTTGGCGTCGGTGGTGCCATCACCTGGGATTCAACGACCGACGGGGAATACGATGAGTGTCGCCTCAAAGCCAGGTTCCTAACCGATCCCTGGGCTGAATTCGAACTGCTCGAGACCATAGCCCTCAACGACGGTGAGTATGCGCTTCTCGACCGACACCTCGCTCGCGCCCGCGACTCAGCCCAGTACTTTGGATTTCGTTGGAACGAGGCCGAGGTCTTGAAGGCGCTTCACGATGTCCGTCAATCACAGCCGTTGCAACGTTGGCGGATCAGATTGCTTGTCGGGAGAAACGGGAGAGTTCATACCGAAGCATTCCCTCTGGGTGAGCCCCGCATAGCGCCGGTTGCGGTGAAATTCGGATCACGTGCAATCGATGACCACGATCCGCTTGTATTCCACAAGACTACCGCCCGCTCACGTTACGACGTGGAATTGGAGCGATGTCGCCCCTGTGATGACGTCATTCTCTGGAACAGTCGCGGGGAGGTCACGGAGTCGACCGTCGCCAATATTGTGGTTTTCTCAGGGGGAAAACACTGGACCCCACCAAGAGAGGCGGGCCTGTTGGCAGGGACGCTTCGCGGGGAGCTGATTTCGAAAGGACAACTTTTCGAGCGGACGATCACGAAGGACGAGCTCGCTGCGGCCGATTCTTTCGCTCTCATCAATTCCGTACGCGGCTGGATGCCCGCGAAGCTCACAACGGATCGTGCCCTCCTCGAGTCAGCTGGCGGCCTGTCCTGATTTCAGCTGGGTCGGAAGTCCGGCAACCTGCCATGCATGCCATCCACCCACGAGCGCACGCGCGTGCGACCATCCCGCTTTCTGAAGCTGGAGCGCCACCCGGGCGCTCGTCTCTTCATCGGGTCAGGCACAGTAGACGACGAGCGTCGCGCGCTGGGACAGGCGCTTCTGCGTCGCGTCACGCACCGGATCCTCGGGGTGCAGGCGTACGGCGCCAACGGCCTCGAGTGGATCGCCGTCATACGTGCGGATCGACCGGGCGTCCACGATAACGATGGGCTCGCCCTTCGCCTGCAACGCGCGCATTTCATCAATCGTGATCCGGAGAGGCGCAGGTTCCTCAGCTGCCGACAATCGCGCAACAGGCGCCGGCTCAGCCACAGCTGCCGCGCGGTTGAGCGGGGCGAGCACCCCGGCAGGACCAGGGGAGCTGAGCAATCCGCTACTTCGCAGGAAAATCGCGGTACCGCCGCCGTGCACCACTACCGACAGCAGCACCACCACTGAAGCCAGCGTGAAGATCTGCTCGGCGTTCGGTATCCCCGCGAACACAGGAAGTAAAGCGAGAAGGAGCGAGCTCAGTCCGCGCGGACCGAATGCGGCGATGAGGCGGCGATCACGCGTGTTCAGGTTCAGTCCTTTGAGCATCGGATACAGGACCACGGGGCGTGCAATGAGCGCAATCACGGCAAAGAGAATTACTCGCCAGTCGAGCGAGAAAAGTCCCTGCCATATGAGCGTCGTGCCGAGCGCGACAAACGTCAGCAGCAGCAGCATCTCCGCCGTCGCCTCGCCGTACTCGAGAAAGCAGTCACAGAGCTCCACGTCCCTCGCCGCGACGAGCATACCCGCGACGAAAGCGGCAAGGAATCCACTTCCGCCAGCTGCCTCCGCCAACGCGAAGCTCGAGAAAGCCAGACCGAGCGCGTAGAGTGATTCGTAATCGCGTCGCACACCCGTGCGCTCACGAACGGACGCGAGCAGCGAAATGCCGACCCACCCAACGAGTGCGCCGAGCGCCGGACCAAGCACGAAGAGCCCGAGCAGGCTTCGCCCGATACCAGTGCCACTCCCCATGGCCGTGCCGACATCGGGATGCCCACCCGGAAGGAGAAGCATCGAGATGATCACGATCGGGAGCAGCGTGACGTCGTTCATCCCCGTCTCGAGGCGGAGCGCTATCCGCGGTGTTTCAGGAAGCGCCTTGGAGCGGAGCACGCTGCGGAGAAGGACAGGATCGGTCGAGGCCAGAGCCGCGCCAAGGATCGCCGCCGCCGGTTTCGACAAGCCGAGCAGCAGCCATGCGGTGAACGCAGTAATGATGGTCGGGACGAGCGTACCTGGGCCGAGCAGTCGCCATACCATGCGCGCCCGCGCACGGAGCTGCTTCGTATCGAGCGTGACAGCGTCGCTGAAGAGGAGCAGCGCCAGCCCGAGCATCGCGAGCACGTGCAGAGCCGGCGAGTGAAACCCAACGTCCGTGATGCCGAATCCCCACGGGCCGATCGCGGCGCCGAGAAGGAGAAAAACCGGTGTGAGGGGGAAACCGCTTCGCTCGATCACGCCCGAGAGAAGGGACGCGACGACGATGACGACGCCGATCAGCGCGACTGAGGTAACGAAGCTTTCCAACTAACTGTGCTCAGTATTCAGAAAAAGCGTCGTCGGGATAGCAGTACAGCCACCGCTCGCCGGGCTCGGCGGACGCAATCACTGGATGACCACTCGCGCGGGCGTGTTTCGAAGCATGCTTGTTGGGCGAATCGTCGCAGCAGAGCGTTTTGCCGCACTCCTGACATGTTCGCAGATGAACCCAGGATGCGCCGATCTTGACGCATTCTTCGCACTCCCGCTTCTTCGGAAGTTTGACGGTTTTGATCGCGCGAATGTGAGCGCACGGGGCGTTAGCAGGCATAGACAGTCACCGTTAGCGTAGTTCCTGTGAAGAGAATCATCAAGCAGTTCCAGGGCCGATCAGCGCGGTGCGGCGACGGCGATGGAAGTAGCGCCTGTTGCGTCCAGCCATACGTGCGTCGGAGTGCGCGCGATTCGCATGACGACGCGATCACATCCCGGGCACCGCATGACCGTCCCCATCCCGTGGGCGTAGACAAGCAGGACGCCAATCGTTCGCGTCACTCCGCAGCCTGCGCACTTTGCGCGCGCGGCTGTGAGATCCGGAATGAATAGCTCACTCAGAATTCCCGCCGCCGCATTGCCATCGACTGGCTGCATGTCGGCTTTCGGTTTTCGAGTAGCGCGTTTCTTCATCATCGGCTCCTTTCGCTGAATAGAATAGTTCTGAATGCTAGACCGACCCACCCGTCGGGCCGAACCGCTCCGTCTTGACGAGTGCTGGCTGGTGGCCGAGCTCGACCAGGTTGGCAGCCACCGCTTCGACCAAAGGAGTCGGGCCGCAGACATATACGCGTGGCTGTTCGGTCGCCGGCCACGCGACCGCCTCGAGCATCGCGCGGTCAATCCTGCGTTTGAATCCGGTCCATCCATCAGGTTGCTCGCGAGTGAGCGTGTGATTGACCTCGAGGGTTGTGTCCTTCTCTGCCAGACGGGCAAGCTCGTCCCGATAGATCACGTCCTCCCATCGGCGCGAAGAGTACAGCAATCGCACCGGGAGTCGGTGCCGGGCGCCAATGTCGGCGGTCCCGAGCGCTATGTCGCGATGGCGCAGCATTGCCATCAACGGCACGATCCCCGAACCGCCGGCGACAAGGAGGAGCGGTCCCCCAGTTGCGATGTCCCAAACGAAGTACCCCCCGATTGGGCCGCGAAGCTCGAGCTTATCGCCGGAGCGCAGCTCATCGGAGAGATATGGTGAGACCTCTCCATCGTCGAGGCGCTCGACCGTGAGTGCGAGCCGGGAATCTTCCGGTGGGGACGCGATAGAGTAGCTGCGCTCCGTCTGGTACCCGTCTTCCGCGGTGAGTCGTACGTCCACGTGCTGCCCGGCGCGATGGCCCGGCCACCCCGGCACGTCGAGGGTGAGCGTGTGAGCCTCGGGCGTTTCGTGCACGACATCGATAACCGTGGCGAACCGCCAGACAATCTTCGGTGCCGCGCCAACACTGGTCACTCGTCGCCGGCGTACCGTTGCTCGCGCCAGGGATCACCGTAGTTGTGGTAACCCAGCGATTCCCAGAACCCAGGCGTATCGCTTTCCATCAGGCGCAGCTCACGAACCCACTTCGCGCTCTTCCAGAAGTAGAGATGCGGCACCAGCAGGCGAGCGGGGCCCCCGTGCTCCGGCGGAAGCGGAGCACCGTTGTACATGAATGCGATCCATGCCTTCCCGCCCATCACGTCCGCGAGTGGAAGATTGGTGGTGTAACCGCCATCGCACCTCGCCATTATGTACGGTGAGGACGCGATTCCTTTCGCTGCCGCTTCCGAGAGAAGTGTATCAACCGAGATACCTTCCCACACAGTATCGAACTTGGACCACTTGGTGACGCAGTGGATGTCTTTCGTGGTCGTCTGGCGCGGAAGCGCAACGAACTCGTCCCACGTCCAGCGAGCACTCCGACCATCAGCACCGCTCAGAGTAAAGTCCCACGCAGTAAGCGGAGTGCGCGGCGTCGGGCCCGCGGAGAGAACTGGAAAATCCCGGGTCTCATACTGGCCAGGAGGGAGTCGCCCCGCGGTGTCGGCGGACTGTCGTCTTCCCCGAAATCCTCGAGAGATCAGAGACATAGGCTCCTTCTCATTCCTGCAGCGCCTGATGCACGAAGGAAACTGCTATGGATCCCTCGCCTACCGCTGATGCGACGCGTTTGATGTTGCCGGCCCTCACATCCCCAACGGCGAACACTCCGGGCTTGCTCGTTTCCAGAAGATGCGGAGAACGAGCCAATGGCCACTTCGCGGCAGACAATTCATCCGCCGAGAGCTCCGACCCCGTCTTGATGAATCCGTGATCGTCGAGGGTGACACAGCCGTCGAGCCAGCTAGTGCTCGGAGCGGCACCCGTCATGACGAACACGTGACGAACGACCTTTCGCTCCGTCGTCCCATCGTCACGCCGGCGGAAGTGCACGCTCTCGAGGTGATCATCACCCTCGAGCGCGGCGATTTCGGTACGTGTGTGCAACGTGATCCGCGGATCCTCTTCAATGCGCCGGATCAGGTATCGCGACATGGTCTCGGCCAAACCATCGGATCGTACGAGCATGTGAACGTGTCTCGCCGACTGGGCGAGTGACACGGCAGCCTGCCCCGCCGCGTTGCCGCCGCCAACGACGCAAACCTCTTCACCGGCGCACAACTTCGATTCGATGAACGTGGCGCTGTAGTACACGCCGGCGTTTTCGAACTGCGAAATATTCTCCAGCGGAAGCTTCCGGTATTCCGCACCGGTTGCGATGATGACGGTACGCGCGAGGATTTGCGCGCCGTCGTCGGTTTCGATGATGTACTGCCTCGTGTTGCACCTGAGGCGCTTTGCAGCCTTCGTGACCATCAGGTGCGCGCCGAATTTCAGGGTTTGAGAGTAGGCGCGCGCCGTCAGCTCCTGGCCCGAGATCCCGGAGGGAAACCCGAGGTAATTCTCGATCCTCGAGCTCGAACCGGCCTGTCCTCCTGGGGCACCAGATTCCAGCACCAGCACGTCGAGGCCTTCCGATGCCGCGTACACAGCCGCGGCGAGACCCGAAGGTCCGGCGCCGACGATCACGGCCTGGTGGATCTGCGCCTGGTCGATTGACTCGTTGAAGCCGAGACAATCAGCGATATCACGATTGCTCGGGTTCCGCAGAACGACCTCACCGCGGCAGATGATTACAGGGATATCGGTGACGGCGACCCGAAATCGATCCAGAAGCTCCTGGACGCCGGTGTCGCGATCAAGGTCGATGTACTGGTACGGATGGCTGTTACGCGTCAGGAATTCCTGAATGCGAAGCGTTTCCTGCGAGTGTACGGATCCGATCAGCACAACGTCGCCGATGCCGCTGGCGATCAACCTCGCCCGCCGCAGGAGAAACGCGCGCATGAGGATCTCGCTCAAGTCGGCGTCTGTCTGCACGAGTTCCAGCAACTGCTCGTGATCGACCTCGATGACCTCGCCTGCTTCGCCGGCGCGGATGGAAAAGACCGCTCGCCGGCCTGAAAGAAGGTTGAGCTCGCCCGAGAGCTGACCGGGCTTATGTACCACGACGATCGTCTCGATGCCGTCAGACACCCGGACAATGTCCAGGTGTCCGGAAACCACCACAAAAAAGCTCGCGTTTCTGGCGCCCGCTTTCACGAGCACCTCGCCGTGCTCTACCTTGCGCAAGTGGCCGTGTGCGGCGACGCGCGCGATCTGCGCCTCGGTAAGCGTGGGAAATGCCGGGTCACCTGCCGTGGCCGTCGACGGCAGCGCGATCTCGGGATCCGCTGCCGCCGACTGGAGTCCCTGTATCATCGTCGCTTCAGTAGTCGACAAGCGTCACCCACTCTGGATTTGGGATTGATCGGCAGTGGCAGCTGTTGCAACCTGTGAGCACGACCCGGTCGTGGTCAAGGTCTGGCCGCGCGAGGCGTGACACTCTTTTTGCATTCGATCTTCCGGTCGGTCGACTGAGCAGGCTGTCGACCAATCGGTGATCACTGCCCCAGATATGAGTACGTCAGACTTTGGAAAGTTGAAAATGCCTCTTCGCCGGGCGATTCCGTGCACGTAAGTCTCTGGGCCTGGGTCCTGTTCGGGACCCTGGTGCTATTAGCTCTGGCCCTCGACCTGGAACTCCTCCACGGAAAGCGTGACGAGCAGCGCCAGCTCACTCTGCGAGCAGCTGCGCTAAGAAACGGCGCCTGGGTCGCTCTTGCACTGCTGTTTGGTCTCGGAGTGCTCGCGGTGTACGGGCAGAGTGCCGCGCTGACCTTCCTCACGGCCTATCTGCTGGAGCAGTCCCTCTCGATCGACAATGTGTTCGTATTCGTGTTGATCTTCTCCGAGCTGCGAATTCCGCCGGCCCAACAGCGGAGCGTGCTCTTATGGGGTGTCCTCGGTGCGCTCGTCATGCGCGCATTGCTCATCGGCGCCGGACTGCTCCTGCTCGCCCGCTTCCATTGGGTCGTATACCCTTTCGCCGCGCTCATCATTTTCGCGGCCTTTCGCCTGGTATGGGGCAAGCAGAAAGAGCAAGAGTTGGTAGTCGCCGCGTGCTCGATCTGTAACACATGGGTGGCGCGACTCATTCCCATCACCCCGCTGTATCACGGCGGCAGTTTCGTAGTGCGCCAGTCTGAGCGTGGTGGGCGGCTCGTTGCGACTCCGCTTCTCGTGGCGCTGATCATCGTCGAGACAACCGATATCGTCTTCGCGCTCGACTCTGTGCCCGCGGTCCTCGCGATTACGCGCGATCCTTTCATTGTCTACACCTCGAACATCTTCGCCATGCTCGGCCTGCGTTCGCTCTACTTTGTTCTGGCGGGAGTCGTCGATCGCTTCCGCTATCTCAGGGTCGGCCTCGCCGCGATTCTCATTTTTTTCGGCGCCAGACTCCTGTTGGGCGATCTTCTCGAGGTTCCTACAGGAGTGTCGTTGGGTGTAATTGCGGCGGGGCTTGCACTCTCTGTGGCTGCTTCGATCAAGTGGCCTGGCCCGAGCACTCGTCCAGCCACATCCGGTTGACGGTCGTGATCGACCCGGTATGCAAGGCTCAATGTCACGAATCCGACAAAAACGGCCATTGCGGGCATTGCAGACGCGTTCTAGTGTAGGGAATGCGCGCACGCCGAATCGGTATCCTTGGCTTCGATGGCCTCCAGGCGCTCGACATGTTCGGGCCTGCCGACGTCTTCTGCTCCGACGCTCTCTCAGCGCCGGAGTTCCGTGATGGCGACAGGCCGCACTATGAAGTCGTCATCATCGGCATTAACGGCAGGCGCTTTCGGGCGAGTAACGGCGTCGAGATTACGCCGCGCCACGCCATTCCCACGAATATCGAGCTCGACACGCTGATCGTCCCAGGCGGCAGCGGCCTGCGCCGGCCGGGCGTGGCCGATCGCGCTGCCGCGTGGATATCGTCACGCGCTTCGCGAATCCGTCGTATCGCCAGCGTATGCACAGGCATCTACGGTCTTGCGCCCACAGGATTGCTCGACGACCGCGATGTCGCCACCCATTGGGCGTTCATTGCTGACGTCCAGCGCAAATTCCCGAAGCTCCGCGTCGATCCCGACGCGCTGTTCCGGAAGGATGACCGCTTTTATACCTCCGCCGGTATTACCGCCGGCATTGATCTCGCGCTCGCAATGGTTGAAGAGGATCTCGGCCCCGAGGCCGCACTCGCGGTGGCGCGCGAGATGGTCGTGTACCTCAAGCGGTCCGGCGGACAGAGCCAGTATTCCGAGCCGCTCCGCTTTCAGATGGAATCAAGCGATCGCTTCGCCGGCTTGGCCGCATGGATCTTGACCCACCTGAAAGCAGATCTCTCTGTCCCGTCACTCGCCGATCGGGCCTGTCTCAGCGTGCGGCAGTTCTCGCGTGCATTCAAAGAACGCTTCGACGTTACCCCGGCCGCATTTGTAGAGGAGGCCCGGCTCGCCGAAGCATGCCGCCGCCTTGCTGCGCGACAATCGAGCCTCGAAGCGATCGCACGGTCGGTAGGATACGCGAGCGATGACGCGTTCCGACGCGCCTTCGAGCGGCGCTTCACGGTATCGCCGCGCCATTATCGCAGCCGGTTCGAAATTCTGAACAAGCCGTTCACTTGAGCCAACTCGACGCAAGAAACCAATTTCTTCAGAACCTGAGTCCAGCTGGCAGGGACACGCTGCTCGAGCACTCCATGGAGAGACAATTCTCGACGGGCGAAGTTCTCTGGTCTGCTGGCGATCGCTCGGAAGGAATTACCCTGGTCCTCGAGGGACGAATACGAATCGTCCGCGGCAGTGGGGGTCGCCAGCTGGTCATTCATTCGGGTGATCCCGGTTCCACGCTCGGAGAGGTTCCGTTCTTCACCGGCGGTCGTTATCCCGCGACAGCGATCGCCGCAGAGCCAACCCGATGCCTGTTTCTTCCCGAGGCTGCCGTCAGACGAGCGATCGCCGCAGACCCGACACTCGCTTTTTACTTTCTGAAGCGCCTCTCGCACCGAATCGCAAGCCTGGTGGAGAGAGTGGATCGAATTACCGTGAGCAGCGTCCAGACGCGACTCGCCCATTTCATCCTCGAGCGATACAAGGCGACAGTTGCTTCGGCGCGATCGAGGCCGAATTCAGGGGAGACGCCGGCGTTCTCCCTCGGAATGACGCAATCAGCTCTTGGGGAAGAGCTCGGGACGGTTCGCGAGGTCGTTGTCCGCGCGCTTCGTGGATTACGACAATTGGGGGCGATCGAAAGGGTCGGCGAGGGGAAATATCGAGTTCTAAACCTTGCGATTCTCAATCGGTGCGCGGAATCGGCGCCTTGAGAGGCATGCGCGAGTAAGGGCGGGAACTTTAGTCCCAGCCGAGGAAGGTCACGGGCCCTAACTATCAGCCGAGGCGCACAAAGCGGCAGATGGTCACCTAACTCGGAGTAGAAGTGTCAATCCTTCCTACAAGGGCCGTTCTGTTCGGCTTGCTCGCATTGAGTGTCTTGTGCGCGAAGCACGGACTGGGACAGGACAGTTCGTTCGCATCATTGCAGGCGCGTGGAAAGATGGCAATGGGAGTGGACCAGTACGCATCTGCACACCAATTCGACGTCCTGCCGAACGGCGGCCGGATAGCGCTCCAAATGAAAGGCGCCGACTCTCTTGCTGTTGCTCAGATACGCGCACACATGAAGCTCATCGAACACGCATTTCAGGCGGGAGATTTCTCCACGCCGGAGTTCGTCCACATGCGTGCGATGCCTGGAACCGATATCATGAGCCGGAGGAAGTCGCTGATCCGTTATACCTATGCGGATCTACCGCGTGGCGGAGAGGTGAGAATCGCAACGGCCGACCCGGAGTCGTTGGCTGCCATCCGGGAATTCCTTCTAGCGCAACGCGGTGATCACAGAGCGGGGCACTAGGCGGTTTGACCGGCCTCTGTGCTCCGCGCCGTCGTAATGAGAGCCACCGCACAAATGACGATCGCCGCAGCGACTCCCGTGCGGATGGATAACCGCTCACCCGCGATCGCCCAGCCGAGCAGGACAGCCACGATTGGATTGACGTAGGCGTACGTTCCGAGCCTCGCCGGAGAGACTTTGTCGAGTAGCCAGATGTACGATGTGAAGCCAAGCATCGATCCGAAGGTGATGAGATAAAGCAGGCCGAAGGCAGATGCGTTCGAGATGCCATGGATGTCGAGACGCGAAAACTCACCGGCGAGCGTTCCGACTACCAGCAGTAGCACGCCACCTCCAATCATTTCCATGCCCGTGGTGAGCAGCCCGGACTCGGGAAGCTGCGCGTCGCGCGACCAAAAGGAGCCGATCGCCCACGACAAGGAGCCGAGTATGAGTACCAAGGCGCCAAGCGGCATCACGTCTCCATGACCGCCGACATCGGATGGTCCAACGAGCACGATGATTCCAACGAAGCCGAGGACCAGTCCGACGAGGACGGCGGCGCTTGGCCGCCGACGCGGAGGCCTGATCCATTCGATGATCACAAGCCAGAAGGGAAGAATCGACACGAGGAGTGCGGTGAGGCCTGACGGGACGAACTGTTCCGCCCACACTACCGCTCCATTTCCACCGAGGAGCAGAAAGCCGCCAGCGATTATCGCATTGCGCCAGTGAAGGCGCGTCGGCTTGGGAGCTCCGCGAGATCGTGCCCACAGATAGAGCATTGCTCCCGAAATCAGGAAACGAACTCCGCCCATGATGAATGGTGGAATCGTCTCGACGGCGTAACGGATCGCCAGATACGTCGATCCCCAGATCACGTAGATCGAAGCAAACGCGGCGACTATCTGCGCGCGCGAAGCGTGACCGCGTTTACCGTTCAATCGAGTGACGTGGTGCGGCGATCGCGCTTCTTGGTCGAGTGTCGCTTCTTTGACTCGAGCCGCGCCTCTTTTGCGGCTCTCGTTGGCTTCGTCGCCCTTCGTTTTTTTGGAATGATCAGCGCTCGCCTGACCAGATCGGCAAGCCGCTCCTCCGCCAGATCCCGATTCCTGCTCTGGCTCCGCATGTCGCTCGCGACGACGCGGATGCTCCCCTCGGTCGTCAGCTTGGAGGCGAGCTTCTCCAGAAGGCGAGAACGCTGCTCCTCGCTCAGCGCGCGCGATCCGGGGATGTTCCAGAAGATCTCTACGCGCGACGATGTCTTGTTGACGTGCTGCCCGCCGGCGCCGGAAGCGCGCGACACTCGCACGTCGAGCTCGCTGCGCGGAATCGAAAGGGTGCCGTTGACCTGAAGAAGATTCTCGGCGGCGACAGGAGCGGAATCGCTCATCAGCGCCAGCGGAACAACTTGAGCGCGGCGAAGAACGTGACTACCCCCCAAACGAGTATCACGAACATTTGCGAAGAGACCGCCGCGAACGATGCTCCCTCGAGCATGTTGGCGCGCAGCGCATCATTCACCGCCGTGAGCGGCAGCAGCTTGATGAAAGGCTGCACCATACGCGGGAAGTTCGCGGACGAGAAGAACACGCCCGAAAAGATCCACATCGGAAGCATGATAAAGTTCATGATTCCCGATACAGCTTCCGTCGTGCGTGCACGTGATGCCGTCAGAAGCCCCAGACCACCAAAGGAGACTGCTGCAAGGACACAGATCAAAAACAGCGTCGCGAGTGAGCCGCGAAGCGGGACCCCGAACGCCCAATGTCCGAACCCGACGAGAGTCACAACCTCAAGAATCAGAAAAACGAGGCGCGAGCACAGGTACGACAGGAGGTACTGCGCGCGCGACATGGGCGTCGCCATAAATCGCTTGAGCAGCTTTTTGCTGCGCGCCGTGACAATGGAAAAGCCGAGTCCCCAGATGCTGCTTCCCATGAGGTTCATGCCGAGCAACCCGGGAATGAGGAAGTCGATATACCGCGAGCCTGCTTCGGTTACGTAGGTATCGTTCGCGCGAACAGCATCCACCCTGCCCGCTCCGATCTGGACCGCGCGGTCCACCATCAGGCGCGCATTCACTGCCTCGCTTCGCCCGCGATCGTATACGTAACCAACGCTGTCCTTTGCAGATCCCGGAACGACGAGCAGCGCGACTTTTCCCGTGCGAAGCGCACGCGCGGCGGCACTGTCGTCGTAGGTTGAGACGACAAGCGTGGAATCCCTGGCGAGAGATTGGATTACCGCGGCGCTTGCGGGCGCTCCCGTAACGACGCCGATCTGAACCTTGTCCGGCCCGCGCTGCCTGAACGCGATTCCCAATCCCGCCGCGAGCAGAATCGGAAAGACGAATGTCCAGAAAACCGCTTCGGGCTCGCGTATGAACTCGCGGAATCGAACGAGGGTGAGCTGCACCATCGAGCTTCTCATGAAGCCTCGGTGCGGGAGAGGCTTCAGCTCGGCGCGCGCCATCTCGTCGGTGATCGGAAACGGAATTCGCTCACTCATCGCGCAGAGTCCTTCCCGTAAGCGATACGAATACATCCTCGAGCGTCGCAGACGTCGTTCGAGGCTCGGGCGGAGGAAGACGCGAGACATCCACGGAATCGATGAGATCGCGCGGCGTTCCGAGCGCGATCACGTGGCCGTGATCCACGATTGCCACCCGGTCGCACAGCCGCTCGGCCTCTTCCATGTAGTGAGTGGTGAGAACGATCGTCTTTCCCTCCGCCTGGAATTTGGAGATCAGATCCCAGAGCTGTCGGCGCGCGACTGGATCGAGACCCGTCGTAGGCTCGTCCAGAAAGAGCAGCTGTGGATTTCCGACCAACGCGCATGCGACCGCCAGCCGTTGCTTTTGTCCGCCCGACAATGCGCCGACTCGGGAGTGGCGTTTCTCTTCGAGCTCGACCTGAACGATTACTTCTCCGACATCGCGCGCATCGCGATAGAAGCTCTGAAAGAGAGTGAGTGTCTCATCAACAGTGAGCTTTTCGGACAGCTGGGTGTCCTGAAGCTGGATTCCGAGCAGCTCGCGCAGGTCCCGCGCGTCCGACCCCCAGCGACGGCCGAGCACCTCGACACTGCCCGAGTCGGCGGGCAGAAGACCTTCGCAGATCTCGATCGTGGTAGTCTTGCCGGCGCCATTGGGGCCGAGAAGGCCGAAGCACTCCCCGGTCTGGACCTGAAGGTCAAGTCCATCGACGGCGACGACGTCATCATAGGCCTTCCGGAGTCCCTGGACTCGGAGGGCCGGCGCGGAATTATCGAAAGGTGTCACCATAGGACGACAAGAAGTGTCACGACCAGAGGGCAATAACCTGTTTCACGGGACTTGAAACTCGGTCTAACCTGTTACCGTAACATGGTATAGCGTTGGCCATAGACCGGGGCACCGTCCCTGCCAACTCTGGGTTCCAAACCCGAAGGAGAAACTATGCAGTCCAAAGCCGTGTTGGTACTGAGCACTGCTTTTGTTTTCGCGTCGGCCTCAACGGTTGACGCACAGATATCAAACGTCACGATGCTTCCTTCACGCTTTTCGTTCGGGGGCGATTTCGCAATCTCCCAGCCGAAGGGCGAGTTCGCGAACAACGTTCCGAACGGCTACGGACTCGACCTGACGGGAATGTTCAAGATCGACCCGAAGGGCTACTTCAACATCCGCGCAGATGTGGGTGGTGTTCAGTACGGCCGCGAGACCCAACGGGTCAACTTTCCGAACACGGGACGCGTTTCGCTGGATGTGGAAACTGATAACCGTATCGGGTTCGGCGCCATCGGTTTGCAGCTCCAGAATCCCGACGGATGGTTCCGTCCCTACGCCAACGCCGCGATAGCGGCAACGTATTTCTGGACCGAGTCGTCACTCTCGGGAACAGACAACTCCGGAACGGCCTTCACTACGACCAACTTCGACGACTGGTCTCATGCGTGGGTCTTCGGCGGTGGGGTGATGATTCCGTTCGGGAAATCCAGCGGTGCACTCAATCTTGGGGCGCGATATCACTACGGTGCTCACGCCACGTATTTGAGAGAAGGCGACATCACGGACAATCCCGACGGTTCAATCAACATCAACCCGCGCAGCAGCAAGACTGATCTCGTCCTCTGGCAGTTGGGCGTCTCCTTCACCATTCCTCGTCCGACGAGACAGTAAGAGAATGCTCGCGCTCCTCGCCGCCGTCGTCCTCGCGCAGTCTCACGTCGATCTTCAGATCGGCAAGGAGAAGCAGGATAGCGCAGCGCGCGCGAGGAGCGATTCAATCGCAATCCGGAGAGAGCAGGTGCGCGATTCGCTGCGCGCGCGGGGGCGGGCAAGGGACTCGGCCAGAAAGGAAATCCGTCTTGCCAAGCAGTTGCCCGTCACTCCGGCAATCCTCGCCAGCGCCTTCAAGGATTCACGCGCCAGAGAGCTGCTCCTTCATGCGCGCGAGGCGAGGCTCACCCAGGACTCGAGCCTCACCGGCTATGACGCGAATGCCTACGAGCGCATGTCGGTGGGAATCGGATTCAAGCGCATCGGACGCGACCGGCTGCTGATGCGAAGTGAGCGAGCGTCGCACGTGATGTGGCAGCGTGGCAACGGCGCCGTCATCGATGTCAAAGGGCAGCGGAGTGCCTTCCCGATGCTCGAGGGGGTAGGGAGCGAAGACGTCGACCTTGGGTCCGACACCGACATACCGTACGCTCCGGGGCGTGAAACGCTCTGGATCGCGGGAGATCTCGCCAAGGCGAACGTCAACGAAAACGAGATAATTCATCCGCTCGCCAAGGGTGCTGAGGCCTACTACACCTACCAGTCGGGAGATTCCGTCAGCTTCCAGCTTCCCGGCGGGCAACGCATCGAACTGCGCGAGCTCCGAATTCGCCCGCGTCAGCCCAAGTGGAACGTCGCGGTCGGCTCGCTCTGGTTCGATGCAGAGACGGGCCACCTCGTGCGTGCGGTTTATCGGATGGCGCAGGAAATGGACATCATGGCCGTCGCCAAGGAAGCAAACGAGGAGGAACACGATCCCGATGACGACATTCCCCGTTGGGTGAAGCCGATGATTACGCCGATGAAGGCGAATGTCACCGCCATCACGGTCGAGTACGGCCTTCACGAGGGACGCTTCTGGCTTCCGAGGTCGCAAACCATCGAGGGCAATGCGCAGGTGAGCTTCATGCGTGTTCCATTCAAGCTCGAGCAGCGCTACACCTACTCGAGTGTGAACGGACCGGAGCCGGTGCCCGACGTAAACATCGCGGTGATGGATACGGCGACCGATTCCTTATCGCGCGCCGGACGGAGAGAACGCCGTCGCGACGCGTGCAAGGTAGGAACCGAGCGAGTCCGGAGACAGGTCAGATCAGACGAAAACCTGCGGATTCTGATCAGGACGCCTTGCGACACCGTCGCGCTGGCGCATTCGAGCGAGCTCCCGAAATCCATCTACGATGAAGGCGAAGCGGTGTTCGGAACGGCCGAACGCGATGCGCTGGTGTCCGAGGCGCTTACGCTCGGGGCACAACCGGAGTTTGCTCCACAGCGGCCTACGGTTTCATGGGGACTGCCGTTCACGCGCTTCAATCGCATCGAGGGACTCTCTAGCGCATTCGCGGTCGAACAGGTGCTCGGCGGCGGGTACTCGACGCACGCGCTTCTGAGGCTTGGAGTCGCCGACCTGTCGCCCAATGGAGAGCTGTCGGTCGATCGCACCGATGGCCGCCGAAAGATCGGAGTGGGCGCCTATCGCCGACTGGTCGCCTCCAACGACTGGGGCGATCCGCTCGGCTTCAGCAGCTCCCTGTCGGCGCTTTTCTTCGGACGCGACGAAGGGTTCTACTACCGGACATGGGGCGCGGAGCTCAAGGGTGAGAAGGATTACGGGCTGATCAACAACTGGCGTCTGTTCGCAGAGCAGCAATTCGACGCGACGGTGCACACGGAATTCGCGATCGCGCATCCCGGCGGAGTGAAGGGAGATCTCACGAACATCAACGCCGTGAATGGAAAGATTGTCGGACTCGCGGTGGGGCATCACTCGTCATACGGGCTCGATCCGCATGGATTCCGGGCGCTGACGGACATCAAGGTCGAAGGAGGAACGGGCACTTTCGACTATTCGCGCGGCTCGCTGCAGACGACGCTTTCGCACGGCCTCGGAAGCGCGCTCGACGGCGCACTCACAGTTGGGGCCGGAACGTCAGGCGGTCAGCTCCCGATCCAGAAGCAATTCTTCGTCGGTGGGGTTCAGACTGTGCGCGGTCAGAAAGCCGGAGCGGCCATTGGAGATTCCTTCTGGATGACCAGCGCGGAGTTCGGGACGCGGTC
>Ga0193719_10000317_pt1 | contig 17293 bp, 14 predicted proteins | sample U2a2metaG_FD_160103 | JGI IMG/M metagenome (GOLD analysis project Ga0193719, IMG submission 160103) | Soil microbial communities from a riparian zone of the East river system, Colorado, United States - U2a2 | ecosystem: Environmental > Terrestrial > Soil > Riparian zone | place: USA: East... | reverse complement strand
TGCCGGATGAGCCGGCGCGCTATGAAGCTTTCCAATGGTTAACTCAAGAAGTTCGCGACGCCGGCGGCGACGCGACTTTGGTGCGCGCCCGCGAGATTGAAGGTTTGCCCAATAACAAACTGGTGGCTCTTTTCAATGCGGCGCGGGATAAACAATATTCTGACCTGAAAAAGGTACTGCAGAAGCTCATTGAGCGCCCAAAAAGATCTGATTCGGAATTCGCAGCGGCGGACCTCGAACGGCTGACCCGGCAGTTTCGGGAAATTCGCGAGGTCGATTTCTTTGATAGCGCACGCGGACACGAAGTAGCGATGCTATTGCGCCGCTCCGAGGGGCCGAGGCACTCGCGGAAACGTCACGTGCTCGACGCGAGGCAATATCGCGGAAAGACGTGGCTCACTCGCCCTCGCCCAGAGATCGACCGCGTGGGATCAGCGTGGTTAATCTCCAAGTTCATTGACCCAAAAGCAAAGTTTGTCTTCGCTCCAAAGCGACAATCTGTTCCAGAAGCGATTCCTTTCGATATGCTGGACGCCGAATTCTCACATCACGGTAATTGCTGCACGTTTGAAACCCTCATCAAGCGCTTTGCCATTTCGGATAAATCGGTCGCCAAAATTGGAGAAATGATCCATGACGCCGATTTGGACGACGCGCGGTTTCAACGGGTCGAAGCCGTCGGGATTGATCGTGTCCTCAAGGGTTGGGCGAAAGAAGGAGTTCCCGACGATGAGATCTTGCGTCGCGGTTTCGCCTGTTTTGACGCGCTCTACGCATACCTGCAGCGGCGATGAAAGTGCCTCCCTCAGAGCAAGCAGCTGCTCAGCAACGTCCACAAACTGCACCGTCGTTCGCCGAGGCGTTTCGATTCTGGTTGAAGCTCGGCTTCATCTCCTTCGGCGGACCGAGTGGGCAGATCGCGATGATGCATGCGGAATTGGTCGAGAAAAAACGCTGGATCGACAATTCGCGATTTCTGCACGCGCTGAATTTTTGCATGCTGCTTCCCGGCCCGGAGGCACAGCAACTCGCCATCTACATCGGCTGGCTTTGGCACAAAACCCGCGGAGGCATTGCCGCCGGCGCATTGTTTGTTATCCCATCGATCTTTATTTTATGGGCACTTAGTTACGTTTACGTCGCCTATGGTCACGTTCCCTCGATTGCCGCGGTCTTCTATGGATTGAAACCGGCCGTCCTCGCGATCGTCGCCGCCGCCGTCATTCGCATCGGGAGCAAGGCCCTGAAGAACTTTGTCATGTGGACGATCGCGGCCGCGGCTTTCGTCGCGATCTATTTTTTTCACGTCCCATTTCCCGTGATTGTCGTGAGCGCGGCCGTGATTGGATTGCTTGGCGGGAAAATTCTACCGCAATATTTTCGCGCCGAAAATGCGCAAGCGGTGGATGTCGATCTTGCGAGCAAAGCCGCGGACTTCGCCAAACCGTCACTGCGTCGCGCGCTGAAAATCTCGGTGGTTTGGATTGTGGTCTGGGCGTTGCCACTGACGCTCGCTGGACTTTTTCTCGGATCGCAGCACACCGTTTTCCGCGAAGGAATCTTTTTCAGCAAGGCCGCCGTCGTCACTTTTGGCGGCGCTTACGCAGTGCTTCCTTATGTCTCACAGCAGGCCGTCGAGAATTATCATTGGTTGGGAGCAGGGCAGATGCTCGATGGCCTCGGCCTGGCCGAGACCACACCGGGCCCCTTGATCATGGTGTTGCAGTTTGTCGGTTTTCTCGGCGCGTGGAATCATCCTGGAAATCTGCCGCCACTGGTGAGCGCGACACTCGGCGCGCTTGTCACGACTTGGACAACCTTTGTGCCTTGTTTTCTTTGGGTGTTTTTAGGTGCGCCGTACATCGAGAAATTACGCGGGAACGAGTCGCTCACCTCCGCTCTCTCAACCGTCACCGCGGCTGTCGTCGGTGTGATTTTGAATCTCGCCGTCTGGTTCGGCGTGCACGTCATCTTTCCCGCGACCGGAAATGTCGATTGGTTTGCGTTCGCTGTTTGCGCGATCGCATTCGTCGGAATGCTCGGCTGGAAATGGAGTATTGTTCCCGTCGTGCTCAGCAGTGGGCTGGTTGGCCTGATTTACACGCTGGCTGGTTTCCGTTGAAGATCGGGACGCGCCATGTCCAATGCGCTCGCAGTTGACAGCAGAATCCATTCAAAGCTTACGCCGCATTTCTCGATGCATTGCGAAGTGGAAGCTGAACGACCGTCTAGATTATGCGCATTGAGCGGCGCCAGAGGAACGTGTAGATCGTGTTATGGAACTCGAAGGAATTGATCACGTGGCGCTCGCCGTGCGCGATGTGGAGCAGTCCGCGAACTGGTACGTGGATGTTCTCGGATTCGAGCGACGTTATGAAGAGATGTGGGAAGGAATTCCCACATTCATAGCCAAAGGAAATACCGCCATCGCGCTGTTTCCACTGCGTAACAATGATTCAAAGTCTGCCTCGCGCACCGGCAGGATCGGCATGCTTCATCTCGCTTTTCGCGCCAATCGCAAAAATTTTCTCTCCGCGCAGGAGGAATTGAAGCGCCGTGGCATCAAATTCGAATTCCAGGATCACGAAATTTCGCATTCCATCTATTTCCGTGATCCCGACGGACACGAACTCGAGATCACTACCTACGACCTGGCTTCATCCGCGATTGACTGAACTCGCCGTCTGCTCCGCCGCTTTTGTCTGAAAGACGCGATCGTACTGCGCCTTGTTTTCTTTCCATGGGTAACCCTCCGGATCTTTACGAACCGGTCCCCAGTAAAGACGTCCCTGGTAGCGCCAGGCATCGAGCACAATGCCCCGCGCAAAAGGTTGTCCCTTTGCGGTAACCACGACGCCATTGTTCTCGGAAAAAGTTCTCGCAAAGGCTTCTCCCCAGTGGAGCTCGAGCGTTTCGAGCTTTAATGCATCCAACTGATGCAGCAAATCTTCTGTCCATTGATAACAGAGCCCTCGCTTTCTCCCGCCGGTGTTGATGAGGATGTTGTTAAGAGCCGGCGGAAAAACGACCCGGTATTCGCGAGCCAGTCGTCGCGATGTTTTGTAAGCGCATAGGGCAAGCTTCTCGGCTTCGTCCACGCGGACAGTCGGCGAGAGCATCGCGAGCTTGGTGCGTAACTGCGCCTCCGCGGCAATGTCTCCGCGCGGCAGGATTATCTCGGCCGGCCCGGTCTGCGCAGGTTCGACCACATTCGTACTCGGCGGTTCCGCGCAATCAGTCAACAGGAACATAGCCGCCAGACCAATGGCAATGCGAACCGGATTGTGAGAAAAACTATCAGTGAGCATTCGAGGCGCGATACATTAGCGCGGAGCACCGGCTGTCAACCCCGAATGCTTTCGGGGTTAAACTTCACGCCACCCGGCCGCAGCAGTTTTTATGTTTCTTTCCGCTGCCGCATGGGCATGGCTCGTTGCGGCCGACTTTCGGCATCGAACGCCGAACCGGAAGATCGATCGTCACTTCGCCCTCGCCATCGCCGTCACCGCCAACGGCAGCCATTGCGCCGACTGGCTGAAGCTGCCGGCCACGGGCAGGAGCATTTGCCGTGGGCGCGGTCGGTGCATGTTCGCGCAGGAGAAATTGCGGCAACGTCGCCAGAAAATTCTCGAACGCCTGCAAATTCGAGGTGCTACGAAACAGATTGTTCAGCACTTCATTCTTAATGTTCGCCATTAGGTCCACGAACATGTCGTAAGCCTCGGTCTTGTACTCGATCAGCGGGTCCTTTTGCGCGTAGCCGCGCAGATAAACCCCCTCGCGCAACGCGTCCATGGCATAGAGATGCTCCTGCCAGAGGCGATCGATCGCGTTCAGAATAATGTAGCGCTCCAAACTTTTGACCGCGGTCGGTTCCTCGTGACTCGATTTGCGCTCGTACGCGTCCTTGATCTTCTCGATCAAAAACTGTGTGTTTTCCTCGGCCGTGCGCGTCTCGAATTGCGCTTTTTCCTTGGTCAGGCCAAGCGGGAAGGTCGTGTTCACCCAATGGATGAGGCCGGTGTAATTCGGTTCATCGACGTCGAGATACTCCTTCACTTTTGCCGGCACGGCCTCGTCGATTACTTCGTAGATGAGCTTGCGCGGTTCCTCGGAATCGATCGTCTCGTTGCGATAAGTGTAAACGACTTCGCGCTGCATGTTCATTACGTCGTCGAAATCGAGGGTGCGTTTTCGGATTAAATAGTTGCGCTGCTCCACGCGTTTTTGCGCCGTCTCAACCGACTTGTTCAGCCAGCGATGCTCGAGCTCCTGGCCTTCCTCGAGTCCAAATCGCTCCATGATTCGCGTCATCCGATCGGCTGCGCCGAAATTGCGCATCAGATCGTCCTCGAAGCTGACATAAAAGCGAGAACTGCCCGGATCGCCCTGACGGGCGCAACGCCCGCGTAATTGTCGATCGATCCGGCGCGCTTCGTGTCGCTCGGTACCGATCACCATTAAACCGCCCCGCTCCGGAACACCGGACCCAAGTTTAATATCGGTGCCGCGTCCCGCCATGTTCGTCGAAATCGTGACTGTGCCGGGTTGACCAGCGCGCTGCACGATCTCCGCCTCTTGCATGTGGAATTTCGCGTTCAAAACATTGTGCGGAATTTTCTCCCGCTTCAGCATGCGGCTGAGCAACTCGGAGGCTTCCACACTCACCGTCCCGACCAGCACCGGCTGCTGTTTGTTGTGGCAGTCCCTGATTTCATTGATGACCGAGTTGTATTTTTCACGCCGCGTTTTGTAGATCCGATCGTTGTAGTCCGTGCGCGCGACTAGCCGGTTCGTAGGAATCATGTTGACGTCGAGCTTGTAAATGTCGTGGAACTCGGCCGCTTCCGTTTCGGCCGTGCCGGTCATGCCGGCCAGCCTTTGATAAAGGCGGAAGTAATTCTGGATCGTGATCGTCGCCAGGGTTTGCGTTTCGCGGTCGATCTGAACGCCTTCCTTCGCTTCGACCGCCTGATGCAGCCCGTCGCTCCAGCGCCGCCCCGGCATTTTCCGCCCCGTGAATTCATCGACGATCACGACTTTGTTCTCTTCGATCACGTACTGCACGTCCTTCTCGAACAGGCAGTAGGCGCGCAGCAACTGCGAGATGTTGTGGATCCGTTCCGCCTGCGCGTCACAATGCTGCTGACGCTCTGCTTTCCTCTTGTCTTTCTCTTCCGGCGACAGCGCCGGGTCGAGGTCGATTTCAGTGAACTCGTTAATCAAATCCGGCAGCACAAACGAATCAGGATCGTCTGGGTTAAGGAAGTTGCGGCCCTGCTCCGACAGATCGGCTTCGTTCGATTTTTCGTCGATGGTAAAGAAGAGTTGTTCCTTTAGCGCGAACAGCTCCTCCTTACGCGTGTCCTGAAAGAACGAAAGCTCCGCTTTATCGATGGCGCGGCGCTTGTCCGGGTCTTCCATCATGCGGAGTAGCTGTTTATTGCGCGGCTGCCCCAGTTTAACTCTAAACATCAGTAGACCGCCTTCAGCCATGAATTCAGCTTTCTTCGCCGGATCCACGTCTCCTTTTTCGAACGCTTCGATCGCTTCGCTGGCAACGCGGTTGCAAAGCATATTCTGCTTGCGCACCAACTGCTCGATCAGGGGTTTCCACTTATCGTACTGATGGGTCGAAATCGTCGCCGGCCCGCTGATGATGAGCGGGGTGCGCGCTTCATCGATCAGGATCGAATCGACTTCATCGACAATCGCGTAGTGATAACCGCGCTGGACCTGTTGCTCGCGCGTGGTGGCCATGCCGTTGTCGCGCAGATAATCGAAGCCGAACTCGCTGTTCGTCCCGTAAGTGATGTCCATCGCGTATTGCTCGCGGCGGACATCCGGCTCTTGATCGTGCTGAATGCAGCCAACCGTCAGCCCCACGAAATCGTAGAGTTGCCCCATCCATTCCGCGTCGCGTCTTGCCAGATAATCGTTCACCGTCACCAAGTGCGCGCCGCGGCCGGTGAGCGCATTCAAGTAAAGCGGCAAAGTCGCAACTAAAGTTTTGCCTTCGCCGGTCGCCATTTCCGCGATCCGGCCACGATGCAAAACGATTCCGCCAAGCAACTGCACATCGAAGTGCACCATGTCCCAGTTCATGGGCTGATCGCACACCGTGAAGCTGTTTTGTCGTTCTTTCAGCCTGCGCGCCGCGTTTTTTATCACCGCGAACGCTTCCGGCAAAATCTCATCCAGCTTTCTCGATTGAGCTTCCAGCCCCGGAATCTCCGCCAGTTCCGCTTTCCAAGCTGCCGTTTTTGCGCGCAAATCCTCGTCGGACAAGCTTTTGAATTGCTCATCGAATTCGTTGATTTGGCGCACCATCGGCATCAGCCGCTTGAGCTCGCGCTGATTCTTCGACCCTAAAATTTTCTTTAAAATCCACGTAACCATTCCGCCACCAATATCGACGAGATTCGGTCATTTGTCATTTGGCTGCCCCCGTTGTCATTCCGAGCGAAGTCGAGGAATCTCTCATTGTTGGATTCCGCTTTGGAGCTACAATCGGCCGCATGAAGAAAATCATCTCTACGAGCGAAGCGCCGGCGGCAATCGGACCTTACTCGCAAGCGGTGCGTAGCGGAAATTTCCTGTTTTGCAGCGGCCAAATTCCGCTCGACCCAAAATCCGGCCAAATTGTCTCCGGCGACATCGGCACGCAGACCCGGCGCGTGCTTGACAATATTGGAGCCGTTTTGGAAGCCGAGGGCCTGGTTTTCGAGAATATCGTGAAAACAACCATCTTCCTCACTGATCTCGGCGATTTTCAAATCGTTAACGAAATCTATGGATCGTATTTCAAGCAACAGCCTCCTGCGCGATCAACAGTCCAGGTATCGGCCCTGCCTAAGGGAGCCAAGGTCGAAATCGAAGTCATTGCCGTTGCGGAGACTGGCGAAGCAAACGGCGAAACGGCCTATGACACTTCCGGATAAGATCGATCTGGCAATCGCGAAACATTTCCTGCGTGGAGAGCGCGGTCATTCTGCCCGCCGCCGCCGGCATTTTGCTGGCGGCCCTCCCACAAATACCGGTTTAAAGCTGTCCGGCAGCATGCCGGACAGAGCGGGCAACATGCCCGCGCTCCCCAGATGAGCGAAGATCTTCTCGCCCTTTTCCGCAAAACCGGGGCTCTGCTCGAGGGCCACTTCGTTTTGCGGTCCGGTTTGCACAGCCGGCAATATTTTCAATGCGCGATACTCCTTCAGCACGCCGACATCGCCGCGAGAGTGTGTGGATGGCTCGCCGACAAATTGCGCGATTTTGATTGCGACTCGGTGATCTCCCCTGCCCTTGGCGGAATTATTGTCGGCCAGGAAGTCGCCCGGTCGTTGGGAAAACGCCACATCTTTGTCGAAAAAGAAGATGGCAAACTTGTTTTGCGACGCGGTTTTCAAATTGCGCCGAATGAAAAATTCATCGTCGTCGAAGATGTCGTGACCCGCGGTGGGCGCGTCCAGGAAACAATCGACATCGTTTGTGCGCATGGCGGGATTGTTTCCGCAGTCGGCGTGATTCTCAATCGCAGCGGACAAACCAAACCGGATTTTGGTTGTCCGTTTATCAGTCTAATCGAAATGAACGTAGAAACCTTTTCCGTAGACAAGTTGCCAGCCGACCTTGCAAAAATCCCCGCAGTCAAACCCGGCAGCAAATAAGCGGCGGGTGCGCGTCGTCGCGAGCTCCCCTAGAAATTAAGCAAATCTGCGAGTTGATTGGATTCAGTCACGGGCGTTTTGCACGTGAAGTTTTCGCAAACGTAAGCGGCGGATTTTCCGTTCAGCATCGACATGCCGCGAATCGCTTCGTTTCTTTCGCCGAGATATTCTTGCCCTTCAGCGCCATCGGCCAGGAGCAAGACCGCCTTCGGCAGAAAATGACGACGCACCTCCGTCACCAGCGCTTGTGTGCTCGGTACATCTTTCTTTCCAGCGATCACGATTTGTCGTGGTTTGCTTAAGCTAAAGTCGAGCGCTACGAGCATTTGCGGCATGGCGCTGGCAAAATGGGAAAGCGTCGGCCCAAACGCGTCGATCGTTTTCCTCGCACGATCTTCCATTTCTCTTTCACCGCGAATTTGCGCGAGGCGCAGAAGATTCAGGGCCGCGACGGAACTGGCCGCTGGCTCCGCGCTATCGTTGTCATCTTTCATCCGCAGCAAGACGCTCGCGTCCTTGCCACTGGTGGTGAAGTAACCGCCATTCTTCGCATCTAAGAACAAACGGTCCTGCGTTTCCTGCAATTGCGTCGCAAATTTCAGCCACTCGACATCGAAGGAGGCTTCGTAAAGATCGAGAAGTCCCTGAACGACGAATGCGTAATCGTCGGCAAAACCTTCCACTGCGCTCCTGCCGTCTCGATAATTGCGAAAGAGCAGTTTGCTCTTTTCGTCGTAAAGATTTGCGCGCAGGAATTTGGCCGCGCGCGTCGCGATTTCCAGGTAACGCGGCTCATCGAGTACCTGCGCCGCGCGGGCATAAGCAGAAATCATCAGGCCGTTCCATGCTGCGATGATTTTATCGTCGAGATGAGGACGCGGCCGTTTCGTTCGGATAGCTGATAATTTGTCGCGACTGCGCTCGAGCGATTGTCGAACTTCGTCTTCGCTCTTTTTAAATTGCTTCGCTGTCTCAGCGATCGTGTGCCGCTCGATTAAAATATTTTTGCCTCGGAACTCGTCTTGCAGATCGCTTCCTTCCGGCGCGTTTCCATGCGATTGCACGCCGTAATGAAAATCAAAGATCTCGGCGGCATCGCCAAGCGCCGCGTCGATCTCTTTTTTCGTCCAAACATAGAACGCGCCTTCTCCATGTTCAGGTTTGCCATGCTCAGAAAGGCTGTCGGCGTCTTCGGCGGAAAAAAATCCGCCTTCCTTGGATGTCATGTCGCGAGGCACGTAATCGAGAATATCGCGTGCGACCGATTCGAATTGTCGATCCTGGGTAATCTGAAAGGCATCGACATAAGCGGTGGCGAGTTGCGCCTGATCGTAAAGCATTTTTTCGAAATGCGGCACGTGCCAGTAACGATCAACCGAGTAACGATGAAAGCCTCCGCCCAGATGATCGTGCATTCCGCCGGCAGCCATTTTGCGCAGGGTAAATAGAGCCATTTCGAGCGCCTGTTTACCGGATTCGCTGTTCGGATTGCGCGCATAAAATCGAGTAAGAAAATTGAGCGTGACCGGCCGCGGGAATTTCGGCGCGGAGCCGAAACCGCCCTCCTTCGGATCGTAACTGCGCGCAATCTGTTCGTACGCCGCGTCTAAAATCGCTGGGTCGATCTTTCCCCGAACCGCTGCCACTGATTGCGATTCACGCAATGCCGCGACGATCTTGCCCCCCTGTTCGACAATCTTGTCGTGATTATCTTTCCAAGCTGCCGCAATCCGTTCGAGCACTTTCTTGAAACCCGGCTGACCGTAACGGTCCTCGGGTGGAAAGTAGGTTCCGCCAACGAACGGTTTCAGGTCCGGCGTCAACCAGACACTCATCGGCCAACCGCCGCCTCCGGTTGTCGCCTGGACAAACGTCATATAGACGCGATCGACATCGGGACGTTCTTCGCGATCGACTTTGATGTTCACAAACTCCCGGTTCATGACCGCGGCCACTTCTTCGCTCTCAAACGATTCGTGGGCCATGACGTGGCACCAGTGGCAGGTGGAATAACCGACCGATAAAAAGATCGGTTTATTTTCGCGACGGGCTTTGGCGAACGCGTCTTCCCCCCAGGGGTACCAATCGACCGGGTTGTGCGCGTGCTGGAGCAGGTAGGGCGATTTTTCGTGAGCGAGCCGATTAGTGTGCTCTGAAGCTGGAGGCGTGGGTTCAGCGACGGTATGAGTCGATGTCACTAACCACGTTAGCGCGAGAATTCCAAAGCGGAAGAGACTTGTCATGCGGGCACCGTGCCTGAAGCGGCGCGCTTCGCTTCGCAGCGCGAGTTCACATCACATTCTTGTCATTCCGAGCGAAGTCGAGGAATCTCTTGCTGTTCCCGAGCGAGTCTGATGCAGTCCTTGCGTTCTTTTAATAGCAAGAGATTCTTCGACTCCGCTTTGCTCCGCTGACGCTTTGCCGTCCGGGTGATCTCCCTTTTTTTGGCGATGGTTCTCCTGATTGCCGGCACGAAACTGATTCTTACGCGCTGATCTAAATTGGTTGTAGCCGCCTCGCTCTGTCGAGGCGAACTGCCGATCACGGCGATGGAGCGCCGTGGCTACATCAACTCAAGTTTCGGCGCGGTTTCCGGGGACCATGGATTGGTTTTGTAGTCGGACGCGACGATTTGATCGGCATATCCGCGCAAAAGCTGGCAAAGCGTCACGACGTCCAATCCATGATGCTGCGGCGCAAAGCTTGACAGGTTCTTTTCCGCGAGTTGAAACAAACGCACAGCAGGCGGTAAACGTCTGCTATGTTTCGCGTGTAACGGATGTTCGAATCTCTTTTGCAAATGAACGAAGGCGCCGGCCGCCTGGATCAAGCCCTTGAAAAAATCCGCGTCGCCGGAGTTCGTTTTCAGCCAAAGCTGCTCGAGAACATCGTGCGCTTCATAGTAATGTTGCTCGTTCCAGCACCGAAAAAAGGCGCGATAAAATGGATGCTTCGAGATGTCCGTCTGGTTTGGATCGACATCTTCGGCAGTTAACCCGCCCACCAACCGCGAAATCCTCTCGCCTTTGTTCATGAAGGGCTTAATTTGCTCGCGGCTCAGATAATGAGCAAACCAGCACGCATCAGCTTTTCCGAGGAACAAGACTGCCCACCTCAGGCGGGTGAATTCTCGCAGCCAGCACGGCTGTGCCACCATAGAAGATGACACCCGCTGCTCTGGCCATTCTCCTGACGGTCATCTCAATTTTGATCTTCGGTTCCGCACTCTTTTCCGGAGTGGAGACGGCGCTCTTCTCACTCAAGCGACATCAATTGCGCCGCCTGGAAGCGAATCACGCCAGGCTCACGAAATTCATCCAACTTTTCCGAGAAAATCCGCGTCGCGTCCTGAATGTCCTGCTCCTCGGCGACAGCCTGGTAAATGTTCTTTTAGTGGTGCTGTGTCTCTTCTTCTTGTGGGAGGGCCCACTGGCAGGACGCATTCCGCAGTGGGTGGCTGGGATTGTGATCTTCGCAATCGTCGTGTTGTTATGCGATTTAATTCCAAAGCTCCTGGCGCTTTCGGCGCCTTATCGGCTTTCGGCGATCGGTGCTTTCGCGTTGCAGATATCGATGCCGCTTCTCGACCGTATCGGTCACGGACTCGAGACCGTCAGCTCTTATGTTGTCGATCTTCTCACCCCGTCGCATCTGCGCACTCGTCCGCGCTTGAGCGACGAGGAGTTGGGGACGCTGGTTGAGATGGGCGAGGAGGAAGGGGCATTGTATGAAGGCGAAGCCGAAATTATCCAGGAAATCATCAAACTCGGCGATAAAACGGCAAAGGATTGCATGACGCCACGCGTTGATAGTTTCATGCTGCCAGATGATTTGACGAATGAGGAAGCGATCGCCCGTTTGAAGGACAATCGTCATCGGCGTGTCCCCGTCTACGCGGACACGCCCGATCAAATTCTCGGGATCATCGACGTAAAAATGTTCCTGATGGATCCGTCGGATCATTACACGGAAAGATTAATCGCTCCGTCCTTCGTGTCGGAGACGATGCGGGCGCTGGAATTGTTGAAGTTATTCCTGACCCATGCCCAGGGGCTGGCGATCGTGGTTGACGAATTTGGCGGGACCGAAGGAGTCATTACAATGGGGGACATCGTAGAGGAAATCCTCAGCGACGCAGTTCCGCGCGGAGATGCCGACCCTTACATCGAGCCGCTCGAGGACGGAAAATTTCTTGTCAGCGGAAATGCGCGCCTTGACGATTTAAGTGAACTTCTCGGTTTCCAAATTGAGGCGGAAGGAATCGATACGATTGGTGGATTCGTTTTTAACCGGCTCGGCTACCTTCCTCCTTGTGGGACACAGGTCGAAATGCCACGGCTCGCGGTTACGGTGCGCCGCACTGGACGAAAACGGATCGAGGAGCTCCTGTTGGAAAAAACAACCGCTGCCGCAGTTGATGAAGCGTCAGGCGACGGCAGCGCTGCAAGTTGATGATCGCATTCGCAATTTTTTGTTGCTGGATTGTTTCGTTTTTCTTCAACGGGATTGAAAGCGGGCTGCTTTCGATCGATCCAGTGCGCTTGCGGCAAAATGTGAAGCGGCGCGTGCCAGCGGCATTGCGGTTGAACCGCTTGCTGAAACACCCAGAGCGGTTGCTCGTCACCGTCTTGCTCGTCACGAATGCGGCCGATATAGTCGGTCTGCTCTTACTGACGCGCCAACTGGTTCGATCATGGGGCTACGCCGGCTTTTTTTTCTCCCTGGCGATCGCGCTTCCAGTCTATCTATTTCTGCTCTCGGTCCTCCCTAAATCGCTTTTCCGGCGATTTCCCTTTCATGCTTTGGCTCGCCTTGCTGGTGTGCTCGAATTCGCGTCGATCCTGTTTTCACCCCTGCTCGAACTCGGTGCGTGGCTGGGCCGGCTGCTGCTGCCAGATCGCGCCGCGAAACGTGCTCGGCTTTTTGCCGCGCGCGAAGAGCTGAAGCAGATCACAACGGAAAGCGAGCGAGAGGGCTCTCTCACCGCTACCGAGCGTGCGATGATTCATAACGTGGTTGATTTTCGCGGCGTCAAGGTTCGTGACGTGATGGTACCTTTGCCGAAAGTCGTCTCGGTCCGGCCGAGTACCTCAACCCAGGAAGCGCTCGCGCTTAGCGCTTCTTCGGGTCTCGATCGTCTACCTGTGATTACGCCGGAAGGTCAGCCGGGTGGACTGATTAACGTCCTCGATATTCTGGTCGAACAAAACGGAGCCAGACCGCTAAGCAATTATATGCGGCGTATCGTTACGACAAACGAAGAGGACCCCGCGTATCGAATTGTCCAACGGTTGCGGACTGCGCACGTTGGTTTGGCTGCTGTGCTGGATGAAAAAAGAAATTTGCGCGGGATCGTCACAATCGAAGATTTAATCCGGCGCCTCGTTTCCTCGAGTGAAGCGCGAGTTTGAATCACTCCAAGGGCGGAACACTTCATCGCCTAAGACTGCTGCCGCACTAATGAGCGCGACGTGCGAGAAGGCCTGCGGGAAATTTCCGAGCTGACGCTTTTCGCGAGGATCGTATTCTTCTGAAAGAAGTCCGACATCGTTGCGTAGATTGAGCAAGCGTTCGAATAATTCGCGCGCTTCTTTCTTGCGACCGATCAGATGTAGACAATCGGCCAGCCAAAACGAACACGGTAGAAAGGCGCCTTCGCGACCCGGCAATCCATCGACGTTATCTTCCTCCGGTCGATATCGAAGCACAAAGCCGTCCTGCATAAGCTCGCGTTCAATCGCCTCAATAGTGCCGCGCACCCGCTCATCAGTGGCCGGCAAAAAGCCAGCCACCGGCATCAAAAGCAAACTGGCATCGAGCGCATCCGACCCGTAAAACTGGGTGAAGGCTTTTTTGTCGATGTTGTAACCGCGTTCGCAAACTTCCGTGTGAATCTGATCGCGAATTTTTTTCCACCGCTTGAAGTGTTCGTTTGCCGCGCACCCACATTCCTCAACCAGTCTGACCGCCCGGTCGAACGCGAGCCACGCCATCATTTTCGAGTGAGTAAAATGTTTGCGTCCGCCCCGCACTTCCCACATCCCTTCGTCGGGTTTCTGCCAGTTTGATTCCAGGAATTTCATCAACTGGACCATCAGAGCCCAATCCGGGTTCTCCAGTTTGAGTCCGGCGCGATCGGCCTGCCAAATGGCGGCCAAGATCTCGCCATAAACGTCGAGCTGAAATTGATTCGAAGCCGCGTTGCCGATGCGGACTGGTTTGGAATTTTCGTAGCCTGATAACCACGGAATTTCGAACTCTTCGAGACGGCGTTCGCCCCGCACGCCATAGATTGCCTGCATTTGCTCCGGGCTGCCGGCGATGGCACGCAGAAGCCACTGGCGCCAGGATTTGGCTTCCTCGCGATAACCCGATCGCAGCAACGCGAGCAAAATTAGAGCCGCATCCCGCAGCCAGCAGAAGCGATAATCCCAGTTGCGGACGCCTCCTATTTCTTCCGGTAATGAGGTCGTGAGTGCGGCAACCAAGCCGCCAGTCGGGGCATAGGTTAATCCTTTAAGAGTGATGAGCGAACGCATAACCGCATCGCGCCACTCGCCTTTGCTTTGAAACTCGCTCGACCAGTTTCTCCAATATTTTTCGGTGTCACGCAATGCGTGCTCGGCATTTACTTTCCTCGGTGGTTCTTCATGAGATGCGAAACACGTGAGCACAAACGGGACGCGATCCCCTTTCGCCACGGTAAAATCGGCGACCGTGGTTAAATCTTTGCCGCACGTTTCAATCGGAGTCCGCAAGATTAAACCGTCAGGTCCCGCGATCGCCTCGAGCCCGTCGTGACGTCTTCGCACCCAAGGAACGATGTGCCCGTAATCAAAGCGGATGATCAACTCCATGTGCATCGACACTTTGCCGCGCAACCCTTCGACGATCCGAATGATGTCGGGATTCTCACCGCGCGGAGGCATGAAATCGATCAGGCGCACCGCGCCGCTTTTCGTTTCAATCTCGGTTTCCAAAATGAGCGTGTCGTCTCGATATCGACGCCGCGTTCTCTCGATCTTCTCATCGGGATGGAAAAACCAACGGCCATTTTCCCTACCGCCGAGGAGCGACGCAAAACACGCCGGCGAATCAAATCGCGGGAAACAAAGCCAATCAACGCAGCCGTCGCGACTCACGAGCGCGCCGGTCTGCGTATCACTCAAAAACGCGTAATCTTCGATCTTTGTTCCGTTCGTCGTCATGGTTCATTCGCGATGGATTTCGGACTGCGCGCGAGCCTGGCGATCCCATCGCGCGTCAGTCGGAACACGGTCCATTCCTCCATCGGTTTTGCGCCTAGAGCGTGGTAGAATTTGATTGCGGGCTCATTCCAATCGAGCACCGCCCATTCCATCCGGCCGCAGCCGCGGTCGCGCGCAATCCTCGCAAGATCGACAAGCAATGCGCGGCCATAACCTCTGCCGCGCTTCTCCGGTTTCACGAACAGGTCCTCGAGATAAAGTCCGGGTCGCCCAAGCCAAGTGGAGAAATTGTGAAAAAAAACGGCGAAGCCAACCAGCGTATCTTTCTCGAACGCAAGCAAAACCTCGGCGGCGGGTTTTTCGCCGAATAAAACATCGACAAGTTGCTCTTCCGTTGCGGCGACTTCGTTTGGTGCGCGTTCGTAAGTTGCCAGATCGCGAATCAATTGAAGGATAATCGGCACATCTTCCACGCGCGCTGAACGAATCGCGAAATCAGTTTGAATTTTCATTTCTCCGCTGATTGTCGATCACACATAGAGGTAAGCAACTTGCTTGCACCACGCTACCCGATCGCGGCCCCTAAAACATTCGGGGGCCGATCCGCCTATGCAAGCGCGCGAGCGATGCGACTCAACCCTTCAGCGAACATTTCCGTATTCACGCCCATGCCAATCCGAAAGTGGTCCGGCATTTCAAAGAAGCGCCCGGGGACTGCCGAGGTGTCGAATTCCGATCGCAAGCGCTCGAGGAAAAAATCGGCGTTACCCTGTTGCAATCGTAGGAATGAGGTTGTCCCCCAGTCCGTCCGCACAGCGGAAATGGGCGACTGACGCGCCAGAAAATCGCGGAGTAATTTGCGATCCGCTTCCACAATCCGGCGCGCTCTTTCGCGAAGAAGATCCAGGTGCTTGAATGCGGCGACGCTAAGAAGCTCTCCCGGATGAACCGGCGTCGCGCTATAAAGATCATTCAGGCGCCGCATCTTCCACGCGAGATCAGGACGCGCCAGGATCCAGCCGCAGCGGAGTCCACTAACGCCATAAACTTTGGTCAAGCTGCTCGTGACCACGAACTCAGGCCCGAGGTGAAATGAGGTTTGGGGCGTCCCCTCGTACACCGCGTCAAGGTAGACTTCATCAACCAGCACATGCGCTCCGATACTGCGGGCGATATCGCCAATTTCGCGCAGAACCGAATCCGGCGTGAGCACGCTCGTTGGGTTGTGCAGGTTCGTTATCACGATGAGCCGCGTCTTCGACGTGACGCAGCGGCGAACCTCCCCCGAATCGACCGCCCAGCCATTTTCTTCGGTCCGCGAAAAGCGTTTCACATTCGCTTGAAGATACTGGGCAACATCGAGAATCGGACCGTATGCCGGATGCTCGACTAAAACCTCATCGCCCGGTTCGATGATCGCAGCCATCGCCAGATGATTTGCCATGGAAGTCCCCGCAGATTCCACGACGCACTCGGGATCAACGCCGTGGTGTGCGGCGATCGCGTCCTGCAAGGGCGCGTAGCCATAACTGTTGTCGTAATTAATTTCGAGTTTTTCCAAATCGACTGGTAGTTCGCGAAAAGGAAATGGAGCTACGCCACTAGTAGCCAGATTAAACCGCGCGCGGCTCTGCGTCTTGGACCAATGCATGTAGTCGGAATGCCTGTGTCTCATGAGTGGGCTCGTCTGAATCTGCTCCAATAATAGTAAACCGGGAGCGCGGCCAGCATGATGCACAGCGCGATCGCGCTATTACCAGGCGCCGCAATAATGGCGCTTCCGACAATTCCGGCGCAGGACAAGACAAACAGGATCGTCGTGAAAGGGTGTCCCGGGACTCGGTAAATTGCGGTCTCTGACCCGACCTGACGATGCCGCAAAATGAAGAGCGATGCCGCCGTCACTCCAAAGAAAATGAAGTCGACTGTAATTGCAAAGTTCAAAATCTCGCCATACGTCCCAGAACAGGCGATGGCGATTGCCGCCAGCCCCTGAAGGACGATCGCGACGACCGGTGCTCTGGAACGTCGCGAGAGCTTGCCGACGCTCTCAAAGAAAAGCCCGTCGCGGGCCATCGCGTAGTACACACGCGGACCCGTCAGCATGCTTTGGCTGAGGAATCCGAGTGTGGAAATTGCGATGCCGGCGGCAATCCATTGTGCACCCCGTTCGCCTAGTGCGATCCGCATGACATCGGAAGCCGGAGTCGTTGTCGCATCCAAGCCTGCCGGACCGAGCACACGCAGACACGCGAGATTGACTGCCAGGTAGAGCCCGACAACAGCGGCCACGCCGAGCAGGAGCCCGCGTGACAAATCCCGGCGCGGATCGCGCATTTCACCCGCAACAAAAGTGGCGGTTTGCCATCCGCCATAAGCAAAAGCGATCGGAACCATGGCGGATCCAATGCTTTTCAAGAG
>Ga0193719_10000315_pt1 | contig 17298 bp, 13 predicted proteins | sample U2a2metaG_FD_160103 | JGI IMG/M metagenome (GOLD analysis project Ga0193719, IMG submission 160103) | Soil microbial communities from a riparian zone of the East river system, Colorado, United States - U2a2 | ecosystem: Environmental > Terrestrial > Soil > Riparian zone | place: USA: East... | reverse complement strand
GTAAGACAGAAAAGGCCGCTATCTCTGCCCTGCCTGCGGCCCCTGACCTTTTACGGGCGGGCTTCCCCGCGACCACACCGTTCGGTGACCCTAGCTGTTCTCGCCGCCGGCGCGCTTCCAGGTAATCAGATCGCCGATGGTGGAGCCCCCGGTACTCGAAACCGGCTGCTTGTAGGCCTCAACTTCGGAACGCGAGGCTTCCTCGCCCACCGCCTTGATGCTGAGTCCGACTTTTTTCTCTTCCGGATTCATCTTGATGATTTTGAAGTCGTGCTCGCGTCCCGGCTCCAGGGTCATCGACTGGCCGTTTCCGTCCACCGCTTCAGAGTTGTGGCAGAGGCCTTCGATGCCCTCGGCGATCTCGACGAAGGCGCCGAAACTGGCCACTCGCAGGACCTTTCCGTGCACCACATCGCCGACGTGATGCTGTTCGAAGAAGGTCTCCCACACATCCGGCTGGAGTTGCTTTACGCCCAGTGAAAGGCGCCGTTTGTCCGGTTCGATGGCAAGCACGATGGCTTTCACGCGATCGCCCTTCTTCAGCACTTCGGAGGGATGCTTTACTCGCTTGGTCCAGCTCAAATTGCTGACGTGAACCAGGCCGTCAATGCCCTCTTCGATCTCGATGAAGGCGCCGAAGTCGGTCAGGTTACGCACCCGGCCTTCGACCGTTGCCCCCACCGGATACTTGTCATGCAGCGCGTCCCAGGGATTCGGCGCCAGTTGACGCATGCCGAGCGAAATGCGCCGTTCCTGCGGGTTCACGCTTAGCACCACGCAATCGACCTGATCGCCTACGTTGACCAGCTTCGAGGGATGTTTGATGCGCTTGGACCAGGTCATCTCGCTCACGTGCACCAGGCCTTCGATTCCCTGCTCCAATTCCACGAAGGCGCCGTAGTCGGTGACGCTGATGACGCGTCCGCTGACATGCGCACCTACCGGGTAGCGGTGTGTCGCATCCAACCAGGGGTCGGGTGTGAGCTGCTTGAATCCCAGTGAGACGCGCTGCTTTTCCTTGTCGAACTTCAGCACCTTCACCTGGATCTGGTCGCCTACATTGACCAGGTCGCGAGGATGGGTGAGGCGGCCCCACGACATATCGGTGATATGCAGCAAGCCGTCGATTCCGCCCAAGTCGACGAAAGCGCCGTACTCGGTCAGGTTTTTCACCACTCCGGTCAGTACTGCGCCCTCTTCCAGGTGCTCCAGAGTCTTTGATTTCTTTTCGTTCTGTTCCTCTTCGAGAAGCTGCTTGCGCGAAACGACGATGTTGCCGCGTTTCTTGTTAAGCTTGATGACCGCAACTTCGATGACATCGCCTTTCAAAACATCCAGGTTGCGCACTGGACGCAAGTCCGTCTGCGAGCCGGGTAGGAACGCCTGCGCGCCTAGAATATCCACGGTCAGGCCGCCTTTGATGCGCTCGATTACCACCGCCTTGATGGGTCTCTTTTCGTTGTGCGCCTTCTCAATCTCGTCCCAGGCGCGCAGCCGCTGCGCCTTTTGGTGGGAGAGATTGATGTAGCCTTCCTCGGTTTCGCCCTTGTCCCGCATCACGTCGATTTCGTCGCCGGGCTTGAACTTGGGATTGCCGTTGTGGTCGAGCACTTCGGCGACGGGCAGCATGCCTTCGGACTTGGCGCCGATATCCACCACTACATGGGTAGCGGTAATTTTCAGCACGGTGCCCTTGAGGACGTTGTCCTCGCGGGCAGCTTCTTCGCTCTCGCTAGTAAAAGTCTCGAGCGCGGACGCGAAGTCTTCGGTGGTTGAGGGTTTCTCGTCCAGACTCTGAGCTTCGGTGTGAGCAGACTGGGGTGGCTGGGAGGAGACGCGGGTTACGGTCGAGCCCTCCAGGGCGTCCGCAGGACGCTCGGCTACGGAAGTCGAAGTCGCGGAATCCAGGTCGCGGGCAGTGGTATCGTCAGGCAAGTTTGATGGCCTCTCTCGGGTTTACCTCGCACGTGGGTGCGGGGACGGATGCGGGGCGGTTTAGCGGACGGCTGGCGTTAGTCTAAGGTTGTGTTGAGCCCGCCCTGGCGGACGGACTGGAACAATCCCAGCGGTCGGACGTCTCTAAGCAAACCCGCGTCCAAAGGGAACTCTTCGACTATAACAACCGCTTCGGAACAGTGTCAAACGGCAAAAACGCGGGTGCCAGCGTCCCAGCCCCGGCGGTGCATGCCTGACTCAGCGGTTTTCTCCGGGGCACGGCCCACATTGGTCCTGCGCAATGGGCGGACATCTGCTACTCTGCCCTGCCATGGACTACCTCTGGACACCCTGGCGGTACGCCTACGTCGCCGGAATCGATAAGACTTCCGGGTGCGTCTTCTGCGATCTGCCAAGCGCCGGAGACGACGCCAAGGCCGGCATTGTGTATCGCGGCCCGCACTGCTACGTCATTCTCAACGCCTATCCCTACACCTCAGGACACGTGATGATCGTTCCCTTTGCCCATCTGGATGAGTTGCAGAAGCTCCCCATCGAAGGGGCCCATGAAATGATGGACCTGGGGCGGCGTCTAGAGGGCGTTTTGCGTCAGCTATACACCCCCGACGGGGTCAATCTGGGAATGAATATCGGTAAGGCGGCCGGGGCGGGCGTTGCCGGACACATCCATATGCATGCGCTGCCCCGGTGGGTAGCGGACGCGAATTTCATGTCGGTGGTGGGAGAAACCAGAATATTGCCCGAAAACCTGGAGACGACGTACGAGCGGATCAAGGCAGCGATGAAGGAGTAATCCCCTGGGCCGCGCACTCTCGCCGCGAAAACCGCGAGTCAAGGCCGAAGCCGCCCGTCAAGGTCCCCGGGCCCAAGTGTCCGCGCCCACCGTCCGGTTAATTTGAACCCGCCAGGTCTTGCATCTCTTTTTCGCCGATTACCTTAACGCCCAGTTCCTTCGCCTTGTCTAACTTTGATCCAGCGTCGTTGCCCGCCACCACAAAGTGTGTCTTCTTGCTGACTGAGCCTGAGACCCGTCCGCCGGCGGCTTCGATCATTTTCTTGGCTTGATCGCGCGTGAAATGGGTCAAGGTGCCGGTGAGCACAAAAGTCTTGCCGGCGAGTTTGGTGCCGCGTTGTTTTCTTGTTCCGGTCAACCGCAAGCCCAAGTCCTGTAGCTGCTTGACCAGCGCCCGATTCTTCGGCTCGGCAAAGAATTCCACGATGCTTTGAGCGATGCGCGGGCCAACTTCATTGACTTCTTGCAGTTCTTCCGCGCTCGCCTTCACCACGGCGTCCATCGAACCGAAGTGCTCGGCGAGAAATTGCGCTGTGCGTTCGCCGACGAAGCGAATGCCCAGGCCATAGATCACCCGCTCGAGGGGCAGCTTCTTCGAGGCTTCGATCTCGGCAAGCACGTTCTGTGCGGATTTTTTGCCCATGCGGTCGAGTTTCAGCAGATCCCCTGGAGTCAGACGGTAAATGTCACCGACGTTGTTCACCAGGCCGCGGTCAGTGAGCTGGGCTACGAGTGCGTCGCCCATGCCCTCAATATTCATCACACCGCGCGAGGCAAAATGCAGGATCGTCTCCCGCAGCTTGGCGGGGCAGTTGGCGTTCACGCAGCGATGGTCAACCTCGCCCTCGGTGCGTACCACGTGCCCCCCGCACACCGGACAGTTCTCCGGCATGTGGAACAGTTTGTGCCCGCGGGGGTGGTCCTTGTCCTCGAGTACCCGCGTCACTTTGGGGATGACATCACCGCCGCGCTCGACTTCCACCCAGTCGCCGATTTTCACGCCCAGGCGTTCGATCTCGTCCAAGTTGTGCAGCGTGGCGCGGCTGACCGTGGTCCCGCCGATGAGAACCGGCTTCAAGGCCGCGACCGGCGTGAGTTTTCCAGTACGCCCGACTTGCACCAGAATATCTTCGACCTTGGTGATTCCCGAACGGGCCGCGTATTTGTAGGCGATAGCCCAGCGCGGAGCTTTGCCGGTGTAGCCCAGATCCTGTTGCTGGGCGGTGGCATCCAGCTTGATTACAATGCCGTCGATTTCGTAGGGAAGGGTTTCGCGCCTGGACTCCTCCTGCTCGATGAAGGTCCAAATCTGCTCGAAACTGTTGGCCAGCTTGCGCGTCTGGTTGACCTTGAAGCCGGCTGTGTCCAGTGCCTGGAGGGTTTGCCAGTGCCGGTCAAAGTAGGTGCGTCCATCTTTCAGCAGCATGTAGGCGAAATAGTCCAGGCGCCGCTCTGCAGTGATGCTGGGCTCGAGCTGGCGCACGGTGCCTGCAGTAGCGTTGCGAGGGTTGGCGAAAACAGATAGCCCCTTTTGTTCCCGCTCCTCGTTCATTTTCTTGAAGGCGGCGATCGGCATGAGCATTTCGCCGCGAACTTCGAAATCCGCGGGAATTCCCGCTTTCTCCAATTTTTCCTGAGGAATGGAAAGGGGGATCGAGCGTACCGTGCGCACGTTCAGGGTGACGTCTTCGCCGATGGTTCCGTTACCGCGGGTAATGCCGCGGACCAGCTTGCCCTGTGCGTAATGTAACGCGAGCGACATGCCATCGAGCTTCAACTCGCAAACATAGTCAATCGCTTCCCGCCCGCTGAGTTCGTGAACCCGCCGTTCCCAGTTGCGCAGCTCATCCTTGTTGTAGGTATTGTCCAAGGAGAGCATGGGCGAGGAGTGCGCAGCCTTGAGGACGCCCTCGCGCGGCTTGCCGCCTACGCGCTGAGTGGGAGAATCAGGCGTGACCAAGTCGGGACTCGCGGCCTCGAGCTGGTTCAGCTCGTCCATAAGCTCGTCAAATTGTGAGTCTGAAATCTCGGGATCATCGAGGACGTAATAGCGGTATTCGTGATGGCGGATTTTGTCCCGGAGAGTTTCGATCTTTTTTTCGGAGCCCTTGGTCGCGATGGCCATAACTAGGAGATTATATTCGGGGAACGGGTAGCGGATTCTGCAATGCCCGGCACGGGCCGCTCCGGCATCGCTCCCGGCCAAGCTCCGACCCGCGCAACCCTTTGCCTTGGGCGCCATGCAAGCCACGGACCGAGTAATGCCTATTGTTGAAACTGAGCGCCTGCTGCTTCGTGAATTTGTTCCAGAGGACGTAGACGCGCTTGCCGCGGTCCTGTCCGATCCTGAGGCTATGCGTCACTATCCGGCGGCTTTGGACCGAGCGGGCGTGGCGGCATGGATCGAGCGCAGCCGGCGGCGCTATGCTGAGGCCGGGTATGGGTTGTGGGCTATGGTCCTGAAACCGAGCGGCGAGGTTGTCGGGGATTGCGGGTTGACCCGGCAAACCGTAGACGGACCCGATGAGATCGAAATCGGATATCACGTGCGACGCGATCTGTGGGGTCGGGGCTACGCTCCGGAAGCGGCCCGCGCCTGCCGGGACTACGGCTTTGCCCGGCTTGGTGCTGAACGGCTCATCTCGCTCATCCGCCCTGAGAACCTGGCTTCGCGCCGGGTGGCGGAAAAGAGCGGGCTGAGCCTGTGGAAGGAAGTGATGTGGAGGGACCTGCCGCACTGCGTGTACGTAGTCCGAAGAACGGAGTGGGCCCTGGCGCGAGGCTGATCTGCTAGCAAGACCCCCGAACCTGCGGCTGAGCCGAGCTCAGCCGGCACCGCTCCCACCGGTTCATCTTACCGCCAGGCAGACTACACCAGGTCGGCTACTTTCAATTGCGAGGGGCCGCCCTTCCACGACGCCTGGAATTGCTTTCGCACAAATCCCGCGTCGTAGTCGCGCTTCTGGGCTTTCAAGGCCTGTTCCAGACCGAATAGCGAGCGCGGGTTGCGCGGATGGCGATCGAGATCCTGGCGGAAGACCTTCTCTGCGCCCGCGGCGTCACCGCTTATCAGAAGTGCTGCGCCCATCGATTCGCGGACCGGAAAGAACCAGTCCTCGGGCTCGTCGTATTTGAGGGAGTCTTGAACCGCCACCGCCTCTTGCAGCCGGGCGATAGCGGCGGCATTGTCTTTCTTGGCCAAAGCGATTTTTGCGCCCAATACATCACGGGCGATCTTCAAAACATCTTTGGCTTTGTTGTTCACCGGCATAGCGAAAGGAACGTCTTCCGACATGCTCGCTTCCGCACTCGCCACGATGGTGTACTCCGCCTCGGCGTCGCTAAGCTTCCCTTTTGCCGCCAGCGCCATGCCCCGGCCAAAATGCCAGAACACGGTCGCGGTCTTCATTTCGGCACTGGGTTGCGGCATCCTCAGAATGTCGTCCCACCTGTGAAAGCGCACGCCCACCGCCATGGGAATGGTCATGAAGCCTTCCAGAGGCGGCATGTCCTTGACGTAGGGGGCCACGTGGGCGGCGAGCCGGTCGGCGCCCTTCTTGGCCTCGGCATAGTCTCCGTTCATGGCGGAGCACATGGCGATGAAGTGCAGATTGTGACTGTAGTACATCATGGGGTAGATGCCCTGCGCCCCACTGGCCTTGAGGTAAGCCTGATCCGCGAGCGCTGCCGCCTGGTTCGTTTTCACCGCGGAAGCGTAGTCGCCGGTGCGGATATAAACGTGGGCTGGCATGTGGACCAGGTGTCCTGCTGCCGGAGCCATCGCAGCCAGCTTGTTTGCCCCCGCCAGCGCCCGTTCCGGCGATGCCGAGGCTTCTACGGTGTGAATGTAATAGTGGATCGCGCCCATGTGGTTGGGATCGCGCTTGATCACCGACTCGAGTGTGGCAACGATTTCCTCCGTGCCGTCTTCCGGGGTTCCGTCCCGGTGCCACAGGCCCCAGGGGTGCAAATTCATGCCGGATTCGGCGAAAAGGGTGGCCGCATCCAGGTCATCGGGAAATTCCTTCGCCACTCCTCGCATGGCATCATGGTAAGCCTCGGCGGCCTGCCTGCGGTCGGCTTTGGGGTCCGCGGGGAAACGCAGCGCCATGGCCCGGATGTAGGCCTGCTCCACCGGAGAAGCGTGGTCCGAGAGATCGACCGCTTTCTGGATGGTTTCGTGCGCCATCGCGAACCGGTCCTCGCTGGCGGGGTCATTGTAGTTCGGTCCTACCGCTTCGGCGACGCCCCAGTAGGCGATGGCCAGTTTGGGGTCAAGATCGGCGGCGTGCTGGAATGAACGAGCCGCCTCGTCGTGGTTAAAGGCATAAATCAGGCGCAATCCCTGATCGAAGAATAGCTGAGCTTGTGGGTTCTGGGTGGATACGGGATGGTGCAGATCTCCCAGACCAGACATCAGAGTGGCCGGCTTCGATTGAGTGTGGGCCGCGTGCTCTTGAGCCGTGATGGCGCCGCCCAGACACAAGACGGTGAGCAGAACAGGAAAGCAAAATCTCATGAGGTCCACCTCGGATTGGAGTCAATTTTGAGAGATGCTGCGAAGGGCCCCCTCAGCACCCAGTAGATTAGTGAAAATGCTGTTAATACGCAACGGGTTTGCGGAGACGGTAGCGCTTTCCGGGGTACAATCCATTTGATTTTGATTTCTCACTTCTGATTTTCCATTGTTCAATCGTCATTGTTCAATCATTCAATGCGCAAGGTGGTTCTTTTGTACAACCCGCTCTCCGGCCCGCGCCGGGTGCGCCGGTTAGCGGATGTGGAGGCGGCCTTGACCGTCCTGCGCCAGGCCGGGGTGGAGGCGACGGTCGAACCCACGCGCGGGCCGGCCGATGCAACCGGGCAGGCGCGCCAGGCCATCGCCCAAGGTTGCGACACCATCTTTGCCTGCGGGGGCGACGGTACGGTCCACGACGTTCTGCAGGGCATGGTGGGCAGCCATGCAGCCCTGGGCGTGATCCCTCTGGGTACGGCCAACGCCCTCGCCCACGATCTCCGGCTGCCGCTCTCCGCAGTCGCCGCCGCCCGCGCCAGCTTGACGGCAAAGGCCCGCCGTACCTCTGTCGGCCAGGTGGAATACCTGGATTTTGATGGGAATCGCGGCTCTCGGTTCTTTATTGTCGCAGCCGGAATCGGCGTGGATGCTCACCTATTCTACAAATTGAACCCACGGCTGAAAGACCACCTGGGGATGGCAGCCTATTATGCCAAGGCAACGCTGCTGTGGCTGACTCATCCCATGGAAAATTTCGCGGTCGAGATGGGGCCGGGAACGAACCTGGAGGTTTCCCAACTGCTCGCGGTTCGTATTCGCAACTTCGGGGGAGTGCTGCGTCAACTGGCGCCGGGCGCGTCACTCGAACGTGACGACCTGCGCCTGGTCCTGTTTCGAACCCGCAGCCGCTTGGCCTATTTGCGTTACATTGTCCGAGGCCTGGCGGGAGCGCAGTGGCGGGTGGGCGGTATCGAGCTGGTGCACGGCGTAAGGGTAGGATGCCGGACGCGCGGGGACGCTGCTCCGGGCTTACGCGTCTTCGTCGAAGCCGATGGCGAACTGCTGGGAACCCTGCCGGCCGAGATCAGCATCGTGCCCGACGCGGTGTCGCTGCTGGTGCCGGCAGAAAGCGAATGACCACCTACGCAGGGGAAGCGACACGAAGCAATCCAAACCGCCTTTCGTCCCGGCGCCGTCGTGGCCCTTGGTGATGATTCGCCCTTTTTGGTCGGGGTCGGACGGAGGTGAAAGGGCTCAAGTGAATCTCTGTCGGCGGCAACCGCATCCAAAACAGCTCCGATCACCATTGCCCTGAACCTTTGGAACCTATCACCCACTTTCTGACCGGCGCCTGCCTTGCGCGTGCGGGGTTCAATCGTAAGACAGCACTGGCCACGGCCACCATGACCCTGGCGGCCGAAGCGCCCGATATTGACATCATCGGAAATTTCAAAGATCCCGTCTTTGGATTTGCCCACCATCGCGGTTTTACTCACTCCTTACTCGGTCTTGTGCTGGTGCAGTCGGTGGTGGTCGGACTCATGTACCTTGTCTGGCGTATGCGCGGGCGCAAATTGAAGGATCCCAAGCTGCCCCCGCGCTGGGGTGTGCTGTTCGTATTCGCCTGTCTCGCCGGCCTCACCCACATTCTGTTGGACTTCACCAACAACTATGGGGTGCGGCCGTTCTGGCCCTTCAGGGAAACCTGGTACTCCTGGGACATTGTGTTTATCGTGGAGCCGGTCATTCTCATCCTGCTGGTCGCGGGCCTGGTGCTCCCGGCATTGTTTTCCCTGATCAACGACGAGATCGGGGTGCGCCGCCGAGGGCCGCAAGGGGGCCTGGCAGCCATGGTGGCGCTGCTTGGAGTGCTTGCGCTGTGGGGAGTGCGGGATTATGAACACCGCCGCGCGGTCCATGCGCTGGAAGCGCGGGTCTATAACGGCGCGGATCCGATTCGGGCTTCGGCCTATCCTTACTGGCTGAATCCGTTTCGCTGGTACGGAGTGGTCGAAACCAGGAATTTCTACGCCACGATGCTGGTGGATTCTTCCGTTCCGGAGGCAGACCCCGAAGGCCGGATGCGAATCCGACCCAAGCCGGAACAGGACCCAGTCACGCTGGCGGCGAAGCGAAGTTACCTGGGCCGGGTCTACCTGGACTGGGCGAAGTATCCCATCACCGAAACTGAGCCGCTGGAGAATTCCCAGGCCGCCTACGTGGTTCGCTTCCAGGATCTCCGCTATGACTACCCCGATCAGACGCGCCGGGGAGTTCTGGGCGCGAGCGTGAAGCTTGACCGCGATCTGAACGTGGTGACGGAGAGCTTTGGATCGCGAGGCCGGCGGGTAGCAAGCGGAACGGGCAAGCCATAGCCAGACGCGCTTTAGGAGGCGGGCACCTCGACCCTCGGCCCCCTGGTCCAGCGCACCTCTCAGTCTTCCTACCTGCTACCTGCATGGCCCACGCCCGGGGAGACGCGTCCACTTACATGGCTCGCTTGACGCCGGAGACTGGCCGCGCCACAATCAATGCTGCAGATGTTTGAGGTGATCATGCTGGCTTACTTGTTTCTGTTGCTTGCCGTCGCGGTTCGTTTTATGTCCCATCCCTGGATGTTTACCCCGGTGGCGGCATCGCTGCTTTTTTTCGGCGCCCGCGGCTCGCGCCGGTTCCTGTGGGTGCCGCTGGTTCTGATGGCTGCTTCGGATGTCGTCCTTACCAAGGTAATCTACGCCTACCCCTTTGTCTGGGACCATTTCGTGACCTGGGCGTGGTATGCCTCGGTGCTGTGGCTGGGTACGAAGCTGCGGGAAAATGCAAAGCCGCTGCCGGTAATCGGTGCGGCCCTGGCCAGCTCGGTCTCCTTTTTCTTGTTCAGCAACTTTGCGGTGTGGGCGGCCTATGACATGTATCCCAAGAACCTCGGTGGCTTGCTGACGTCTTACACCTTGGCTTTGCCTTTCTTCCGCAATGCGGTTGCGGGCGATCTGCTTTTCACCAGTGCGATGTTCGCCACGCCGGTTGTATTGAGCGCCCTGTCTGAGGTTTTTGGCAAAGGCGACCACGAGGCTGCGGCTTAGCCTGACCGATGGGGTTGTGGGCAGCGCGCGCGAGAGCGAAGCATTCCTTTTCCGTGGCCCCCTCGAAGTACGCTGCCAGTACCGATGCGGCCGCCTACCGGGGTCGTTTTTTCACTCTTCGCACCACTAACCAGATGGCAAGGCCTGCCGCTACCGCTCCCAACACCCAAGCCCAATGTTGGCGAAAGACGGTGCCGAAGATGCGCACGAACTGGGGGCCGAACACCAGGGTCAGACTGGAAAGCATCAAGAATCGCACGAATCGTCCGGCAAAAATAGCCAGCAGGAAGTGGCTGAACTGCATTTCCGAAACCGCCGCCGCTAGGGCAAACAGCTTGAAAGGTGTGGGCGGAGGCAGCATGGCCGGAAACATCAGGCTCCAAAAGGGATGCTTTTGGAAGGCCTGGTGAAACTTGTCAAAGCGTTTCGGTGAAATGCGTTTGCGCAGGAACTCCTCCCCGCCCACATACCCGATCCCGTAGATCACGATGCTGCCGAGCGCTGACCCGGCGGAGGCCATGAGCACATACAACAAAAACCGGGACCGGTTCTGATACACATAAGTGGCGACGATCGGGTCCATGGGCAGGCCCAGGGCGGCGGCATCGAGCGCGGCGATTACAAATACGCCCCAGGCGCCCAGAGGCTTGAGCAGCGCCCACAGAAACGCGGTATAGCGCCAGAAAATGTGATGGAGTGTTTTCAAGGCGTAAGACTAGCAGTTTATGCGAACCTCACTGAACTTGACTGGGTAGAATCTGGACGGGTGCGGACCCCGAGCCTGGGCGCTCAATCCACGCCGAAAAACTCCTCCACCTGTTTCATGTCCGTTGTCCTTCGATACCCCGGCAGACTGTCGACGAACATTTTTCCGTACGCCTTCTTCAAAATACGGTTGTCCAACAAGACCAGCAAGCCGCGATCGTGCAACGACCGGATCAGCCGTCCGAAGCCCTGCTTGAGCGTGATCACAGCCGCGGGCACCTGGTAGTCGAAGAAGGCATTGCCGCCGTCGGCATCGATCGCCTTCACCCGCGCCGCCACCACCGGATCGCTGGGCACGGCAAAAGGCAAGCGGTCGATGATCACGCAACTGAGTTGCTCGCCCTGCACGTCCACGCCTTGCCAGAACGACGAGGTCGCGAACAGCACAGCATGAGGAGTCAAGCGGAATTCCTCGAGCAATGCGGTCTTGGGAGCATCGCCCTGCAACAACATCGGAAATTCCAGCTCGCCCAACAGGCGCTGGTAGACGTCATTCATCTGCGCATAGCTGGTAAACAGGACGAAGGCCCGTCCGCGACTCACCTCCAGCAGCCGCCGGATGCGGTCCGCCGCCTTGGCCGCGAATTGCGGCGTGCGGGGATCGGGAAGATCGGGCGGCACGTAAAACAGCGCCTGATTCTGGTAGTCGAAATGCGAAGGCAGCACGGTTTCTCGCACGTGTTCCAACCCCAGCCGCTGGCGCATGTATTCGAAGCTGCCGCCCACGGCAAGCGTGGCTGAAGTGAGCACCGCACACTCCAGATTGTCGAAAAGGCAAGTCTTCAGGATGGGTGCCAAGTCAATGGGAGTGGCCTGCAGAAAGACTTTCGGATTGTCCCGGCCGCCCCGGCGCCGTTCGATCCAGAACACCGTGTTGTGATCCTGGGATTCCATCAGGAAGCCAAGCTGCACCTGCAATTCCTGGGCGCGCCGGGCAAAGTTGAAGACTTCTTCCGGCTTCGACGGCAGGTTCTCCAGCTCCGAACCCAACCGGGCGAGCGACTGTTGCAGCCCGAGGAATTCGTCGCCGTTTTCTTCCATGAACTCGCGCCGGTTTTCGAAAGCGAAACGGCCCTCGCCCTGGGGCAACAAGGCAAAGAAGAACGGTGCGCGCTGGCGCACGCTCTTCAGTGCGCCCGACATCGCAGCGGACAGCAAATGATTGCGCTGCAGTGAAGCTTCCACGTCACGACACAGCTCCTCAAAACGCGCGTTGCTCACTGCAACTCCGAAGTAGCTTCCTGCCACGGCTTCCAGTTCGTGGGCTTCGTCGAAAATTACGGCGCCGACCTCGGGCAGGATTCCGGCATCGGACGCGTACTCGGCCTGCTGCTTGATGGAGAGGTCGGCGAAGAACAGATGATGATTGACGATGATGATGTCGCTCTCCATCGCACGGCGGTGCATTTCGGTGATGAAGCAGCTCTCCCAGGCGCTGCATTTCTGTCCCAGGCAGGTGTCGGAGCGGGCATCGAGCTTGTGCCACAGGGCGCTGGCTTCGGGAAGCGATGCCAGTTCTGCCTGGTCCCCGGACTGCGTCACTTTTTCCCAAGCCGCAATCGCGCGATAGTGCTCGATCTCCTCCAGACCGCTGAGCACGGGCTGATCGGTAAGGTCATAGAGCTTCTTGCGGCAGAGATAGTTGTTGCGTCCCTTCATGTAACAGACCTTGAGCCTGCCTTCGCCATGAGGAAAAAGCGCCTGCTCGAGAAAAGGGATATCCTTGTGGAAGAGCTGTTCCTGCAGATTTTTTGTTCCGGTCGAAATAATGACTCTTTTTCCCGAACGGATGACGGGCACCAGGTAGGCCAGCGTCTTGCCTGTGCCCGTGCCGGCTTCCACGATCAAGTGACGCTTTTCCTCGAGCGCCTGCTCCACCGCCTGCGCCATCTGCAGCTGTCCGCGGCGAAATTCGTAGGCCGGGTGGGTGCGCGAAAGCAAACCTCCCGGGCCGAAGAACTGATAGAGGGAGACATCCCGTTTCTTCGTGTCGGGGACGGGCTGGGAGGCGGGGGGCACAGAGTCACTATAATATCCATTACCGGGTGCCTGTCACCGGTTGTGTGGACGGGCACCGACCTTGCGGGCTGTAGCGGTTTGTGCCGCAGAGCTGGGCAGCGGGTGAGCGGGAACTGCCAAGCTGCGCTCGGCCGGCACGGCTCCGAGACAATCTGCTCACATGCTCTGTGCCCATTCGGTCTAAGGCAGATTCTACCGTCGCTTTAACATCTTATGACCCATCCAACTCTAAACGCACCGTCGGTCGCGGCCGGTATTCCCACCGTGGCTATCGTGGGACGTCCCAACGTTGGGAAATCTACGCTTTTCAATCGCCTGGTGGGCTCGCGGCGCGCGATTGTCGGAGATGAACCCGGCATTACCCGCGACCGTCTGTACGGCGAGGCCGAATGGCGCGGACGCCGCTTACGCATCGTGGATACCGGCGGCATCCTCCCGGAAGAAAAAGACTTCATCCCGGCGGAAATTTTCCGCCAGGCCAAGGTTGCGCTCAAAGAGGCCGCTGCCGTCATCATGGTGGTGGACGGACGTACCGAGATGGCGTCTCCCGACATCGACCTCGCGCGCCAGCTGATCCGCACCGGCAAACCGCTCTTTCTCGCCGTCAACAAGGCGGACACCGAGAAGCAGCGGGGGCTCACCGATGACTTTCATCGCCTCGGAATCCGCCAGCTATTCCCGGTCTCTGCCGAAAACGCTCGCGGCCTGGATGACCTGCTGGATGCGATTCTCGAGACCCTGCCGCCGCAAAGGCAATTGACCACGGAGGACACAGACGACACGGGGGAAGACGAACCGGAACAACCAGAACCCCACGAAACCAAGGTCGCGATTATCGGGCACCCCAACGTGGGCAAGTCCACTTTGCTCAACCTTCTCACCGGCGCAGACCGGTCCATCGTGTCGCCCATCCCGGGCACTACGCGGGACGCGGTTGATGAAATCGTCGAGCGCCACGGCAAACGCTTTCGCTTTATTGATACCGCAGGCATCCGCCGCAAGGGCAAGACGCACCTGATGGCGGAAAAGCTTTCGGTCGTGATGGCGCGCAAACATCTGGAAGCTGCCGACGTGGCCCTGCTGATCATCGACGCGACCGAAGGTGTAAGCCAGCTCGACGCATCCATCGCCGGATACGCTCACGAGAGCGGACGCTCGATGATCGTCATTGTGAATAAATGGGATTTGATCATCACGGGCCGAGAAAGAACTGGGCGCCCGACGAAATCTTCGCGCATGCAGGAGAACAAGCGCCCCGCCGACCGCGCCGCCTACGAGCAAAGGCTGCGTGACGCGTTGAAATTTCTCGCCTATGCGCCGGTATTGTTCGTCTCGGCCTCAACCGCCAAAGGTACTGAGAAAATATTCCCGACGTTGGAAGAAGTCGCCACCGAGCGCCGGCGGCGCATCGGAACCGGCGAAATGAACCGCTTTCTCAAGCATGTGGATTTCGAGCGCGCGTCTGTTCCCGCCCGCCAGCAGGTGAGAATCTACTACATGACGCAGGTAGCGGTCGCTCCGCCTACTTTTGTCATCTTCACTGATCGCAAGGTGAAGCTGCATTTCGCCTATCAGCGTTTTCTCGAAAACCAGATTCGACGCTCGTTTGGATTCGTTGGGTCGCCGATCTGGATCAAAAATCGAGCGCGAGACTAGCTGCCAACTCATGCCCGTCTAGGGCGTCGTCAACAGGCCCATCGGCTTTTCCACGAGGACATGGAGGCCCTGCTGGGCGGCGGCCCGCTGCACCCCAGCCTGTCGCGCACGGTCAATCACGTCCGCCACATAGCGGAAGTCTACGGCGGCATCCCCGCGGACGAACGCTATTCTTTCAACTCGTGAACTGAATATCCGCTGCAGCCGTGGCTCCAGATCTTTCCAGCTGATCTCATCCTGATTGATCTTCAGGAGCGGATCTTGATCTTTCGCGCTCCCCACAACCTGAATCACAATCGTCTGGTCAGGTGGGGGGAGGTTGTTCCTGTCATGATCGGACCGCTGTGGAATTTGCGCTTCCAAGCCCTTTTCCTGAGACATGGAGACCACAACCATGAACACAATAATCAGCACCAGAAGAATGTCGATCAGCGGCGTGACATTCAGTTCGGGCCGGGACCGACCACCGCCTGCCATGGAGAACGCCATAAAGATTGGCTCCTATTGGGCACGCGCGTATCTGAAAGGATTAGATCCTCCCCGTTCCTGCGGAGTTCCTCGCCGGGTTTCGAATTCAGATTAAGGCGAGCATCATCCAATCGGTTCCGGTAAGGGCAATGGCGGCGGTTCCGGCGGTGGGGGTGAAACCACGGGCGGCGGTGCAGGATGCAGCAGTGCGTCCAGCGCGGGATAGCGCGAAGCAAAGAAGTAGATGGCATAGGCGGGGAAGAACACCGCGGCCGGTACCGATACCAGTGAAAGGATGTACAGAATAAAAAAGATCGCACAGCATCCCGCCACCACGGTAAGCGTAATGGTGTAAAGGTTCCAGGTCAGCCCGGCCGCCATGCCTGCGATCACGGCCACCGCACCGAGTCCGCCGACCGGGATCAGAAACAGCAGCATCACGATGGCGGAAACGATGGAGAGAACGATCGCAGCCCCGATCGCCAACACGATCTTCATTCCAATGTAGCCGGCGTAGCTGCCCTTCTCGGCTTTGATCTGAGGCCAAAGCCGGCGCCATCCCTCGATGGCGCCGATCTCTTCCAGGGCCATTTGTGGCACCACGAAATCCTTGGTCATGACATGCACCAACAGTTGCGCGAGCACGAACACCAACACCACAGAGAACAGGGCCATGCCGCCCAAGATCAGGGGAATTAGGTGTTCACGGGGATCCTTAAGCCAGCCGACGACGAAAGCGAAGCCTGCCGGGATTCCAATCAGAATGGTGAAGCCTACAATCCAGGACAGGAAGAGTAGAATCTGCCAGAAGAAGTAGCGCCGCCCCGGGCCCTGGCGCCGGCTCCAGCTTTCTCGAATGCGGCATTTCTTCGCCACCACACTATCAAATAGAACGAAGCGCATTACGCTGTTCGCGTACAGAAACAAAACCATCAGGACCAGCCCTACCACGAGGAGCACGGCAATCAGCGAGGCATACAGCATGGGGTCGACTCCCGCCATGCCAATCTCGAAAAAACGTGTGGAGTGATGGGGGGGCGTGGGCAACTGGAGGCTGCTAGGGGAACAGCCACCACCTCCCGAGCTCATTTCGCCGGCCAGCAGCCCTACCAGTCCCAGTTTGGCCCATTGGCTGGCGCGAAACGGCTGCAGAAGCTGTTGCCGGGCGTGCTGGAAAGCCGGAGTAATTGCATCCACGGCGGAAATCGGCAAGACGCACCTCGTTGGTGGCGGGCTCCCGGCAAGGTACTGCGAAGCGGCAGCCGGGTCAATGGATTTTTGACAGGGGATGGGGTGAGAAACGGAGACGGCAGGCTGGCAGATCGTCCAGCGACTCTCACTTCTAACATCTCTAATCCAGCTCTAATCCAGAGATGTTCCATCCGAAAGCCGGAACTGCAATCTGAAATCGCCCTCACTCGTACCTCAGCGCTTCCACCGGATCGAGCTTCGAGGCACGCCAGGCCGGTACCAGGCCGCTGCCTACTCCGACGGCCAGCAGCACCAGAGTGGAAAGCATGACCGTGGCCAGGGAAATTTGCAGATGGATGTCTGCTTTGCCGGAATCGTCTTCGAACAACGGCCCCATCAGGGGAAGTGTGCCTACCGCAGCTGCCACAGCATAAGAAAGCAACACACCGGCGGCTCCGCCCAAGAGCATGATGAGCAAAGTTTCGGCGAGGAACTGGAGCTTGATCTGCCACTTCTTGGCCCCCAGAGCGCGCCGCAGGCCGATCTCCCGGATGCGCTCATCCACCGAAACCAGCATGATGTTCATCACCCCGACGCCGCCGATGCCGAGCGTCAGAGTGCCGACAAAGGTGAGCAGCACTTGCAGCCCAATGGTCAGGCCGTCGATCACCGGACGGAACTCATCGCGCCCGAACATCTGAAAGGCCTTTTTGTCCGTGGGAGAAAACTGCTGGCGGGTCGCGATGGCAGCCAGCACCTGGGCCGAGGCTTTCTTCTCGAACTGGGGCGCGATGGGCTCGAACACCATGACCGCCGCGTATTTCGTGTTCCATAGGTCCCCGGCGGCGCTG
>Ga0193719_10000314_pt1 | contig 17303 bp, 18 predicted proteins | sample U2a2metaG_FD_160103 | JGI IMG/M metagenome (GOLD analysis project Ga0193719, IMG submission 160103) | Soil microbial communities from a riparian zone of the East river system, Colorado, United States - U2a2 | ecosystem: Environmental > Terrestrial > Soil > Riparian zone | place: USA: East... | reverse complement strand
CGGGCGAATACCGGCTCCAGAAAGCTTTCAAAATGGTTCGCTCCCCCCAGGCTGTGCGGCCATCCCAGCCATCCCGCACTGAGCGCGCAGACGGCGAGAATAATCAAAGGCACGGTCATCGATTTTGGAGACTCGTGGATGTGGTGTTCCACCTCGTGGCTCATCCGCGGCTTGCCGTGGAAGGTCAGAAACATCAAACGGAACATATAGAACGCGGTCATCAGCGCGGTGACGTAGCCGACCCACCACAACAGACTCGAGGCGCGGCCTTCCGACGTCCAGGCTTGCCACAGAATTTCGTCTTTGGAAAAAAATCCGGCGAACGGTGGGATCCCCGCAATGGCAAAAGTCCCGATGAACATGGTCCAGTGCGTGATCGGGATGCGCTTGTGCAGGTCGCCCATGTTGCGCATGTCCTGCTCCCCGCTCATCGCGTGAATCACCGATCCTGAGCCAAGGAACAGCAGCGCTTTAAAAAAGGCGTGAGTGAATACGTGAAACACGCCGGCAGAAAACGCCCCCACACCCAGTGCCAGAAACATGTACCCCAGTTGGGAGACCGTGGAATACGCCAGCACGCGCTTGATATCGTTCTGTACCAGTCCGATCGAAGCGGCGAAAATCGCCGTTAGCGCGCCGACAATTGCCACTGTCCTCATCGAAGCGGGAGCCAGCACAAACAACGCATTCGACCGGGCCACCATATACACTCCCGCTGTGACCATCGTGGCTGCGTGGATCAATGCGGACACGGGCGTTGGGCCCTCCATGGCATCCGGGAGCCAGACGTAGAGAGGAATCTGGGCGGACTTGCCGCACGCGCCGACGAATAGGAGCAGCGTGGCTGCCGTGATGACGGGATCGCCAAACGCGAAATGTCCACTGCGGGCCAGGTGCGTGACTTCGCTGAAGCGCACCGAACCAAAGTACCAGGCGATCGTGAACATCCCCAGCAGGAAACCAGCGTCGCCGATGCGGTTGACGATGAATGCCTTGTTGGCTGCCGTGCTAGCCGACTTGCGATGGAAATAGAACCCTATCAACAGAAACGAACACAGCCCAACGCCTTCCCAGCCGACAAACATAAGCGCGTAGTTATTCCCCAGGATCAGCGTCAGCATAGAGAACATGAATAGGTTGAGGTATCCGAAAAAGCGGTAATAGCCGCCCTCGTGCGCCATGTAGCCAGTGGAGTAGATGTGGATCAGGGTTCCGACGCCGGTCACAAACAGCAGCCAGATGCTGGAGAGCGGATCAAGCAGGAATCCGGCATCGGCTTGGAACGTTGCCAGACTGCCATCGCGCTTGACATAGTTCATGTGGCCGGTATCGGTGCCCAGCCAGGTGTAAAGGATTTTCTCGTACGGCTTGCCCGGATTGTCGTGGGCGTATGCGATGTATTGCCACACCGCGCCGCAGGAGAAGAGAAATGCCAAACCTACCGCCCCGACGCAGACAGCGTTGATCGTCGCTTTTTGGAGTTTGCGGCCGAAAAACAACATGAGGGCCGCGCCGAAGGCGGGGAGGAGCGGGATGAGCCAGATGTGGTCCAGGAACATATGAGTCGTCAGTGTAGTCGTCAGTCTTCAGCTTTCAGCATTCGCCAATCTGCCTCCATCCTTCAGCCCGCCAGGCGCCTGTTCTGGACTCTGCGAAGGCTTGCAAGGGCTGAAAGCCGAGCGCTTTCTACCATTTCAGCAGGTCGATTTCGTCCACATTCACCGTTTCCTTGTTGCGGAAAAATGCGATCAGGATGCCCAGCCCTACGGCTGCTTCTGCCGCCGCGTCGGTGATGACAAAAATTGCGAAGACCTGGCCGTGCAGGCCCCATATCCGCGAGAACGCCACCAGGTTCAGGTTTACCGCGTTCAGGATCAGCTCGATGGACATGAGTACAATGACCACGTTGCGGCGGGTTAACACGCCGATGACGCCCAGCACGAAAAGAGCGGCGGCGACCACGAGATAGTGCAGCGTAGTGATGGGAGCCATTTTTAAGCTCTTAATGCTCTTAGCCTTTAGCTCCCCGGCAAGACCGGGTGAAAGCTAGCGGCCAAGAGCTGTTTCAAATCCTCTTTTTTGCCATTACCACCGCCCCAATCACCGCTACCAGCAACAACAACGAGGCGATTTCAAAGGCAAACATGTAATTGCCATACAGCAGGACGGCGACCTGCTGCGTGTTGGACTGCTCCGGCATCTGAATTGTCCGATCCGGAAACAGGCCTTTGCCCTTGATGTAGACGAATACGAACAGCGCACCCAGCGCAACGGCTGCTGCCATCCCAACCAGCCACTGCTTGTTGAACTGATCTTCTTTCAGTGATTTCTCGATATTCACCAGCATGATGACAAAAAGGAACAGCACCATGATGCCGCCCGCGTAAAGAATGATTTGCACGCCGGCGACAAAGGGCGCGTACAGCATCAAGTAAAGCGCCGCCTGCCCCAGCAAAGACATGATCAAGGCAAGGGCCGAATGCACCGGATTCTTGCGCGTGATGACCAGCACGCCGCTGAGCACGGTCAACGCCGACAGGAAATAGAAGAAAAAAGTCGTGGCTACTGGAGCCATGTTAGAACAACACCCCCGCGATCGCCGTCAGGATGAGCACGCCAATCCCCATCGGCAGCAGCACCTTCCATCCCACTTTCATCAACTGATCGAAGCGGTAGCGCGGGAAGGTGCCGCGATACCAGATGTACATATACATGGAGAATGCCACCTTGGCGCAGAACCAGAAAATATCCTGAACACGATCGCGCACCGGAGGGATGAGCAAAAGCAGGCCGATGAGGGCCAGCACTGCGCCGAATCCGCCTAGCCCGAGGGTCTGCACGCGAAAGTATGGGTGTTTCGGCATGCGGGATGTGCTGTAGAAGGTGATCGCGCCGAGAAATAGAAAGATGAGCCCGGGAATCAGCGAGAACACCAGGTCCCAAGTTTCGCCGCCCAACGCGTTGGGGAACGGCCGCATCCATCCGCCCAACCATAGCGTGACTGCGATCGACGAGACCGCGATCATTGCCGAATACTCCGCTAGGAAGAAGAGGGACCAGCGGAAACCGCTGTATTCGGTGTGAAAACCGGCAGTTAACTCAGATTCTGCTTCCGGCAAATCGAACGGTGCGCGATTGGTCTCAGCCACCATTGCTACCGCGAAGATGAAGAATGCAATCAGTCCCAGAGGGAAAAATTTGAATACGAACCAGACATGCTGTGCTTGTTGCGCCTGCACGATTCCAATCATGCTCAGGGTTCCGGTTCCTTCCTTGTTGAGGCTGGTCATGAGGACCGCCGAAACTACCGCCAGACCCATGGCAATTTCATAGGAAACCATTTGGGCGCTTGAACGCAGGGCCCCCATCAGAGGATAGTGCGAGTTGGAGGCCCACCCCGCCATCACCACGCCTAGAACACTCAATGACGACACGCCCAGCATGAAGAGCACGCCGATATTCATGTCGGTGACGGCATGCGTCGGCCCGAACGGAACAACAATAAAGACTGTGAAAGCCGTGATCACGACGACGAGTGGTGCGATCCAGAACACGAACGGGTCCGCCTCTGCCGGCATGATGTCTTCTTTGATCAGAAGCTTGAGGGCATCGGCAATGGGCTGCAGCAGGCCGTGCGGACCGACTCTCATCGGACCCAGGCGAACCTGCATGTGAGCCAGGATCTTCCGCTCCAGCCAGTTCATGGCGATGACAGCGACGGAAAGGCCCAGGAAGATCAAAACTATGTAAACAAATGCCCAGAACAAGTTACCGGCCGAACCCGGCGTGGTGTCGCTCTTGAGGTAAGAGGTGATGTAGTCGAGCATCAGCGATCCACCTCACCTAGCACAATATCGAGAGTTCCAATGACGGCGATCACATCGGCCACCAGCGCTCCACGCACCATCATGTCCAGCGCCTGGAGGTTTACAAAAGACGGCGGCCGAACTCGTACCCGGTAGGGTTGGGTGGAGCCGTCGCTCACGATGAAAAATCCCAGTTCACCTTTGGGGGCTTCAATCGAGTGGTAAATCTCGCCCACTGGCGGTTTCATCACTTTGGGAATTTTGGCCATGATGGGGCCATCAGGAATTTTTCCGATGCCCTGCTCGATAATCCGCAGCGATTGCCGCATCTCCTGCATGCGCACGAGATACCGGTCGTAGGTGTCACCATTCTGTCCCACCGGGATTTCGAAATCGAAGTCGGCGTAGGCGGCGTAGGGCTGGGCCTTGCGCAGATCCCATTTCACGCCGCTGGCCCGCAGCACCGGACCGGTCACACCCAGAGCGATGCATTCCCGGGCGGAAATCTTGCCGACGTGCTTGGTGCGTTCGACCCAGATCCGGTTGGTGGTTAGGAGTTCTTCGTACTCGTCAATCTTCGGAGTGACGAAATCGAGGAACTTCTTTACCTCGCGCTCAAATCCCTCGTAGGTTTCATACACGCAACCGCCAATGCGAAACGCGTGCGTGGTCAGGCGGGCGCCACAGTACTTCTCGAAAATCTTGAGAATTTCTTCCCGGTCGCGAAACGTGTAGAAAAGTGGGGTGATGGCACCGATATCCAGTGCGTGCGTGCCCAGCCACAACATGTGACTGGCAATCCGGTTGAGTTCGGTGAGGATCACGCGAATGTATCGTGCGCGCGGCGGGGCCTCTACATTCAAAAGCTTTTCCACGGCTTCGCAGTAGCCTAGCCCGTTCGACACCGCTGCCACATAATCCATGCGATCGACGTAAGGATTGAACATGGTGTAGGTACGGTGCTCGGCAATCTTTTCCACCCCGCGATGGAGGTAGCCGATCACGCACTCGGTGCCCAGAACTTTTTCGCCATCCAGCTTGAGAATCACCCGCAGCACGCCATGAGTCGCCGGGTGCTGCGGACCCATGTTGATGATGAGCTCGTTAGAGTCGAGAAATGTTTTCTCGTGCTGGTCCAGTTCCAGGTGGGAAGTCCGGTCGGTCATTGCCCGCTCTCGATCCCCAGGTTAATCTGCACCCATTCCTGATCCTGCTGAATGATGCCGTAGTCCTTGCGCAGCGGGTGCCCCTTCCAACCATCGGGCAGCAGAATGCGCTTCAGGTCGGGATGCCCCTCGAAGCGGGTGCCGAACATATCGTAGACTTCGCGTTCCAGCCAGTTGGCGGCGGGCCAGATAGGGACAGCACTAGGCACGGCCTCCCCGTCGGCATACGAAGCCTTGACTCGAATGCGCTCGTTGTGCGGGAAAGAATAGAGAATCCAGATCACCTCGAACTGCTTCTCACGGTCGGGGTAATGTACTGCCGTGATGTCCACGCAATAGTCGAACTCCTCCTGATCGCGGAGAACCTGCAGCAGCTCAGGCATAAGCGACGAATCCGCAACGATATATTTCTGGCCAAGATAGGTAACAGCCTCCCGAATGCCCGAGCCGTGCTGGGCCCTGAGCCTGGAAATCATCGGCGACTCCCAAGGGACGGTTGCAGGACCCGTGGGCTTGGGGGGCACGGCGTGTACCCCTGCTTTCGGAGGCGCGGCCGAGCCAGCAGGGTTTTCCGGGACCGACTGGACGCTGCCGGGAATGGGCTCCCCTACCGCGGGCTTGGGCTCACCGCTTGGCGGCGGTGTAGGGGATTTGGTGTCCTCAGGCATAGCTACGGAAGGTACAAACCTCCGGCGCCGCACGCGTCTAGAAAGAACGATAACTTCTAACAGCTTGCAAACTAAGTGTCAATCGCGGAGCTGAGCGGCGCTGCTTCACTTTCCTTGCTCGGCCTGGTAGCCTTCGATCAACTCGCGAATGCGCAGCGCGTCCGCCCTGCGGTGCCCGTGGCTGGTGATCGGCGCCGTGCCACCGGAGGAATCAATCCGAATCTCGGACCAAATCACTCCCGTCGAAATCTGCACCGATGCGACCTTCCCCAGCGCGATGCTTTCTTCGCTGCTTCCGAACAGGCGGGACTTGACCCGGCTCACGTGCTGCGGAGTAACACTGATGCGCACCGGAAAAAACAGATTACCCTTGGTCCATCGGCTGGCGGTGAAGATCTCTTCCCTAGACGCTGTGTTCGCCATCATTCTGCGGCCTCTGGTATTCGCATCTCTGACGGGACGCGCTTGACTACATGCTGAATACTCGGTGCTGAATGTCAGTTTCTAAACCCACTCCAGCGCACCTTTTCCCCAGATCCAGATAAAACCCACGATCAGGATGAGCAGGAAAATCAGCATCTCGACCAGTCCGAACACACCCAGCGCCTTGAACTGTACCGCCCAGGGAAACAGGAAGATGGTCTCCACGTCGAAGACCACGAACAGGATGGCGACAATGTAGTAGCGAACGGTGTAGCGTCCTCGCGAGCTGTCCACTGGATCGATGCCGCACTCGTAGGGCATCAATTTTGTTTTGCTGGGGTTGTCCGGCCGCACCAACTTGGCCGCCAGCAGCGTCACCGGAATTAGCACCCCGACAAACCCGATGAAGATAAATATCGGAACGTAATTTTGCGGCATCGAACCCCCTGGCGTTGCCTGCTGAAAGCTCCGCGCCAGCAATACTAACGCCGACTACGCCTGGCTTCAAGACACGACCCACGGCGGTAATTAGGTAATCATTTTGGATCTCTGTTGCTGGAATGCGTGGCGTGGTGCCGAGCTTGGTGAAGGATCTTGCGCGCAGCGGATCAGCACCGCAAATCACACCCGCATTCTGCGCCCATAAATTCATCACCCGGCCCCCGCCCGGTGCGGGAAGACGCCCTCCAGTCCTCGCCTGGTCAGGATCCACCCTTTCTGGTGTCGATCGCGGTCGGATGCGTCGGCTGGTAAAGGCCAATTTCCCCGTGGCTGGGCAACTGGATCGTCGTTTTGATTCCCCAGTCTTCCTCTTCGACCGGCGAGCAGTTCACGCCTTTAGCCCGCAGAGATGTCACGAGCGCAGGCAGGTCGTCGCACATCAGGTAGAGGACCGAGCCCAGAAGTTGCCGTCCGCCGTGGAGCTGACCTCGGTCGCCGTCGGAAGGGTGAATCCCAGCTTCTGCCGGAGGCAAGGCAAAAATGAGCCAACCACCGCCAGCATCTACGGCGCGGAAGCCAAGAGTGTCACGAAAGAATGCTCGATCTGCCTCCGGGTTGTCGCTGTAGAGGAGAACGTGAGCGCCGATAATGCCGGTGGACATGGACCAATATTATCAAAGCGGCACTGCCGGTGGCTTCCTTGTTGCACGAGGTCGAAGCTGCGGAGACCTCGCTCGGCCAGGGAGAAAGAGCCCGCCCTGGCAGTCCGGGGGCGGCCGTCAGGGCAGCCGTCCTACGCGTGCGGCTCATCGGGTGAGGACGGTTAAACTTTTGACAGGAGCCACGATCTTCGGCTATCTTGTTATCGATGAGTTACTCGATCCATCTCCACCATCACCATCGTGGGTTCCACGCGTTGGCGGGGGTGTCTTGAGATAGGCTAGCTCACTCACAGATATTTAGCCCGCTGACGCGATTCACGTCAGCGGGCTTTTTGTTTCTGCGGACAAATTCGGAGAGCAAATGAAGCAACAGATTGATTTCGACAAGATGCAGGGACTACTGCCCGCCATCGTGCAGGACGCAGCCAGCGGGGAGGTCCTGATGCTGGGATTCATGAATCGGGAAGCGTTTGAGCAGACCCTTCGGGACGGCTATGTCACTTTTTTCAGCCGCACCCGCAACCAGCTTTGGACCAAGGGCGAGACATCCGGCAACCGGCTGGAAGTGGTTTCGGCTGCGACCGACTGCGATTGCGATACGGTGTTACTGCGAGTACGCGTGTTGGGTGAAGGCGTGGTCTGCCATCAGGGAACGCGCTCCTGCTTCACCCAGAATTTGCCCTACCGGGCGGACGAGGCCCTGGCAAAAAGGTCGCTGACATGAAGCTGCGCATCGGCATCCCAAAAGGCAGTTTACAGGAGGCCACGCTGCAACTGTTCGCGCGCGCGGGGCTCAACGTCTATACGAACGGTCGGTCCTATTCCGCGAGCACGGCCGACCCCGACGTCGAGTGCATGTTGATTCGCGCGCAGGAGATGGCGCGGTACGTCGAACATGGTGTGCTTGATGCCGGCCTAACTGGCCTCGATTGGGTGATGGAAAGCGGGTTGGAGGTTGTGACCGTTGCCGATCTTGTTTACGCCAAGCAAAGCCGTGGCAAGGTGCGTTGGGTCCTGGCCGTACCCGAAGCGTCCGGATACCAGCGCGCGGAAGACCTCGCCGACTGTATTGTGGCCACTGAACTTGTGAACGTGACCCGGAACTATTTCGCCAAAAAGGGGGTCACTGTCCGCGTGGAGTTTTCCTGGGGAGCAACCGAGGTAAAACCCCCCATGCTGGCGGACGCCATCGTCGAAGTCACCGAGACCGGCAGCTCGCTGCGAGCCAACCACCTGCGCATCATTGATACCCTGCTTGAATCGAACACGCAGATCATCGCGAACCCCGCTGCCTGGAAAGAAAACGACAAGCGCCGCAAGATCGATAACCTCGCCGTAATGCTTCGAGGCGCGATGGAGGCCCAGGGGCGGGTCGGCTTGATGCTGAACGTCCGAAAGCAGGATCTGGCCACAGTGCTCAGGGTATTGCCGGCATTGCAAAAGCCCACCATTGCCACCTTGAGCGACGAGGCCTGGGTTGCGGTGAACACCATCATTGAAGAATCCGCGGCATGGGAAATTATTCCCCGGCTCAAAGCTGCTAACGCGGAAGGTATCGTCGAATATCCGCTGAACAAGGTGGTGATGTAATGCGGATTCTCGAGGGGCCTGCCGCGGCCCGTTACGTGCGGAAACTCGAGCAGCGCGGACAAAGGCTGGATACGCTCGACCCGCAAGTGCGGCGCATTGTTCAAAGTGTGAAGCGGAGCGGCGATCGCGCCCTGCGCCGATACGCCGAACGCTGGGACGGCTTGCATCCCGGGGATTCGTTGCGGGTGTCGGAACATGAGATGCGATCCGAGCTGCAGGCTTCCCCGAGGGAGCTGCGCGCCGCGCTGCAACAAGCGGCCACCAACATTCGCCGCTTCTGCCGATGGCAAAAACCCGCCGAGTGGGAACACGGGAAGCACGGCCGGACGCTGGGGCAGTTGGTGCGCCCGCTCGGTTCGGTAGGATGCTACGTTCCCGGCGGACGCTACCCCCTGCCCTCGACCCTGCTGATGACGGTGATTCCCGCACAAATCGCGGGCGTGAAAAACATCCGTGTGGTTTCTCCCCGTCCAGCCGCTGCGACGCTAGCCGCTGCGGCCCTGTTGGGTGTACGCGAGTTTTATCGCATTGGAGGCGCCCAAGCGATTGCGGCGTTGGCTTACGGGACAAAAACGATTGCGCGAGTCGACAAAATTGTCGGGCCTGGGAATTTGTTCGTAACAACAGCCAAGAAAATTGTCGCATTCGACTGTGCCATCGATTTTCTGGCGGGGCCTACCGAAGGGCTGTTTCTTTGCGATGACGGTGAACCGTCATTTCTCGCGTCCGACCTGGTCGCGCAAGCAGAGCACGACCCGGACGCACTGGTGCTGTTGGTCACGCAATCGCGCAAATTGGCGCGTGCGGTTTCTCGCTCCGTGGCGTTCCTGGCACGGGGAAACTCGATCGCGCAGCAGGCATTGAGAAACCACGGAGCAGTGTTGCTGGCCAGTTCCCGAGAACAGGCGGTTGAGTGGACAAATCTCATCGCGCCGGAACATGTGACGACGACCCGGGAGAATTTACCCCGCATTGTCAGCGCCGGTTCTATTTTCTTGGGCGACTACTCCGCCCAGGCCGCCGGAGACTACGGCTCCGGACCCAATCATGTACTTCCGACCGGAGGCGCTGCCCGCTTTCGTGGCGGGCTCAGCGTCAGCGACTTCCTCAAGGTGATTACCGTGCAGGAACTCTCGCCCACGGGTTTGCGCAAGATTGCGCCGTCCATGATTGCCTTAGCCGAGGCTGAAGGTCTCCGCGCACATGCTCAGTCCATCCAGCTGAGGTGCGGCCATGCTTGAGGCTCGTCCGGCAGTGAGCAAGTTGAAGCAATACCAGCCGCCGTTGGGGGATCGTTCCGGACTTCGCTTGGATTTCAACGAGAATACGGGTGGCTGTTCGCCCCGAGTGATGGAGTGTCTGCGGCAATTGCAGCCCGAACAGCTCGCCTGCTATCCCGAGCGCTTGCCGGTGGAAGGGAAAGTGGCCTCGTTTTTCGGGCTACAAGCCGATCAGGTCTTGTTGACCAACGGTGTGGACGAAGCCATCCACCTGGTTTGCGAGACCTACCTGGAGCCGGAAGACGACGCTGTCATCGTGGTGCCTACCTTCGCGATGTATCAAATCTGTGCGGCCGCGACCGGTGCCCAGGTCATTTCAATTCCCGCGGAGGAGGATTTTAGTTTCCCCATGTCCAGGCTGTTGGTTCACGCCACCAGCCCAAAGACGCGCCTGATTGCTATCGCGAATCCGAACAATCCGACGGGCGCGGCAGCCTCGGTGGATGACTTGCTGTTAATCGCTCGCAGCGCGCCCCAGGCTGCGGTTCTGGTCGATGAGGCGTACTTCGAATTCCACGGAGAGTCGCTTCTGGAACACGCCGGCCCAATACCAAACCTGTTCATTGCACGGACGTTTTCCAAGGCGTACGGGATGGCCGGCTTCAGAATAGGAATGCTGGCGGGTGCGGCCGGCCAAGTGCAAAGCCTTCGGCGCGCCTGTTCGCCTTACAACGTCAACGGAGTCGCGTTGGCGTGCTTGCCCGCTGCCCTGGCCGACCAGGAATATGTTCGGCAATACGTGGCGGAAGTACGGTCGAGCCGCAGTCGCTTGCAGGGGGAATTCGCCGCCCTTGGAGTTCCCTTCTGGCCGAGCCAGGCAAATTTTGTGCTGGCGCGCATCGGTGCCCGGCATGCGGATTTTGTTCGAGGCATGAAAGCGCGCGGCATTCTCGTTCGCGACCGATCCTCGGATCGAGGTTGTGAAGGATGCGTACGCATTACCGCGGGCTGGCAGGCGCATACAGACCGCCTTCTGACCGAGCTGCACGAGACTTTGAAAGAAATTGGCTGGGCAGAGAGGACGCCGGCATGAGAAGAGCCAGGATCGACCGCAAAACGAAAGAGACCAAGATCCAGGCTGTTCTCCATATTGACGGGCGCGGCAAATACGAAGTGTCCACCGGCATCCGATTCTTTGACCATATGCTGGAGCTATTCGCGCGGCACGGCGGCTTCGACCTCGAATTGCGCGCCCAAGGCGACCTTGACGTAGACCAGCACCACACGGTGGAAGACGTAGGCATCGTTCTAGGCGAGGCTTTTGACAAAGCGCTGGGATCGAAGCGGGGAATTTTACGTGCGGGGTATTTTGTCATGCCCATGGACGAAACTCTGGGGATCGCGGCGGTTGATTTTGGCGGGCGAGCGTCTGCCGTAGTCGACACCAAGGTGCGGCAGCGCCTGGTGGGCGATTTGCAAGCCGAACTCGTGTATGACTTCTTTGAAGGTTTCGCCAGAGGAGCGCGGGCCAATGTCCATGCTCGCGTGCTGTATGGCCGTTCCAACCATCACAAAATTGAGGCACTGTTCAAGGCATTTTCACGGGCGCTGCGTGCCGCCTGCTGGCGCGACCGGCACATGGCCCGCTTGCTGCCCAGTACAAAAGGGCTCCTATGATCGCGATCGTGGACTATCAGGCCGGCAATCTCGCTTCGGTACGAAAAGCATTTGACCATCTGGGGCATGAGTCCGCGATCACTGCCGATGCCGAAGCCATCGTACGGGCGGACAAAATTGTTGTGCCGGGCGTGGGCAATTTTGAAGCTACCACGGCGCTGGGCGGGCCGTTGCAGGAAGCCTTCGCCAGAGCGATTGACCGGGAAATTCCTCTGCTCGGCATATGCTTGGGAATGCAGTGGATGTTTGAGTCAAGCCAGGAAGCTCCCCAGTTGCGAGGTTTGGGCCTGTTTGCGGGGGAATGCGAGAAGTTTCCCGCGGAGGTGAAGTCTCCCCATGTAGGGTGGAATCGATTGCAACTTCGCAGCGCTTCGCGTTTGCTGCACGGGCTGCCGGAGGGTTCCTTCGTGTATTTCACCCACTCGTACCGGGCACCAGTCGTAGAAGCCACGGTTGCCAGCTGTGCTTACGGTGGAAGTTTTTCCGCCGCGGTGGAGCGCGGACAGCTTTTTGGCGTGCAGTTTCATCCTGAAAAATCAGGGACAGCCGGACTCCAGCTTCTGCGCAATTTTTGTGAGCTTTGATACCTAAACCGGAAGGGCTGAGCTTCTAAAGACCGACCAAAGAAATGCTCACCAAGCGCATCATCGCCTGCCTGGACGTAGATGCTGGACGTGTGGTGAAAGGCGTGCAATTTTCTAGCCTTCGCGATGCTGGCGATCCAGCGGAACTGGCCCTCGCCCACGGCCGCGCGGGAGCCGACGAAGTAGTGCTCCTGGATATTTCCGCCACTTATGAACATCGTTCCACCCTGCTCGATGTCGTCAGTCGCACGGCTCGCCAGTTGTTTATTCCTTTTACCGTGGGCGGGGGTATCCGGTGTTTGGACGATGCCGCCGCTGTATTCGACGCCGGAGCGGACAAGGTAACGGTCAATTCCGCGGCCTTGGCCGATCCGGCTTTGATTACTCGGATTGCCCGTCGCTACGGCTCCCAAGCGGTCATCGTCGCCATTGATGCGCTCCGCATCAGCCATGACGATGGCATGTTCTTCGGGGTCAAAGCCACCGGCGGCCGGCACTCCACTGGACGCGATGCGACGGAATGGGCCATGGAGGCCGAGAAACATGGAGCAGGCGAAATATTGCTCACCTCGATTGACCGCGACGGGACGCGCGGCGGCTTCGATTGCGATCTGACTCTGGCGGTGGTCAATGCGATTAACATTCCGGTGATTGCGTCGGGAGGAGCGGGAGCAGCGGAACACTTCGTTGACATCTTTCGCGACGGGCGTGCCGACGCCGCTCTGGCCGCCTCCATTTTCCATCTTGGACTGGCTCCCATTGGCGCTCTTAAACAAGAATTGCAGGCGGCGGGAATTCCCATGAGGTGGCCATGCTGATCCCTTCGATCGATCTCATGGGCGGCAAGATCGTCCAGCTGGTGCAAGGCGAAAAGAAAGCCCTGGAGTTCGACGATTTCGAACCCTGGGTACAGCGATTTTCCAAATATCCGCTGGTTCAGCTGGTTGATCTGGACGCAGCCATCGGGCAGGGAGACAACCGCCACCTGGTAAAGTCTTTGGTGCGGCGGCTCCCGTGCCAAGTGGGCGGCGGGATTCGCACCGCCGAATTGGCGGAAGAAATTTTGTCAGACGGGGCTAAACGCGTGGTTATAGGGTCGTCGCTGATAATAGACGAGAGCATCAACAGGTCGTTTGCCAAAGAGCTGGCGGGTCGAGTTGGTTCAGAAAAGCTGGTTTTTGCCTTGGATTCGAAGGGCGGGAGGGTCGCGATCCGGGGATGGCGACAGCTTACCGGGATTTCCGCCGTACAAATGATCCGTGCTCTCGAGAACTGGTGCAGTGCCTTTCTCTACACCCACATTGATACCGAAGGGCTGCTGCTGGGCATGCCTCTCGATGTGGTTTCGCAACTGCGCTGTGTCACCAATAAGCAGCTGATCGCGGCCGGTGGCATCAGGACGGAACAGGAAGTCGAGCGCCTTCATACCATGGGCGTGGACGCCGTGGTAGGAATGGCCATCTACCTCGAACTGCTGAAAATCTGACGCTCCTCGACAAGCCGCCTCTCCCGCTTGTTTATAATCGCTGTTCAGCTTGGCGATTGGTTATCAGTACAAAGGAACCCTTTGGCCCTCGACGAGAAAATCTACGAAATGCGGCGCGAGAAGCTGAAACAGATTGAGGCTCTTGGTCAGCAGACTTATCCTACAAAGTACGACTTCACGCATGCACTCCCTCAGATTGTTGCTGAGTACTCAGACAAAACCGCCGAGCAGCTGGAGAGTCCGCGCACCAGCGTACGCGTAGCCGGACGTATCATGGCCATCCGGCTTATGGGCAAGGCCGGATTTGCGCACCTGCAGCAGGGCGGGCAGCGGCTGCAGATTTACGTGAAGAAAGATGCTGTGGGCGAAAAGGGTTTCGAACTCTACAAACTGCTCGACCTGGGCGATCACATCGGCGTCCGCGGTTATTTATTTCGTACCCGCACCGGAGAACTTTCGATCCATGTTGAAGAGATCACGTTTCTCTCCAAAGACCTGCTGCCGCTGCCGGAAAAGTGGCATGGACTGACTGACGTCGAACTGCGCTACCGGCAACGTTACGTCGATTTGGTAATGAATCCTGAAGTTCGCGCCGTCTTTCTGAAGCGCAGCAAGCTGGTGCAGTCATTGCGGCGCTTCATGGATGCCCAGGGCTTTGTGGAAGTTGAAACGCCCATGATGCAACCCATCGCAGGCGGAGCCGTGGCCCGCCCCTTTGTGACCCATCACAACACGCTCGACATGAATCTGTTTTTGCGCATCGCGCCCGAGCTGTACCTAAAGCGGTTGACGGTGGGCGGGTTCGACCGCGTCTATGAACTGAACCGCAATTTTCGCAACGAGGGTCTGGGCTGGCGCTGGAATCCGGAGTTCACCATGCTCGAGTTTTACCAGGCTTACACCGACTATCGCGGCGTGATGGATCTGACCCAACAACTGATCGAGCAAGCCGCGAGGGAGGTAACCGGTGGGACCACGACCAAGTGGGGCGAGGACGAAATCGATTGGGCCGGCGCCAACTGGCGGCGCCTGACCATGCGCGAAGCCATCGTTCAATACTGGCCCGAAGCCGCGGGTGCGAAGCCGCAAATGTCGGACTTCGGATCGTTCGAGACGGTTGAAAGCCTCGTGAAGCGCTTCAACTCTGGGCACGCCCACGTCGCTTACGATCCCACCGAGCCAGTCGGGAAAACCATTGCCGCGCTGTTTGAGGCTGCGGCGGAAGAGCACCTGCTTCAGCCGACGATCATCTATGAATTCCCGACCGCAGTTTCTCCCCTGTCCAAGCAGAAGCCGGACGAGCCGGATTGGACCGAGCGCTGGGAGATTTTTGCGGGAAAGATGGAAATTGCCAACGGCTTCAGCGAACTGAACGATCCGGAAGATCAGCGCCGCCGCTTCGAAGGGCAATTGAAAGAACGTGAGCGTGGCAATGAAGAAGCCCACCAGATGGATGAGGACTACATCCGAGCGTTGTCCTATGGCATGCCACCCGCGGGAGGAGTTGGTGTGGGCGTAGACCGGCTGGCCATGTTACTAACCGATTCGCACACCATCCGCGACGTAATTCTGTTCCCGCTGCTCAGGCCGGAAAAAGCCGTAACCGCCGAGGGCACAGATGAACGAGAACACTGAGGAGATCAAATAGCTCTATGCAGTCGTCGGGTACACAGCAGGCGATCAACAGTTGTCCTTCCTGTGATCCTTTGGTGCCTCTGAGGTAAAAGTCTTTCGTCCCTGCCTTTCATCTAGAATCGAATGTTTATGGGCTTCGACTTCGACTCTGAAACCCGCCGCCGCCTGGGCCATCGTCTGATTGACCAAATCGACGCCTACTTCTCTTCCCTGCCGGATTGCGCAGTGCAGCTTCCGCTTGAGCAAAGGAGCTACGGACCGATTCACGATCCACTTCCCGAGTTCGGCGAAGATGCCGCAAAAGTGTTGGACGAAATCTGCCGCGAGATGGTGGGTCAAGGCTTCCATGTCCCCAGCGCCAATTATTTCGGCCTGATGAATCCCACGCCAACCTATATGGGAGTGTTAGCCGAGGCTCTGGTGGCGGGGTTCAATCCGCAGCTGGCCACTTTGGCGCGTTCACAACTGGCTTCGAAAATTGAACTGGAAACCGTACGCTGGATTGGCGAGCGCGTAGGCTGGCCCGGCGAATTCAATGGAACCTTTACTAGCGGCGGCAACGAAGCCAATTTCAGCGGCCTCGCTTTGGCGCTGGAGTCAAGCTTTCCCAACTGGGTGGAAGATGGGGTGGCTTCGATCGGTGCACCGGCGGTGCTCTATGCTTCGGCCGAGTCCCATCATTCGCTGGACAAATCTGCTGGTTTGCTGGGAATTGGACGCAAATCGTTGCGGCGCATCGCGGTGAATGAAGCCGCCCAACTCGATCCCCAGAAGCTGGATCAGGCGATTAAGGAAGATCAGGCGTCCGGCCGAAAGCCGTTCTGCGTTGTGGCGACGGCCGGTACCACGAACTCCGGCACGGTAGACGATCTAATCCTAATATCAGAGATCTGCAAGCGTTACCGTCTCTGGTTACACGTGGACGGCGCTTACGGTGGATCGGCGATTTTTTCCGACCAGCATCGTGATCTGGTGCGGGGCATCGAGCAGGCCGATTCGCTGACCATCGATCCGCACAAGTGGCTGGCAATGCCATTTGCCGCGGGTGTGATTCTCACCAGCCACCCCGCGATTCTGGAGCGTGCGTTTTCCGTGACTGCGCCCTACATGCCGAAGGCTGCGGGGGCGCATTTACCGGACAATTCCCGCATCAGCACGCAGTGGACGCGGCGCATGAATTCCCTCAAGCTCTGGCTGACGCTTCGCGTGCACGGCCGCAAAGGATACGAAGACCTCATTGGTCGTCAGCTTGAGCTGGCCAAAAGCTTTGCCAGCTGGGTGGAAGGCTCGAATGATTTCGAGCTGACCGTGCCACAAACGCTTCCCATCGTTGCTTTTCGCCTCAGGCAGGCCGCACTCAGCCTGGAGCAGCTGGCCACCGCTCACGGCAACATTGTGGACGAAGTCACCCATGACGGCCGCCGCTGGATTTCAGAAACCAGCGTCAAAGGCCAGAGCACGCTGCGCATGATGGTAATCAGCTACTTGACCGAGCAGCGTCACTTAGAAGGATTGCAAAGTGCTTTAACCAAGGCGGTCAACAAACTGATTTTGCGGGCTCCAACGAAGGCTTGACCAAGGAAGTCGCACTCCGGGCCTCGAAGGAAAACCGCAGGCGCCTCACGAGTTGCCCAGGTCGAGGAATCAGACAATGCACTAGAATTGGTGCAGCTCCCGGCCTAAGCTTCTCCCACAGTTCGGGCCAAATACAGGCAGCGCTATCGTAGTGTCCCCGCCTCCTGGACGCTGGGTCGGTAGCGCTTTGCCTTTTGTTACTTCGGCTGCGCCCGTTCAGCCCACTTCCACGCCGTGGCCACAATTTCTTCAAGCGAACGTTTCGCCTTCCAGTGCAACAGCTTTTCCGCGCGCCCTGGATCAGCCACCAGTTTCGGCGGATCTCCCGGTCGGGCCGGTGCCATACGGCTTGGCACTTCTCGGCCCGTCA
>Ga0193719_10000313_pt1 | contig 17352 bp, 16 predicted proteins | sample U2a2metaG_FD_160103 | JGI IMG/M metagenome (GOLD analysis project Ga0193719, IMG submission 160103) | Soil microbial communities from a riparian zone of the East river system, Colorado, United States - U2a2 | ecosystem: Environmental > Terrestrial > Soil > Riparian zone | place: USA: East... | reverse complement strand
CGGCGCTTTGCTTCCAACCTGTGTCGGATATGGAGCCGAGGCGCCGGTGTTCTCACCTGTCGTCGCGCCCGTGCAGGTCGATTCGCCCGTGTAGCCGTCATTCGGCCCGTTGTTGGCGGCCAGCGGAACCTCCGGCCGATAGCAGCTGACCTGCCGGCTGGTGACGAAAATATTGGTGACGGCGTGGGTGGCGAAGCTCTTGCTGTAGGCATGGTTGGACTGCAGCCCTTGCGGCACGTTGCCGATCCCGGGATCAAGGCCCGGGGTGGTGGCCGAGAGGGCCGCAGACGGCGCCAGCGAGAGGCTCAAGAGGACCAATCCAGCGGTTGCCCACCACGCGATCAAGCGACGCGTCGTCGTGCTCATATCCCCCTCCGAGTCCAGCCCAGCGAATGCACGCCCGAGCATAGCTGGCGCTAAGCGTCGGATCAAGCCGCAGACCTTCACCATTGAGTGCGGCCTTGCTTGCATTCCTCACTGTCGCCGCTGTCATCCTGCCGTTGGCGATCGACACATTCGTTCTAGGCACCGCCCTCGGCGCAGCGGGCATCGCCAAGCGCGACCGCCTCCGAACCAGCCTGATCCTCGCCGCTTTTGAGGCTGGGATGCCGATCGCCGGCTTCCTGATCGGTGCCGCGATTGGCGGCGCAATCAGTCTCTGGTCCGATTACGTCGCGGCCGCAGCACTTGCCGCGATTGGGGTCTGGATGCTGCGTTCGGGCGGCGCCGAAAACGAAGAGGCAGAAGCGAGCGTCCGCCTGCTCGCATCGGCGCGCGGCTGGGCGATCGTAGTTCTCGGGCTAAGCATCAGCCTGGACGAGCTTGCTATCGGACTTGGCGTGGGATTGCTGCGCCTGCCACTGCTCCTGATTGTTGGACTCATCGCCATCCAGGCTTTCCTTGCAGCGCAGCTCGGAATGACGCTCGGTTCCAAAATCGCTCAGAGGGCGAGGTATGCCGCGGGCCGGCTTGCCGGCCTACTCCTGTTGTCGGCGGCAGTGCTGGTTGTCGGCGGCAAGCTTGCAGCCACCGGGGGCTAGTTACAAAGGACCGCGACATCCTTGGTGACCGCCGCGGCGTCCTCCGTCAACGGCGCCGAGGACACCTGAAACTGAGATAGACCCTGGTCGACTTGCTGCTTATCACCGGCTTTGTAACCGTTCAGCGCGATCTGGAGCCCGCCGTCCATCGACAGTAGATCGCTCTTGAACCTCGTGACATGTGTGGTCAGGCAGGCCGGAATGTCGCCCTGTTTGATGACATCGATGGCGTACTGAACCTTCAGGTCGGCGGCCGCTATGGCGTCGTGGCAGCTGGTTGAAAGCTTTCCCTTGCAGTTGGTGCTGATCGCGGTCTTTGAGCGAATCACACCAGCAAGCGCAGGCAGGCCCGCGTCGTTCCAGAACGCCGCCGCCCGCGCGTACTCGGCGCCGGCCGGCGTCGGCGTTGGCGTGGGGAAAGAGGGCGGGGTGCGAAACCTAATCGAGAACAGGCTGTTGAGGATCAAGCCGGCAACCACTATGAGAACGAGACCACCGACAACCGGGATCCACCTGTATTCGTGCACCCGGCCTGGGGGAGGCCGTCCCCACAGTTGCGGGGCAGCCTCCGCCTCTTGAGGGGGAGCCGGCGGCGCTTGGTGTGGTGGTGAAGGTGGAGTCGGCGGCGGGGGCGCCAGCCAGTCCGGCGGTTCGCTCATCGCGTCCAGTATCGCTGGCCATATGAAATGCGGTCCTACCCAGGGGCCTTATCCTCGTGCCCTGATGATCATGTCGATCGGCGATCTCGTCCTCGATATCACGATCGTCCCCGCCGGGCAGCTGCGGCCGGATGACGACAACCAGGCAGTGATCCGGGTTGGCGGCGGCGGCCAGGCCGGCAACTTTTGCGCGTGGGCGGCGGCCCTAGGCTCACCCGTCCGCCTCGTGACGCGAGTGGGAGATGACGATCGCGGGCGACGCCTGGTGGCTGAGCTGGAGGCGGTCGGGGTGGAGGTCCTCGCTGTTTGGGGCGCCGACCCGACCGGCCTGATCGCTGTCCTGGTCGGCCCCAACGGTGAGCGGACGATGGCGACCCAGCGCGGCGCAAGCGCCGGCCTGCGTCCGACGGACCTTCGTAAGCCGTGGTTCAACGGGGTCAACCTGATCCACGTGCCTGCCTATTCGCTTTTCACAGAGCCTCTGGCGGGGGCGGCGCGTGCGGCGATTGACCTGGTGCGAAAGCGAAGGGGGCTGCTTTCGATCGACCTGTCGTCAGTGGCCGGCCTCAAGGAGTACGGCGGGGGGCGCTTCGCCGGCGATCTGGCCAAGCTCAAGCCTGACCTGCTGTTCGCCACGGAGGCGGAATCTGAAACTCTTGGCATAGGCATGGATGAGCTGGCAAGAGTAGCGGTGCTCAAGCTCGGCTCCCAGGGGTGCGTGGTTGCCGGTCGCCGCGTCCCTTCCCCACAGGTGAAGGAGGTGGACCCCACTGGCGCGGGCGACGCTCTCGCAGCCGCCTTCTGCGTCTCGTACCTGGACGGAGCAACCCCTACCGAGGCCGCGGAACGTGCAGTCGTCGTCGCTTCTGGCTCGGTGACCAAAGCCGGTGCGCGCCCGAGTTGAGTGAGTCCCTAGACGTCTCCCCCGAGGTCGCCGAGGCGCTGGCCGACGGCCGGCCTGTGGTGGCACTCGAGACGTCGATCGTCGGCCAGGGCCTGCCTGCCCCGCACAATTTGCGTGCTGCGCGCAATTGCGAGGCGGCGATCCGCGAGGAAGGTGCGGTTCCCGCCACGGTGGCAGTACTGGACGGCAGGATCCGAGTCGGCCTTACAGATGGCGAGCTCGAGCGCATCGCGGCCGGCGCGATCAAGGTGAGCTCGCGCGACCTCGGTCCTGCGCTGGCAAAGCGCACAGTCGGTGCCACGACGGTGGCAGCCACCATGCGAGTTGCGGGGATGGCAGGCATACGATTTTTTGCCACTGGCGGCATCGGGGGGGTGCACAGGGGGCATCCGGAGGACCAGTCGGCCGATCTTGTAGAGCTGAGCCGGACAGCAGTTGCAGTCTTCTGCGCAGGCGCCAAGATCATCCTCGACCTGGCGCTAACGCTCGAACGGCTCGAGAGCCTTTCGGTGCCGGTGCTCGGATACGGGTGCGATGAGCTCCCCGCTTTCTACGTCAGGCGCAGCGGCTGCCGCGTGAGCACGCGCGTCGACGGCCCTGACGAGACGGCGGCTGTGCTCCGTGCCGCCTGGGCCACAGGGGCCCGCGGCGTGGTGGTCGCCATCCCGCCGCCGGGCGAGCTTGTGGGTGCCGAGGAGATGGTGTTGCGGGCTGTTGGGGAGCTGGCTGATGTAGAAGGTCCGGAGGTGACCCCACGTTTGCTTGCGCGCATGGCCGAGCTGTCGGGCGGGCGCTCCCTCGACCTGAACGTAGAACTGGTGGTGAACAACGCGAGGGTGGCTGCTCGCGTGGCCGCCTCGCCGGAGAGGAGCGGTTGAGGTAGGCCCGCTGTGAAGTCGATGCGCAGGGCCCCGGCTGCAGCGGCAGTCGCGCTGGGGACGATCTGGGCGCTGACCTCAACGTGTGCGAGCGCGGGATGCGCGGCCGCTCCGGCGGCTCAATTGATGACGGCCGCCAAGCCGGCCGACTCATTTCAATTTCCGCTACCGACCTGGGCGCCTCACTGCCTCGGTTTCGGCAGTCAGTGGCGCTATTGCGACGGAACAATTCTCCGGAGCTGCTCGGCCACCGGGGCCGTGTGGTTGCACACGGGTGTCGACATCCGCACTGGCATCCAGCCGGTGCGGGCGGCCGCCAACGGGGTGATCGCAGGCTACATAACTGATCCGACCTTCAAGGGCGGCGTCCTCATCCGCCACCAGACTCCGCAGGGAATCTTCCTCACGCAGTACTGGCACGTGTGGCCGCGACCCGGCTTCGGAGTTGGCAAGGTGGTGACCAGGGGCCAGGTGTTCGCCGACATCGCCAGCATGGGCAACCGTACGCATTTCCATTTCGCGGTGTTCAAGGGCGAGTTCGAGCAGAACGCGTGGCGCGGAGCTCTGCCTCCCTCCCGCTGCGACGGCTTCCCAGCCTTTCCCTATCGCTTCATAAACGCGACAACCTTCGTCAGGGCCCACCTGGCGCAGGTGCAGCCATCGCCGGCGCAGCCCACGCCGTCACAGCCGTCCCCAAGTCCGACAGCGACTGGCCCGACGCCCTCTGCAAAGCAGTGCGGCGCCGGGCCTTAACAGTCGCTGATAGTGGCTAGCCTGCTGCCAGGGCGGCTGCCTGGTTCAGCAGGCTCTTGGCCTGGGCGATCCAGTCCTTGGCGTCCTTCTCCTTTATCTGCTTGTTGTCGAAGGCCGCGCCGTCAAGGGCGATTTCGATCTTGAGTGCGAGCGCGTCACGCTGGTTGGTCAGGTCCTGGATCGAGCTTTCGATGCTGTTGTAAACGCTGTCGTCCGAGCTGGCGACAGCACGGGTCGAAGCCACGAGCGTGTTCATCCCGAACTGTCCGAACGGAGCGTTCAGCTGCTCGTAGATTGTCCCGAGCTCGTTGGTCGTGTTGCGGTGCTCGAAGAGTGTCTGCGGGATTGCGTGCTTGTCGAGTGCCTCCGTGAGGACCCTGCCGTCGTGCCTGTAATCATCCTTGAGTCCGAGGAGGGTCATCATCGTCGGACGCACGTTCACGTGGTCAGTCCATGTCGTCGAGTCGATGCCGTTGTTGGCAAAGCCGGGGCCGACGAAGCCGACCCAGGTGGTTGCGATCTCGGGCTGCACGTCGCCGTGACTCCAGGCGAAGTGATAGTCGATGCACGGGTTGCTGCCGCAGGACGGCCCGGTGGCTGCGGCGGTGATGAAGTAGTCCGGATTGCCGAAGGCCGTGAAGCTTGGCGTTCGGGCCGGGTCACTGTTGACCATGTGCAGAGCCTTTTGCCCGACGGCATCGGCCATGCGCACGAAGACCGGCGCAGCGGTCGGCCCATCGTAGGGATCGATCGCGTTCAATGCAGCGACGTTACGCTCGAGCGTGCGCAGCGTCGGGTCGGTTCGATCCGGCTGCCCGTTGACATAAAAGGTGGGCGCCGAATCGCTGTGCAAGACGAATGTAGGCGAGCTGGCCGGCAGCAGGGGCTTGATGTTGAGGTTGACCTCGCCGATCTGGTTCGAGGGACAGGCTGGAGTCGCGGTCCACGAGCAGTTTGAGTGCGCGTATCCGAGCGTGCCATCCGACTGCGGTATCCCGATGCCTCCCGCGTACCGATCGCCCTCATCGACCGTGACCACGAACATCGTGTTGGTCTTATCGATCCCATCAGCGGCCAGCCTGTCGAAGAACAGCTGGAAAGCGTTGTCGTACGCCGCTAGAGCGCTGACGCTGTCGGCCTCGCCCGGTCCCGAGGCGCGCGGGAACAACGGATTGAACGGGGCAGGAAACGCTGAGGTGTGGTTGTCGTGGACGTCTGAGATGTAGCCATACGTGATGGGAATGCCCGACTCCTGCATCTGCGCCAGGTAGCCGAGTGTGTTGGCTGCTGTCGCGCCGTCGAAGCCCGGGAAGCCAGGCTGACCGAATGGATCGGTCACCGGCGCGCCGAACATGTTGTTGACAAAGTTGTGGCCGGGGTTGATCGCCGGGTTCACGTACTTGGCTCCGAAGAGGGCCTGGTATCCGAGGTAGGTCCCAGGCTCGTCCGGCAGCCTGTCAGGCCTCGAGTTCGTCACGTCCGTGGCGTTGCCGGCGCAGATGCCGCCGCCCTGGCCACAGTGGACTGCGATGCCGACATAGTCTGTGAGGGCCTTGGCGCGTGCGGCGGTTCCTGCGAGTGCTGCGTTCGAAACCACCGCGTCGTTCCATTCTGGCGAGCCGGTGCCAAACGCCTCAGACATATCTCCAAAGGGGCCGGTGCCGGTGTTCTCGAGCTCGATGTTGGCCAGGGAGACGGCGCCGACGTCGCATCCTGCCCGTGTGAACGGGACCCACGGCGCAGGCGTCGTCTTCTGGCCATCGGTGATCATGTTCGGCAGCGGGTCTCTTACGCCCGTCGAGTCATCGACGAGGTCCGTCCAGTATTTGAAAGCGCTGCTGAATGTGGGGACCTTGCTGGGTGACTGATAGAAGTAGCTGTTCGACACCGTGATCCCCTGGCGGTCCGGATACAGGCCGGTCATCGTCGACAGGATGCCGCCGGCCGTGTGGGAGATGAGGATGGTGTGGTCGTTGGTGAAGAGCGTTCCGTTGCTGGTCAGAAAGTTGAGCAGATGAGGCATCTGCTCGAGGTCCGAAGCGACGCTCTGGTTGTCGCGCGTGTAATGCGTGTTGTCGAACTGCAGGTAGACGACATGTTTGATCTGTCCGCCCGCAGAGTTGAGCTGGCAGCTGGACTGCGCGGCAGTCGTGGCCACCTGCGCGCCGGTGGGCGTGGCAGCCACCCCGGTTGAGAATCCAACTGCAAGAATCGCCGCGAGCGTAGGCCAGCGAAATCGCCCCATAGCACCTCTCCTCGTCCCCTAGCCGATCCACAGCGCCGTTGCCACGACGCCCTTGAAAAACCATAACTCGGAAGGGTTAAGCGCGCAAATCCATTTGATTAAACAGCGCCGCGAGAAAAGGAGAAGACGCCGGCCCCCACCCCGGGGCCAGCGCCTTTTAGATCTGTTTTGCCTTAATCAGCGGCGACGGCAAAGCCTGGCTCGCGTGCAGCCGGCTCCTCGTTCGCGTGCTGCAACATCACGCGCAAGCGGGATTTCGCAACCGCGAGCCTCGATGCAACGGTCCGCTCAGGGATGCCCAGAGCCTGGGCGATCGCGCGGTTCGTGTAACCGTGGTAGTGGCGAAGCACGATGGCTGCCGCCTGCTTGGGAGGCAGCTGAGCAAGCGCGTCGCTGAGGTCGCGGTGCTCAACAGATGCCTGGGGGTCGGGCCCAAGGCCGGGGCGACCGATTCGCCGGATCACCTCGCCAACCTCGCGCAGTCGCATCTTGCGCTGGTAGGAAACCGCCGCGTTGATGGCGATCCGGTGGACCCAGGCCTCGGCCGGAGCTATCGGCTGCCATGTGTCCCACTTCTTGTATGCCCGTTCGAAAGCGTCCTGTGCGCAGTCCTCGGCGGCCGCCCGATCACCCAACATTGCAGTCAAGGTGCCCAGGATCTTTCCATACGAAGTCTGGTAAAGGCGCTCGAAGTCCGCTTCGTCACCGGGCTGGTAGCTTGTCTGCTCACGCTGGTCGAATGAAGCGCCTGACTCCGACATCGTCTCTGCCATCCGGAAACCCCCTAATTGAGATGCCTGCGTTGTATGGCTCTTACTCTCTGGCAATGACCCCATAGCGGTCGCCGTACCGTTGGGCGGACTTTGACTCGCACAGTTGAAGTAGTCCGCAGGCGAGTACTACGGTTGGGGTAGGCGTTACTAATACAAATGAACGAATTCGAACTGCGACTGGAATCCGAGCTCGCACGGCTGTTGAACCCGATCGTGGCCGCGCCGCCGCCGGTTCGCCGGAAGCGGTCAGACCCCCGGCGTATTGACGACGCCCAGAGCCCGGGGCAGCCGATGCCGCGCGTCAAGCTGCTGACGGCCTCCGTCGAATCCCTCTTCTGACCCTGCGAGGCTGCGCCGTTTAGAAGTCTTAACTGAATCTTGACCCTTCCCTACAAGGCGCAAATTAGATTTCAGAGGTCGCCTGCAGCGGAATCAGAAAGGTTGGGGTTTGGAATGAAAAGGCTACTGTCCAGCGCCGTTCTCGCCGGCGGCATGATGCTGGTGGGAATCGTCAACGCAAGCGCTTCTGGCTATTGCTCGCTCGATCCCACCATCAACGTTGGGACGCCCCTCACGTACACCCTGAAGGTGAACTTGAAGACCGGCATTCTCTCGCCCGACCTCTACCTCAGCGGGACAAACAAGACAACGACTTTCGCCGCCGGGGTGGGAATCCTCTAAGGAGAACGCCAGGGGCCTAGGCAATGCCCACCTATCTCCGCGCCTACCTGCTGGCGACCGCAGCGCCGGCTTCAGTGGTGACTGCCCTACTGCTGAAGCTGCCGCCTGGGGTGCCAGGCGACCCGGCGCTCGCCGGACTGCTGGTCCTTCTCGGTGCAGCGGCAGTCAACTTCCCGGTGATGATTTCGTGGCGTTACAAGGCAGACGCGGCACCTGCCATCTACCTGGCGTTCGTGCTGCTGTTCCCTCCAGCGCTAGCCGTGGCGTTGATCGGCCTCAGCCGGCTGCTTGGCGAAGGAGCAATGTGCCTGCGCCGCAACCCCACCAAGGGCATCCGGCGCAGAGCCCCTGTCGACCTCGTATTCAACACGTCGATGCTGATGCTGGCAGGGGCGGCCGCAGCTCTCACCTACCGGGCACTGGCGCCGGCGGCCGCAACGGGCCCTGAGCTTGCCGAGCTCCCGGCCGCGATAGCTGCCGCCGCAGTTCTGTACGCCGTAAACACAAGCTTTGTCGTCGGTGCAGTCGGCCTACACAACATGCGCAACCCGCTGGACGTCTGGGTGGAGACGGCGAGCGCCGACTTCAAACAGACTGTGGCCCTGTACGTGGCCGGCTACCTGCTGGCGGTGCTGTCCAACGGGCAACCTTGGCTGGCCGTGGTGATGATGGTCCCGGTCGCCGGCATCCAGCTCGCGATCGCGCGGTCAGTCCAGCTGATGGAACAGACGATTGCGGCTGTGGAGTCGATGGCTGACGTTGTCGATCGCCGGGACCCGTATACGTACAAGCACTCGCAGAGCGTCGCTGAGCACGCTGTGCGCACCGCCCGGCAGATGCGACTGCCGGATCGCGAGGTCGAGCTAATCCGACTTGCCGCCCGCGTGCACGACCTTGGCAAGATCGCCGTCCCCGACGAGGTCCTGCACAAGAAGGGCCGGCTGTCGGATTCAGAGTTCGAACTGATGAAAAAGCACCCGGAGACCGGCGTGGAAATCCTCGCCAAGTTCCCTGAATACAAGCGCGGCCGCGAGCTGGTGCTGGCGCACCACGAACGACTTGACGGTCTGGGCTACCCTCGCGGCCTTGTCGGTTCGGCCATCGCGTTGGGCGCAAGAGTCATCGCGGTCGCAGATTCGTGGGACGCGATGACCTCCAATCGCCCATACAGGACCGCTCTCGATCCTGAGATAGCCCTGGCTGAGCTCCTGAGAGGTCGAGGCACCCAGTGGGATCCGGCTGTGGTCGATGCCTTCACCCACACCCTCCCAGGCGCAACGCCGGAGGTGAGTCAAGGTCGTCTGGCGGAAGTGGGCCGGCCGCTGCTGCGGTCCCTGGGCGCCGCCGTGGGAGCGCTCGCCGGGAACTAGACCAGGAGCAACGAACGGCGCGCCGACCTCATCCAGAGTCCACTCCAAGGGGAACCGGCCAAGTAGGCGTTCAACTTTTGTAGGGGTTAATGCGCCTTGGCGCGCGTGAGCGCTTTCCATTCAAGGAGGAATGTCCGTGTCGAAGAAAGTCAATGAGGTCATGAGCTCAAGCCCGATCGGGCTCGAGGACACAGCGACCCTTGTCGATGCTGCCCGCGCGATGCGCGAGGGCGATTTCGGCAGCGTGGTCGTCATGAAGGGTGGCTCGATCTGTGGGGTCGTCACCGACCGCGACATAGTCATCCGCGCTGTGGCCGAGGGCAAGGATCCGAAGTCGGTCAAGCTCGGGGAGATCTGCAGCGAACACGTCGTCACCGTCAGCCCCGATCAATCGGTTGACGAAGTGGCCGAGCTCATGCGAGACAAGGCAGTCCGCAGGGTGCCGGTCATCGACAAGGGCCGTCTCGTCGGGATAGTTTCGCTTGGCGATCTCGCCAAGGAGAAGGACGAAGGCAAGGCCCTGGCGGAGATCAGCTCGGCGCCGCCGAACAATTAGGGGCGAATGGCGCCTTCCCACCAGTGGTCTCAGCGTGTGACGAAGGAAAGCAATGCGCTGGACCTCGAACCAAACGTGTTCACGAAGGACGACCCTCGTGAGATCGCCGCGTCGCTAAAGCGCTCCGCCGAGCGCAGCGACCGGCGACGGTCCGACCCGTTCCGGTCGGCGATGTCGATGCTCACCTTTTATATCAACCGTGCAGGTAGGACCCTTCCCCCGCAGCGCCGCCACACGCTCGAGGCGGCAAAGGTCGAGCTGCGCCGCCTGTTCGGCAAGACCCGCCGGCCCGCTGCCGGCTAAGACGCGGGCGTCATCGCTCGATAAATCACGAGGGAACCGTTGAATCGAGCCGCCAATTCCTCTCCAGGCGACCGGCCTCTTACCTCATAGATCGGTGTCCCGGGCTCCAAGAAAGCCGCGTCCCCATCTTTGGGCCGGTAGTGGGGATCGCAAATGTTGTGGTTGACCCTGAACTTCACTTTGGCGTAGACCGGCCCGAGGTCGCTGTCCTGCACCTCGTTGGTGGAAACAGTTCCAAACACATATTGGGTTGAACCGACCTGGACGAAGTTGACCCAATCGATCATCGTGGTGCTGCAGTCGGTGTGCTGCCAGGGCGCCTGACAGGCACTTGTCAAGAGAAGCGCTGCCATCGCAACGGCAACTTTGAGTCCCATCACCCAGACGAACGGTGGGTCCCCTCTCGCGGTAACGCGTACTTGCCGGGGTCCCTGTCGAAGCTCTGCTTGCAGCCCGCGGAACAGAAGTAATACGTTTCGCCGCCGTGACTCGAGCGATGCTCGGCGGTGGCGGGATCAACAGTCATCCCGCATACCGGGTCTATGACGGACTTCGCGTGTCCATCCGGTGCAGGAGCCATCGACCGAATCATATCGACGCCGCCGGTGTTGAAAAAGCGCCACGCCATCACCGCCATCAGGAGCAGAAAGGCGATGTCGAGGAACGTCGTGTAGTTCCAGGTCGGTTGCGTTTCGAAGACCGTCACATGGTGATTTGTCGGCACCAACCCGAGCAGCTGGAACGCTCCCCCGATCACGAAACCGGCAAGGGCCATGGCCAGATAGGAAACCACCAATAGATAAAGGGACATCCGGCCGCCGTAGTACTTCCTGTAGATGTTGAGGATGGGCAGGATGATCAGGTCGGCGAAGATGAAGCTGATCACCCCGCCGAAGCTGATGCCGCCGTTCCACAGCACCACCGCGAGGGGCACGTTCCCGACCGAACAGACGAAGCTGAGCATCGAGATGATGGGTCCGATCAGGGGTCCCCAGAACTCGTTGAGGGTCGGATTGTTGGTAAGGAAAAACGCCTGCCAGACACTGTTTGGCACCCAGGCGGCCAGGGCGCCCGCGATCAGGAAGCCGAGCCCAAGGTCGACGTAGATGCTGTAGACGTCCATGTAGAAGTAGTGGGAGATCGCGGTGAACGCCCGCCGTGAGAAGAGGCGGGCGACGAATGGACCCTCGGTGATGGACATGTCCATCTCACCATGGCCTTCCATGGTCGAGGCGACGATTCCCCGCTCCGCCTGGCGCCTGGCCTCCGCGATCATCCGCTCACGAAGGGTGAGCTTGAAGACGATCCAGAGGATCAATGCCATGAGGAGCCCGCCGGCGAACTCTGCGGCCACGAACTGCCAGCCCAGCAGGACGAACAGGACCAACCCGAGCTCGAATACAAGGTTGGTTGAGGCAAACTCGAAGATCATCGCGTTGGCGAAGCTGGCCCCCCTTCGGAACAGAGCTCGGGCGACCGCTACCGCTGCGTACGAGCAGGAGGAGCTCACCGCGCCCAGGCTCAAGGAGAGCGCAAAACCTTTGAGATCGGGACGGCCCAGGGCGCCGGCCACTGCCCGCTTCGAGACGACGGTCTGGACGACTGCCGAGAGAAGAAACCCCAAAGCCAGCGGCCAGAAGACCTCCCAGAGCATGAACAACGAGATCTGGAGCGCGTGCAGGATGGCGTCGATCACGAAGAACCCGAGCTAGCTCCGTACGAGCCGCTGCACCGCTTCGTTGAGCTCCCTGACCTTATCGGCGCCGCCGCCGGAGAGGATCGCCTCGGCTACGCAATGCTCGGTATGGTCGGCGAGAAGCTGGAGGGCAACACTCTCGAGTGCAGCCCTCGTCGCGTTGACCTGCGTGAGGACGTCGATGCAGTATCGATCCTCTTCGACCATCTTTTGGATTCCGCGCACCTGGCCCTCTATTCGCCGAAGCCGAGTCTGAATTTCCTGCTTGTCCTTCGCGTACCCTGGCACGACCAAAATATACCCCCTCTGGGTATCGCGCCAGCCGCCGTGGATCAAGAGTGGGTATCGGGGTCCGAACGGAACCGAAACCAGCGGACTCGCAACATATTAGTGCGGTGCCATCACGATTTGTGTTACAATAGGGTCCGTTCCTGGACTGAGGTGAGCCCAAGCGGCTCCGCGGTTGCCGGCCATCGAATGGCAGTAGCCTTCTTGGCCCTCCGCTTCGCGACCACTCCTTAAGGAGGAGACGCATGCCTGAAACCAAAAACACCGCCGCGCGATTCGTATCGGCGTTCAACGCCCACGACGAGTCGGCGATTCACGCCCTTCACGCTCCCCACGTCAAGTTCAATGCGCCGGGCGGCTTCAAGGCCAACAACGCCAAGGACGCCACCGCGTTCGCGACGGCTTGGCTGAAGGCTTACCCGCACGGAAAGATGACTGTGCGCAGCGAGATCGTGAGCTCGCCGTGGATCGTCCAGGAGATCACGATGGAGGGAGTGCACTCTGGCACCCTCGAAACCCCGATGGGTACTGTTCAGCCAACCCACAAGAAGTTCGTGGGCTACGGAATCCAGTGCTTCAAGGTGGAAGACGGAAAGATCACGGAAGCCCGTCTCTACTACGACCAGCTCGACATGATGAGCCAGCTCGGCCTCATCCCCGCGCCGGCCATCGTCTAAGCAAACGAACCAAAAAACAGAACCGGGGCCGGCAATGCGCCGGCCCCGGCTGTTTGTCTACCGAAATCTGAGGGCTACGGCCCGAAGAAAGTCATCACCTTTGAAACAAAGCTCGACTTGTCGGACGCCGTGCCGTACTCCTCGAACGGGAAAGCGAGGAACACGACCTTGTATGCGCCGGTGAAGGTCAGCGCGTCAGGCTGAGTCGCGTCATCGGTGAACGCCGTTAACGCACCTCCGTTTGGTGTGATCTCGTCCATGAACGAGTTGCCCAGGACCGTCGTGTCGAGCGGCACGGTGCCGATCGTGGCGGTCAGCGGGCTGGTGGTCACACCATGAACGTTGGCGGTGGCCTTGTCATTCTGATTCTCGGTGCCGTCCCACGTGACGTGGAGATAGTTGTGCACGAAGTTGGTGGTTCCGGCGCCTTGATCGAGTAGGTCCTGTCCGGATACGAACAGGTGCCCGCCACCGTCCAGGTACGCCGTTAGGCCGGCTTCATAGGGCGTGATCGGTCCGGGGTAACTGTTGCCTGTGAACCACACGATGGTCTTGAAGGCGGTCATGAACTTCGGCGGCAGGTTGGGGTCGGTGGCAAGGTCCCACGTCGTGAACTGCACCCCGGCTCCGGTCAGAGCCGCCGTGTAGTAAGACTGCACGTTCGGGGCGTTGCCGTCCCCATCCACGAGCAGGGTGTCGACCGTCACGGCGATCGTTTTCACAGTGCCCGATGCGCTGACGCTTGGACTTGCGACTGAGGTCGCTGTAATCGTTGAGGTGCTCGAATCGCCACTGCTGGCCCCCGCGGGAACGTCCACTTTGACGCACACGTCGGTCGTGCCGCCGGCAATGACACTTGGCGTGGTCGTGATCGTTGTCGCACATGTCGAGTCAAGAAGGGTGACTGCGTATGTGCCACCACTCGAGGTCATCGAGTAGCTGTCTGTTTTGTAACCGAGGTTCTTGATGGTCACCGTGTACTTGACGCTCTGCCCGACGTGGGCGCCGCCGGTTTGGGAGGCCGGCGAAAGCGACACCGCATACGGCGGGGCGATCGGCGTCACCGTTGGCGATCCTGTCGCGGCGGCACCCTGCGTCGATGTGACTTTGTAACCGTCGTCGATGATCGATGCGGTCTTCGACTTCAGCGTGGAGCTGATCTGGACCGTCAGGTGTACCGAGATGCTGGCGCCGGAGGCCACCGCCTTGCCGGACCATGTGACGGTGCCGGCGGAGTTCACGCCTCCGCTGTCGGCCGACACGAAGGTCGTATTGGCGGGAATTGGATCGGTGATCGTCACGCCCGTTGCGTTGCCGTTGCCGATGTTCTGAACCGTGATCGTGTAGTTGATGTTGCTGCCAGGGCCAACTGGGACCCCGGCGTCAACCTTCGATAGCACCAGCGCAGGCGCCGGCGCGCTTGTGTCGGTCATCCTGAACGCGCCGCGGCCGTGAGTGCCGGCAGCCATCAGGCGGTGGGTCGGGTCGAGGTCGATCTGGTCGACAGCCACGATCGGGAACCCGCTCGTGCCCAGCGCTGACCAGCTGGCCCCGCCGTTGAAGGTTACGAACGGCCCGACGTCAGTTGCAGCGTAGAGGGTGTTCGGGTAGGCGGGATCGAGGATTATCGAGTTGACGGGGTTGTCGGGAAGGTTGCCGCTGATGTCTGTCCAGCTCGCGCCGCCGTTCGCCGTCTTGAAGACGTGTCCTGGCTGGTGCGGCGTCGAAGCGTTGTACCCGTTGTAGGCGATGTAAGCGATCCGGTAGTCGCTGCGGTCGACGGCGATCCATCCGACCGGCCGGCGGGGCAAGGTGGCATTGCCTTTCAGGCCTGAGCTGCCGTTGCCATTGCTTTCGGCGCTTCCGCCTGCCAGGCCGACGCGCGTCCAGGTCGAGTTGTTGTTGACCTGGGCGTCAGTGCTGACATAGACGTAGCCGTCGAGGGAGCCGGTGTAAACAGCTGTGCCGCCGCCGACGCCGATTGCCGACAACGTGCAGTTGCGCGCGCCGTTGGGGGCCGCCCCTGTGCAGCCGCTGGTCAGGTCAGGGCTGATGGCAGTCCACCTGACGTCTCCCGCCGAGAACGCCTTGGCATTGTCCGTGCGGTAGAGGCGGTACGTGCCCAGGAAGAGCTGGTTCACATTCCTCTGGTTCATGGTGAACGGGGTGTAGAACTCGGAGCGGTCGGCGAGATTGATGCCGTTAGCGATTGACTGATTGGTAAAGAAGGCGTCGCCGCTGTCGGTGAATCGATACGGGGAGATGCCGAAGTACGTGCCGTAGATGTGGGTCGAGTCGGTCGGGTCCACAAGCACCTGGCCACCGTCCCCTGAGGCGAGGTCGAACCATTGAGTGGTCGCCGCCGCCTTGCGCTCGGTGCCGTTGTCCTGGCTGCCTCCCCAGATCCGTACCTGGCGGGTAGGGTTGGTGGCGATCGAGGTGAACTGGGTGATCTGCAGGCCGCCGACGTTCATGTCCTGCCAGTCGACTGCGCTAAGCGGGTCCGCGGCGCCCAGGCGTCCTCCACGGTTGCTGCTGAACCAGACGCCTCCATCAGAGCCGATCAGGACCCGGTTCGAGTTGTTGGGGTCAAACGCAAGGGCGTGGAAGTCGGGGTGCTGGTCCCAGCCCATGTTCTTCCACGTCTGACCGGCGTCAAGGGACCTGTAGATGCCACCTGATTGCGGGGAGAGGTTGTACCCGAATGATCCGGCAACAAAGAGGACGTCCGAGTTGGTGGGGTCCGCTTCGACGACGTTGTCGTAGAAGCACTGGCTGGTGCAGTAGTCAAGCACGCTGTTGGCCCCGCTTCCGGTCGGCAGCACCGACCAGCTGGCGCCTTCGTTGGCGGACCTGAAGATGCGCCCAGCGTGGTGGACGCCAGCGGTGTCGCTCCAATCGAAGCCGGTGTACAGAACGGCCGGCTGCCCCACGGGGTGCGAGATCGACAACGCAAACCGGGTCAGCCCCGCGGCATAGTCGGCGTCAGTGGGCAGCCCGGTCATGATCGGCGACCAGGTGGCGCCTCCGTCGGTGCTCTTGTAAATCGCGTCGCTCCAGAAAGACGCATAAAGCGTTTGCGGGTTCTGCGGGTCAATCCGCAAATCGGTGGCCCCGAGCGAGACCGAGGGTGCCGCTTTGATCAGCGTCCAGCTGACACCGCCGTCGGTTGACTCCCAGAGTCCGTATGCGGAATGGATCGGCGGGGATACGCGCCGGGCGCCCCCACGGCCGCGCAGAACGGCAGCGTAAACGTGGTTGGCGTTGGCCGGGTCGACTGCCAGCCGGGAGATCGACACGCCAAGGAAGAAGTCGCCGGAGACATGCGCCCAGGTAACGCCGCCGTCAGTCGACTTCAGGATGCCGTTGCCGTAGTAGCTGTCGCCTGACAGGGCGCCTTCGCCGGTGCCGTCGTACACGATCAGGTCATTTGAAGGGGCTACGACGAGTGCGCCTGTCGAGAGTGATGGCAGGTTGTCGGTCTGGTTGGTCCAGCGGTTCGTCGCCGGGTTGAAGAGCCAGATTCCTCCCTGGGCCGCGCCAAGGATGAACTGGCCGTTCTTCCGGATCGCAAGCGCTCCGATGCGGCCGCTCACGTTTTTCAACGCGCCAGAGCTCCGGGCGCTCTGAGAAAGGGGGTCAGGACCGATGGCCTCCCAGGGAGAGTTGAAGGTGGTCGGGCCGGCTGGCGGCGCCGACTTCAGCTGCTTGGCCGCGTTGGCAGCCGCCGCACGGAGCGCGCCCGCCTCCTGGACGGAGAGCTGGTTGTCACCCGCGGTCCGGGATGCGATGAACGCCTGGTCGAGGAGCAGCAGCCGCGCCTCTTCCTCGTCATCCTGCTCAAGGGGCTCTGCCCCCGGCCGCAAGATCGGTATGTCGCTCCCGCTGCCGCTGCCGACCGCAAATGTCGGTATTGGACCGATTGACGCAATCACCAAAGCGGCAGTTAGAACAAAAACGTACAGCGTCCTCGGAAAGCCTTTAACCACCCCACATCCCCCAGTCGGAAACCAGTCACCGGCAACCCGAAACGTCGCTAGACCTCAATAAGATTCAGGCACGACCGAAAGGAAAGTCAAGCGATCATCGAATACGGGCCCTGGCGAAGTCCGAATACCGCATCAGACGTAGGCGTTGATATCTGGAGGGGCAGGTTGAAACTGAACGCAAGAAAGACTCTTTCGTATGCACTGACGCTGATGGTTGCCGGCTCGCTTGCCATCAGCGCTTGTGGCGGCTCTGACGTCGCCATCGCCACCTCAGGGGTCCCGACGATCAAGGGCCAGAATGCCTCCTTTGACAACGTCGAAATCGACCAGGCGGCACATCGCCTCTACCTTGGCGACAGGACCGACAAGGGCGTCGACGTGTTCGACATCTCGCGGCCGCGCGCCAAGTACCTGCAGACGATAGCGCTGCCTTCCAGCCCCAACGGCCTGGCGTTCGCCCCCGACCTGCACCGCCTCTTTGTGGGCACAGGTGGCGGGTCGGTGGTGGTTGTCGATACCAGCACGGGTTCGATCGTTGGC
>Ga0193719_10000312_pt1 | contig 17357 bp, 11 predicted proteins | sample U2a2metaG_FD_160103 | JGI IMG/M metagenome (GOLD analysis project Ga0193719, IMG submission 160103) | Soil microbial communities from a riparian zone of the East river system, Colorado, United States - U2a2 | ecosystem: Environmental > Terrestrial > Soil > Riparian zone | place: USA: East... | reverse complement strand
CGGGGAAGCACAGCCGAATACTTTAGCCAGAGTTTGTGATCCACCGCCGGCGCACCGCTGACAATCGCCCCGGCTTCGATATCTCCTGCGACTCCGCTTTGTGGCGTAACAATCGCCCCGTCGCCGATCTTGCAGTGGCCGACCACGCCGACCTGTCCGGTGAGTATCACGTGGTTACCCACCTCGGTTGAACCTGCAAGCCCGACTTGGGAAGCCAGCAAGGAGTGCTCTCCGATGCGCGAACCATGGCCAACCTGAACCAGGTTATCGATCTTGGTGCCCCGGCCGATGCGAGTTTTTTCGACGCTGGCACGGTCCACGCACGAGTTGGCCTGGACTTCTACCTCATCCTCGAGAATGACCGGTTCCGGTTGCGCGATCTTAAACCAGTGCCCGGAGTCGTCCTTGGCGAAGCCGAAGCCATCGGCTCCAATTACCGCCCCATTCTGCAAGAGCACATGGTTGCCGAGCCGGCAGCCCTCCCGCACAACCGCGTGCGCGTGGGCAAAGAAATCATCACCAATGCTGGCACCGCGGTAGATGACCACGTGCGCCAGCAACACGGCGTGGCTACCAATTTCGACGTCCTGATCAATCACCACGTAAGGTCCAATGTGGGCGCCCTGGCCGATCACGGCCGAGGGATGTACTACGGCCGTCGGATGCACCCCAGGTTCGTAGCGCGGCGGCTGCCAGAACAGATCCAAAGCACGGGCAAAGGTCAGATAGGGATTTTTGCTGCGCAGCAGGGCAGTGGAAATCGCGGGGAATTCATCGGACACAATCACGGCGGAAGCTTTGGTGGTTCGCGCCGCCCCGGCGTATTTGGGATTGGCGACGAAGCTAAGCTGTCCCGGCACAGCTTCTTTGATGCCGGCAACGCCGGTGATTTCCAGGTCGGGCGAGCCGTTTTCCAGCCGTGCGCCAAGCGTCTCAGCAATTTGAGCGAGTTTCATAGGCATGGACCCGCAGCTTGCGGGGCAAGACCGTGATTGTAACGGAGGCCGGGCTGCGCATCAGAAAAAGGCGGGATCAGACCAAGCCGAAAACCGTGGCCAGCAGGTACAGCGCCTCCAGCGTGGCGAGAGCAATCAGCAAGGCTTCCCGTAGGCGCGAGCGTGACAGCGCGGTGCGCAACTTGCCGGGGTGCGCATGCGCCGGCAGATCGAGTTGCGCCGAGGACATTCCAGCAAATCCCGCTAGCGGTGGCGGGGACGCCATTCGGGATGCGCTCGGCCGGACCGGCGCAGTGGCGAAATACTGTCGCTGGGCCAGCGGAACCGTCGGCAGCGTGATCAGGGAAGACCAGCGCGCCAGCTGCATGGAGCCGGACTTCAGGTCAGCATCTACAGGCGCGGAAGTCAGTTGCAGCGGCGGCAGACGCTCGGGCGCCACGCGGTCAGCCAGGTTGCGCAGCAGGGAAGTCCACCACATGTGTCCCATCTGATCACTGACCAGTTCGCCCACATCGACCGGCCGCGACTCGAGTTCGAGTGGCGGCAAAATCTCCGGATTGATCACGTTGCCCAGATTGGTAAAAACCGTCCGGTACCAGGGTAGGCTGACCGCGTCGCCGATCAACATGCCTGTATTCATCGGCCGGGACGTGAGTTGAAGCGGCGGGAGCTTCTCGGGAAAAAGTCGGTCCCGCAGGTTGCTCAGCAGCGACCTCCAGAGCGGACGGGTCACGCTCTGCGGCAGCAAAAGATCGAGGTCGTGCCGGTCCTGGTCGTTGTCCACAGTAGAATTCAGGCTCAGCTTTCAAATGTAACACCCTTTCGATGACCAGACAGGCCGGAATGGCGCAAAAACTCTAACCCAAGTTGAGGGTCTGATTTTGTAAAGTTTTGTCCGCTGGCGCACATAAAAACCCATTCGACATGCGTCGTGGGACAAACCCCTATTTGCTTTGCTACCATGTGCAGCCTGAATAGCACCTACCAGCCACATCAATCCGGAAATGGAGAAAGCATATGAAACGCCGCACCTTGTTTGTCGCTTGCACGATCTTGGCGTTGGGCTCCTCGGTTTTGGCCCGGCAGGCCAACCAAGCCCCCGCACGCTCCACCGAGCGGATCACCCGCGAAGTCAGGCACGAATTGCTGATGTTGCCCTATCTCGGTGTGTTCGACAATCTCGCCTACAAAGTAGACGGTTACAACGTCACTCTCATCGGCCAGGTCACTCGTCCCACTTTGAAGTCCGACGCCGAGAACGTAGTTAAGAAAATTGAGGGCGTGGAGCACGTTGACAATCAAATCGAAGTGCTGCCCCCGTCACCGGGGGACGACCGTCTGCGCCGTCAACTTTACCGCGCAATCTACGGCTTCCCTGCTTTGCAGAAATATGCCTTGGGCGTACAACAGCCGATCCGAATCATAGTGAAGAACGGAAAGGTCACCCTCGAAGGTGTGGTGGACAACGAGGCCGATAAAAACATTGCCAATATTCGCGCCAATGGCGTGCCCGGAATTTTCTCCGTCACCAACAATCTCCAGATAGTGAAGTAATCAAGGTGGGGGTCCGAACGTGGGCAGCCAGTCGCCGAGAGTGAATTCGCATTTGCCCCTGTCCTTCACTTTTCAAAGAGCGGGGCTTTCAGCCGAAACCTCCCCATAAGGGGGGGCGGTGGGCGGCTGGGCTCGACAGAAACATCAGCCGCGTACTCCCCACCTCTGGCGATCACAAAAACCCTGCAAGAACGGCGTGCCGGGACCGAAGGCGCGAATTGTCGGCCGTAACCACCGAGTGCGTGCTGGCGGCTATGGCCCGCACCTTGACGCGCATTGCACCTTGCGAGGGGGCCGCGGGATCCTGCCGAGAGAACTTGCCGGCCCCCTGCCATGCTGAGTAGGATCCAGCTACGACATAGACTCCTCGTGGGCGTGGCGTCCTGCGATCCGTGTCCCAGGAAAAAGCCACCGGGTGTTATCGGTCGCGAGCGAATCCCGCGACCGACCTCCGAAGCCCGCAGCTCAACGGTTTACTCCCCGAACATCGGCACCTGCCGCGTATCGGTCGGCGCGCCTTTGCGGCGGCGATGGGTCGCGCCGATCACTGCCAGCACGGTTAGCGAGTCCAGCGCAGTGCGAGGCACAAAAATTCGCTGCGTGTTCGAGCGCAGGTCGGGAGGATTCACTAGGAAGCCCTCAGCGGTGGTGAGGCTAAGGTCGTTCGGCATCATGCCTTCTAGCACTTCGTTGTCCTTAAACCTGAGGCGCACCCACAGACCTTCGGTGCGCGGGCGGGTGGTAAAGGTCTTCCGGCTCGGTGAATCGGAATCGCTGAACTCTCGGACGAAGTACACCGCCTTGATATCCCGCAGGTCAATCGCGACCACGTTGCCCGCCGTGTTCAGCAGCTCGAGTTTGCCGTCGCGGACGAAATTGGCGGGCGCAACGTGTCCGTTGATCGAATCTCGGTCCATTTTCCGGACGACGACTTTCTTATGGGTTGAGGGCATGTTCAGTCGTCCGTCTTCAGTCCTTAGGTCGTCAGCAAGCAAGCCCCAAAAGGCTGAGGACCGACAACTGGCCACTCGAAGCGGTTTCGGGCGGGCTTCCGCCACCAAACGTAACGCGATTCTCGCACTTTTCGGGGGAAACGGGCGTATTGTATGATCGCTGTAGCCAAAACGTTAACGTTGTGTTATTTTCTGTAGCTTGGCCTGTCCTATCTCATGCAGCCTAATCCTTTTTGATAGAGTCACTTACATGAAAACGACCGGAGCAGTCTGTTCGCGGAGGCCCCAGCCCGTGGAAAGCTCCGTCCCGGCTAGCGGGCCCCAGAACGTGGAGTATCGTTCTTAAGAAAGCATGGCCGACTACATATACACCATGGAAATCCGGCTGACGCCTGACCAACAGCGTGGCGTCACCCTGGTACAAGACATCGCGCGAGCCGCGGGGATGAACATCTACCTGACCGGGGGCGCGGTCCGCGACATTATTAGCGGATTCCCCATTCGCGATCTTGATTTTTCCGTTCAGGGCAACCCTTTCAAGCTGCAAAAGGAGCTGGAGCGGGCCGGAGTCAGAAGCGCCGGTACGGACGACGACCTGAAAACCCTTTACCTGGGTCTGCCGGGTAACGTACGCGCCGAAATCACGATGGCCCGCATCGAGCGCTACGAAAAAGCAGGGAAGCCGCCGGTGATTTCGCCCGCCACCCTCATCGAAGACCTGCGCCGTCGGGATTTCACCGTCAACGCCATGGCTTTGTCGCTAAACCCAGGTTCACGCGGGTTGCTGATGGATCCGTTCAACGGCGCCGCCGATATCGAAGCCAAACTGTTGCGTGTCCTGCATAACTACGCATTTGTGGAAGATCCCTCGCGGCTCATCCGGGCCAGTCGCTTTGCCGCCCGCTTTCACTGGCCGCTCGAGGAGCGGACCCAGGCTCGCTTTGAGTCGGCAAAAGAAAATAACTACATCGAATACATCAGCGACAAGGCGATCGGGTACGAGATTGAGCAGTTGGCGTATGAAGAAGATCCGCAGCACATCGTCAAAGTGCTCGAAAAAGAAGGCTGGCTTAAGGTTCTTAACCCTCACTGGACCAGCGCCAAGGTGGACACGGCACAACTAAGCCAGCTGCTGAAGACCCGCCAACAGATGACGGAACTGGGTTATGCCCCGGACCCAGCGCCCCCGGTAATGTATTTCCTGACCGCCCGGCTCAGCGACAAAGACATTGCCGACATGCGCAAGCAAATTCCGCGAAAAGATTTCGTGGAAGCCTGGCGAGATCTTGAAGATCACGCCAAAGAGTTGGCCAAGCGGCTCAGCGGTAAGGAAGCCGCCACGCCCTCACGAACCTGGAAGTTGCTTTCGGAAGCACGGCCGGAGATGATCCTTTTCCTGGCCGTGACTTCGCGCCAGCAGGCGGTAGCGCAGAAAATTAGGAATTTCTTCACCAAGTGGCGGCAGGTACAGCAGAAGATTCCGTTGCCTGAGATGACCGAGCTACACATCACGCCGCAACTTGGGGAGTATCCGAAGATCGCGCATGACGTCTTCATGCTCCTGCTGGATGGCAAGCTGCGCTCGCGAACCGAGACCCTCAAGTTCCTGAAACCGCTGGCGCCGCCCCCGCCTCCACCTCCGCCACCTCCGCCGCCCAAACGTGGCAGGGCAGCCAAGGCCGCCGCCGAAGCTGCCGCATCAGCCGCCGCTGCTGCTCCAGCGGCGGGCAAGAAAAAAGGAAAGACTCAAGCCGCGGCGCCCCCCGAGTCGACCGTGCCCAAGGCTGAAACGGCCAAAGCGTCCAATCCGGCGAAGCCGGATAAGTCTAAGGCTGCGACGAAAGTTGTCAAGGCAATCGGAAAAAAGTCCAAAGCGAAGGATAAAGAGAAAGAGAAGGACAGGAAGAAACGCTAGCGGGCAGCTTTCGACGCCACGGCTACCCAAGGCTGAGTCCGGTAACCCACCGTGAATAACCGCCTGCCTCACACCCACGGCAAAACTCTGTTCGCCAAAAAGGCGGCTCGAAACCAGGGCAAGAATGATGGTATGCACCAATCAAGTTCTAAGCTGTGAGCGCGTATTTCAGCATTCCATATTCCTGGTTTCGGGTGAGGGATGAAAAAAGCAGGAAAGATTCTGCTCATTGCATTGGCTGCCATCTGCTTGCTTCTTGCGGTAGGCATCAGCTTCACGATTGGCTGGCGGCCCTTTATCGGCCCAAGATCCAGGGCCATCACGAACCGGCAGTTTGAACGCACACCGGAGCGTGTGGCGCGCGGCCGTTATCTGGTCGTCGGCCTGATCGGATGCGAGACCTGTCACACCCCCAAGGACTGGAATAGGCACGGTGCTCCCAACCAGGCGAACCTGGAACTGGCCGGACAGGTACTTCCAATTGGCGAGTTGCCCGGGCGGATTGTAGCTTCCAACCTAACACCCGATCCAGAAACCGGCGCGGCCCACTGGAGCGATGACGAGATCGCGCGAGCCATCCGGGAAGGCATCGGCCACGACGGCCGCACAATCTTCCCCATGATGCCTTATACAGCCTATCGCCTGATTTCGGACGAAGACGTAGCGGCCATCATTGCGTACCTGCGCTCTTTACCGCCAGTGCGGAATCCCTTGCCAGCAACCCAGGTAAAGTTTCCCGTCAACTATTTGATTCGCACCGTCCCCGAACCATTGACCGAGCCAGTCCACGGGCCCGATCCCCAATCCGATCCCGTGACCCGCGGGAAATATTTGACGTCGGTTGGTTGCGGTTGCCATGTGCCATCGGACCAGCAAGGTCCGATTCGCGGCCTGGAGTATGGCGGCGGTGAGGTTTTGAAGGGACCATGGGGAGAGGTTACGAGCGCCAACATCAGCCCCGATCCTACCGGCATCAGTTATTACGATGACGCGCTGTTCATTCTGGCCATGCGCACCGGGTATGTGAAGGCAAGAAAGCTAAGTTCGATTATGCCTTTTGGAGAATTCACTAACCTTACCGACGAGGACCTGAAGGCCATATTTGCTTATTTGCGCACCCTGCCTCCGGTGAAACACAAAGTGGACAACAGCCTGCCGCCAACGTATTGCAAACTCTGTCGCCGGAAACACGGCGGGGGTGATCAGAATTAGGCTAGACCGAAGCCCGGCTGACCCGAACCGGGTCAGGACGACACTTGGCGGGAATCGCGAACGTCGGTTTGTCGATCTCGCCACCACAAGAACTAGCAAAAATTTGACAACCCAAGCTGCCCAGCGGCGCTATAATCCCTTGTATGCGGCGCCAGTTAGCCACTACGGCGTTATGCGCGGCGATACTGGCTGCGCCTCTGTGGGGGCAGATGCGCAGCTCTTCGAGGGCTTCCGCGTCCATGCGGCACTTCGGGGGTTCCACCCGTCCCTCAGTCGGCTTCCGCAGTGCTCCGGCCTTTGCCGCTGCGCCGCAATTCGGGTCGCGCTTCGGCACGAGTTTCGGCCCGGGTTTTCGACGCCCCTTCGTCACTCATCGACGCTTCGTTCGCCGTGGTTTCTCCTCGAGGTTCTCCCCGTTCTATTTCGGATACTATGGCTACCCGACGTACTACCCGGACCAGTCCTTCTCCACGCTGGATTCCTATCCGGCTAATGAAAACTACGCCGCCTACTACGACCAGAACAGCGATGATCTCGCGCGGCAGCAACGCGACATTGACCGCCTGGAAGATGAAGTAGCGCGCCTGCGCGAGCTGAGGGCATCACGCGAAGCGAGTCCGCCACAAGCCGCAGAAATCGCATCGACACCCACCCTCCTGATCTTCCGCGACAAGCACACCCAGGAAGTGCAGAATTACGCGGTTGTCGGTGGTACGCTCTGGATCTTCACCGAGCAACGCGCCGCGAAGCTTCCTCTGTCCTGGCTGGATATCGAAGCCACCACCAAGGCCAACGATGAGCGTGGCGTGGATTTCCGTTTGCCGAACTAGCCTCATGAGTCACGCTCCCCTCGCCCGCGGATTCCAACTCTGTGGATAACTCTCTTAAATCCGATCCCGATTTCCCATTAGAATGGCGCCGACGTAAAATCAAGATATAGATCCCACATGGCGCAATTCGTTCACCTCCATCTTCATACCGATTACTCCATGCTCGATGGTGCTTGCGACGTGGACAAACTCGTCCACCGGGTAAAAGAACTGGGCATGCCTGCAGTCGCCATGACTGATCATGGCAATATTTTTGGCGCTGTCCACTTTGTAAACGCGGCGCACAAGGCCGGAGTGAAACCGATTGTCGGCTGCGAGCTTTACGTCTGCAAAAAAGACGACCACAACATCGAACGCACGCCACCAGAAGGCGATACCTACAATCACCTCCTGGTCCTGGCGGAAAACGATGAGGGTTATCGCAATCTGGCCAAGATCACATCGGAAGCTTCGCTGCGCGGCTTCTACTACAAGCCCCGTGTCAGCAAACAATTCCTTGCCGAACATTCCAAGGGCCTGATCGGCTTATCGGGCTGCCTGAAGGGCGAAGTCGCAGAACGTTTGATGGAAGATAACTACGGGGCTGCGCGAAATGCAGCCGTAACCTACGGCGATATTTTCGGCAAGAACAATTTCTTTCTCGAGATTCAGGATCAGGGCCTGGAACAGGAACATCGCATTCACGCCGACCTGTTCCGTCTGGAAAAGGAGCTGGGCCTCCCGCTGGTGGCGACAAACGACAGTCACTATCTCTGCGAGGACGACGCTCACGCCCAGGATGTAATGCTGTGCATTCAAACCGGCAAGTCCATCCAGGACACCAATCGCATGAAGTTCCAGGGCACCGGATTTTTCGTCAAGAGCCATGACGAAATGCAACGCGTCTTCAAAGATTCGCCCGACGTGCTGTCACGCACTCTCAGCATCGCCGAACGCTGCAACATGCGACTGGAAAAAGTCAGTAATCCGTTCCCGCACTTCGACGTGCCCGCCGGATACACCCTGGACAGTTACTTCGAGCATGTTACGCGGGAAGGATTCGTCCGCCGCATGGAGGCTCTCCGCCCGGTCGCAGCGCAGGGCAAGCTGAAGCACAGTCTGACAGACTACGATCAGCGCCTGGCCCGCGAACTGGCCATCATTCAGCAGATGAAATTCTCCGGGTACTTCCTGATCGTCTGGGATTTCATCCGCTATGCCCGCGAGCGCGACATCCCGGTAGGCCCCGGCCGCGGCTCCGCCGCCGGGTCACTGGTTTCCTATGCACTGGGCATTACGGACCTCGATCCGTTGCAGCACGAATTGATCTTCGAACGTTTCCTGAATCCCGAGCGCGTGTCATTGCCCGATATTGACATTGATTTCTGCATGAACCGCCGGGGGGAGGTGATTGACTATGTGACGAACAAATATGGCCGCGAAAACGTCGCCCAGATCATCACCTTCGGCACCATGGCAGCAAAAGCCGCTATCAAGGACGTCGGCCGTGCCATGGGGGTCCTCTACAGTGAAGTGGATCGCATCGCGAAAATGGTACCACCCACGCTGAACATCACCCTAGAGGAGGCCATCAAAGAGTCGCCCGCGCTGCAGCAGGTCTACGACAGCGACGCCCAGGTTCGTGAACTGCTGGAAACGGCCAAAAAATTGGAAGGCATGGTGCGCAATGCCGGAGTGCACGCGGCCGGTGTGGTCATCTCTCCTCGGCCACTCATCGAGCTGGTGCCGTTGCACAAAACCAAGAACGACGAAATCGTCACCGCCTTCGATATGGTGGCCATCGAAAAATTGGGCCTGCTGAAAATGGATTTCCTGGGCCTGACCACGCTCACCATTCTTGACGACTCACTAAAGTTGATCGCGCAGACTCGCGGTGAGCGCATCGTGCTCGACGGCATCGTGCTCGACGACCACCAGACCTACGAAAAGGTCTTCCACCGGGGACTCACTTCCGGCGTCTTCCAGTTTGAGTCACGGGGCATGCGCGACGTTCTGCGTCGCTACCAGCCAAATTCGATTGAGGACCTCACCGCCCTGAACGCTCTCTATCGTCCCGGCCCCATCCAGGGCGGCATGATTGACGATTTCATCGACCGCAAGCACGGCCGAAAGAAAATCGAGTACGAATTGCCCGAACTCCAGGAAATTTTGCAGGAGACGCTGGGCGTCATCGTCTACCAGGAGCAGGTGATGCAGATCGCCAACCGCCTGGCCGGCTACTCCCTCGGCGAGGCCGACCTGCTGCGCCGTGCCATGGGCAAGAAGAAGCCCGAGGAGATGGCACAGCAACGCGAGCGCTTCATCGAAGGCGCCGTACAGCGAGGGTATCCGCCGAAGAAGATCGAAAAGATTTTCGACCTCATGGCCCAGTTCGCCGGCTACGGCTTCAACAAGTCGCACTCGGCAGCCTACGCACTCCTGGCCTACCACACCGCCTACCTGAAGACACGCTATCCCGTCGAGTTCATGGCCGCGCTACTGACTTCGGTGACCGGCAGCACGGACGACGTGGTCAAGTACATCAACGAGTGCCGCGAAATGGGCATCGCAGTCGAAGCGCCGGACATCAACGTGAGCGACGCCAACTTCACCCCACACGGTAGCGCCATCCGCTTCGGGCTGGCAGCGGTGAAGAATGTTGGCCACAACGCCATCGAGTCGATCGTTGCGGGACGCAAACAACTCGGCCGCTATAGCTCTATCTACGAATACTGCGAAAAAGTCGACCTGCGCCTGCTTAATAAGCGGGTGCTGGAATCACTGATCAAAAGCGGCGCCATGGACGGACTTGGTCGTCGCGCCCAGTTGATGGCCGTCCTCGATCGCGCCATCGAAGGCGCGCAGAAAAATCAACGCGACACCGAGTCCGGCCAGCATGGCCTTTTCGGCGTTTTCCAACAGGAGGAGGTTTCTTCTTCGAACAACAAACTCCCGGATGCGCCGGATTGGGACGAACATACCCGACTGGCTAACGAAAAAGAAATCCTCGGCTTCTTCATCACCGGACATCCTCTGGAAAAATATCGCGACAAGCTGCAGGACCTGCATGCTCTTAGTACGGAAGAAGTTGCCGCCATGAAGTCTTCCACCGGAAAGGATGAAAACATCACGACGGCCGGCATCATTACCGGGATTCGCGTCCTGAAGTCGAAGCGCGGTGATTTCTACGCCCAAGGGACGCTCGAAGACATGTTCGGTTCGCTGGAAATGCTGGTGTTCCCCGAGGCTTACCGTAAACTGCAGGAAAAGGTAAAACTAGAGGTACCCGTTCTGGTCCGCGGGGGAGTACGCATCGAGGAAGGTGCGAATCCCAAGCTCACGGTAAGCGACATCAGTCCGCTAGAAGACGCGAAAATTCCCCTGCCCCGCTCCCTGCGCATTCGCGTTCCGCTCGAAACCTCAAACGAGGCCACGGTCGACGCACTGCACACGCTATGTGCCGAGCGTAAGGGGGAGGCCAGGGTATTGTTCGACGTGGAACGCCAGGGCGATTTCATGGTGGTGATGGAAGCGGAAGGCTATAATGTCCAACCGGACCGCAATTTTATCGCCCGCGTCGAGGAACTATGCGGTCGAGGCGCCGTGCGCGTCATTGACTAACAGGCAGCAGGCTCAGCGCTACCGAGCTTAGCCATCCGGGCGGCGATCAGCAGACCAGACCCGACGGGGCGGTTGATCGTAGCCTGGCGATGTGGGGCTGGATGGGCGCGGCAGGAACCTACGACGTTTGGGGGAAGACCGAACCAAACACACAGACCCGCGCGCCTCAAAAACGGAATTGACGTTGACCGGGTCCCAAAATTCTACGAAATGAAAACTGCGGCAGATGAAAGTCCCGAAATACAGGAGTTCGAAGGCGCAAGAGAAGGACGCGCCGCCCGTGGCCAATGACGCACTGGTGATGACCGGGGTCGAGTTCCTCCTCTCCATGGTGGAATCGCGCTGGGCCTCCAGAAACGGCGACCGCGGTGATACCGACCCTGGGTCAAGAACCCACCAGGAATTGGATAAGATTGATCAGCAGATCGTCCGTCTCCAGGACGTGGCGGGCTCGGATGAGAACACGCGCCAGGACATCCAGCAGTTACGTGATCGGGTTGAGGCTTTGCGCAAGGAAATGACATCCCACTTCGGCGCCTGGGAAAAAACAGAACTAGCTCGCCATCCCCAGCGTCCCTACGCGCTCGACTACATTGAGCGCATCTTCACCGACTGGAGCGAAATCCATGGCGATCGCGGCTTTGGCGACGATCCGGCGCTAGTCTGCGGCATGGCCCGCTTCCATGGCGAGGAAGTCATGATCATCGGCCACCAGAAGGCGCGTGACACCAAGCAAAAGGTTTACCGCAACTTCGGCATGCCCAACCCGGAAGGCTACCGCAAGGCTCTTCGGGTGATGAAGATCGCGGAAAAATTTGCCAGACCGATCTTTACTTTCGTGGACACCCCGGGCGCCTATCCCGGTCTCGGTGCCGAGGAGCGCGGCCAGGCTGAAGCCATCGCACGCAACCTGCGCGAAATGGTCCGCCTGCGGGTTCCGATCGTAACCACAATTACCGGCGAGGGCGGGAGCGGCGGTGCGCTGGCGATTGCGGTCGCTGACCGGGTTCTAATGATGGAAAACTCCGTTTACGCCGTGATTTCCCCTGAGGGTTGCGCGTCCATCATGTGGCGCGATCCCACGAAAAAAGAGCTCGCCGCCCAAGCCATGCGCATCACCGCCGACGATCTGAAAGAGCTCGGCTGCATTGACGATATCGTCCCCGAACCCGAAGGCGGCGCCCACGTCGACCACGAAGCCGCCGCTCTGCTTCTGGACGCCGCTTTGCAGTCACAGCTCTCCGAACTGCGCAACAGCACCGTCGAGGAATTGCTTGATTCGCGCTACAGCAAATTCCGCAACATGGCTCAATTTCTTAAGGTCGAAGACTAGCAGTCACCCAACCATCCGAGTTCAAGGACCGGGAATTGCGGTCGCCGCCCCGCCGCCCATCAGCATCTAGTTGCCAAGCAGGTACCTCAAGACCTCAGCCCCGCGCTCTGCCGTATAATAGGAGGTTCTGCTCCATCAGCAATCGCGCGCGGATAAACTCCGCCCCAGGGACAAGGAAGGACGGGAATGGCCACCACGGATGTAACTCTCCACGCAGAGAGTCGCCCACCAGAACGGAAGCCTGTCGTAAACAACATGAGCATCCAGGTCGCGACGGTTAACGGTTCAGGCTCGCAAAGCTCCAACACCGTTCTGTTGCGCAGCATTTTCCAGATGGGAGTTCCGGTCTCAGGCAAGAACTTGTTTCCCTCAAACATCGCCGGACTGCCTACCTGGTACACCATTCGCGCCAACAAAGACGGCTACGTGGCGCGCAAGAAGGAAATTGATTTTGTCGTGGCCATGAATCCCGAGACGGCGCAGGAAGACGTGATGTCTCTGGCCTCGGGCGCGGCGGTGTTGTACGACGAACCGCTGAAACTCAGCAGTCTGCGCTCCGACCTCGTTTTTTATGCCGTTCCCTACGACAAGCTGGTCGCTCCCGTCTGCCCCGAAGCAAAGCTGCGCAAGCTGGTCAAGAACATGATCTACGTGGGCGTGGTGGCCAAGCTGCTCGAAATTGATGTAGCGGAAGTGGAAAAGGCCATCCGCAAGCAATTTGCCAAGAAGGCGAAGGCAGCCAGCCTCAATCTTGCGGCCGTGCAGGCGGGATACGACTATGCCGCGACGAACCTGGTCAAACGTGATCCGTATTTCATCCAGCGTATGGACAAGACCGCGGGCAAGATCATCATTGACGGCAACTCCGCCGCTGCTCTCGGCTGCATGTTTGCTGGCGTGACCATGGTCGCCTGGTATCCCATTACGCCTTCATCGTCGCTGCCCGAGAGCATGATCGAATATATGAAGCGCTTCCGCATCGGCGCCGACGGCAAAGCCACTTTCGCCATCGTCCAGGCCGAAGACGAGTTGGCCGCGGTCGGCATGGTGCTGGGGGCAGGCTGGGCCGGCGCCCGAGCGATGACCGCGACGGCCGGCCCGGGAATTTCTTTGATGGCTGAATTTGTCGGCCTCGGTTACTACGCCGAGGTCCCGGGCGTGATCTGGGACATCCAACGCGTCGGTCCTTCCACCGGCCTACCTACCCGCACTTCTCAGGGCGACATTCTCTCTACTGCCTTTCTTTCCCACGGAGACACCAAGCACATCCTGCTGCTCCCTTGTTCAGCCGAAGAATGTTTCAGCATGGCGGGAGATGCCTTCGAGTTGGCCGAGCAGTTCCAGACGCTGGTTTTCGTCATGTCTGACCTCGATCTCGGAATGAACAACTGGATGGCCGAGCCCTTCAAGTATCCGGAGAAGCCGATCAGCCGCGGCAAAGTGCTGAGTAAGGCCGACCTCGATCGTCTCGGGGGCTTTGCCCGCTATCAGGACGTTGACGGCGACGGCGTCGGCTACCGCACTCTGCCCGGCACTGATCATCCTGCAGCCGCCTACTTCGCTCGCGGCAGCGGACACAATGAGAAAGCGCAATACAGCGAACGCCCTGACGACTTCGAGCGCAATATGGAACGGCTCAACCGGAAATTCGAGACCGTGCGCTCCTTCGTGCCCCGACCCGAAGTTTCCACCGGCAACTCCAAAATCGGTATCATCGGATACGGCACTTCGCACTGGGGTTTAATCGAAAGTCGAGACCAGCTACGCCAGGAATACAACATTGAAACCGACTATCTGAGGCTCCGCGCCTACCCGTTCACCCGCGAGGTCCACGATTTCGTGAAGCAGCACGACCGGGTATACGTGGTGGAACAGAATCGCGATGGGCAGATGCTCAGTCTGCTCAAGCTCGATTTTGAACCAGCGCTAGTCACTCGGCTGCGCAGCATCGCCCACATTCACGGCCTGCCGCTTGACGCGCGCTCCGTGACCGACGAACTCATGACCATGGAGGGCAAGTAAATGGCAACCACGACTGGCACTCCTCCGCCCAAAACCAACCGCGTTGGCCTAACGGTGGTGGACTATCGGGGTGGTAAAACGACGTTGTGCGCCGGCTGCGGTCACAATGCGATTTCCGAACGCATCATTGACGCCATGTACGAGATGGGCGTGCCGCCTGAGCGCGTAATCAAACCCAGCGGCATTGGCTGCTCGTCCAAAAGCCCGGCGTACTTCATGGGGCGCTCTCATAGTTTCAACGCTGTCCACGGTCGCATGCCTTCGGTCGCCACAGGCGCAGTGCTGGCCAACCGCCGTCTAATCGCGCTCGGCGTGAGTGGCGACGGCGACACCGCCTCCATCGGCGTGGGCCAGTTCATCCATTTGATGCGGCGCAATCTGCCCATCATCTACATCATCGAAGACAATGGCGTGTACGGCTTGACCAAAGGCCAGTTCTCCGCCACCGCCGATATGGGCTCGAAGCTGAAGACCGGCGTCATCAATGACCTCCCCCCTATCGACACCTGTGCCATGGCCATTACGCTGGGCGCAACTTTCGTGGGCCGATCGTTCTCCGGCGACAAGAAGCAACTCCACGCCATGCTAAAGGCGGCCATCTCCCACAAGGGCACGGTCATGCTCGATGTAGTGTCGCCTTGCGTCACCTTCAACGATCACGAAGGTTCCACCAAATCGTACAAATATATGAAGGATCACGAAGAGCCGCTGCAGGAAGTCAGCTTCGTGCCCGCCTTCGAAGACATCACCGTGGAATACGACCCCGGAACCACCGTGGAAGTCACCATGCACGACGGTTCCCGTCTGCGTTTGCGCAAGCTGGAAGAGGACTACGACCCTAAAAACCGTATCGAAGCCATCACCCGGTTGAACGAGGCCCATGAGAAAGGCGAAGTTCTAACTGGTGTGTTCTACGTCAACCCCGAGGCGCCGAGCTTTGTCGACCTGCTCAATATGACTGAGCAACCCCTGGCCACACTGCCTGAATCAGTCGTACGCCCGGGAAGGGAAGTTCTCGAACAGGTAATGGAAGAGCTTAGATAAGTGGCCACCGAGCTCGACGGACATCAGAATCGCGCTGGAAAGGCGAGGCCCCCTTTGCGAGCGTATCCACCAAGAGGCTCTTCGATCCCTACCTGGCTTCTTACTACCCTCTCGCAGAAGGACCTTGGGGTCGCCAACTCTTTGCCCGCAATTAGCGTCTCAAGGAGGACGACAAAACGAGCTGTGTGTCCTCTAGTCAATGCCTGAACCGAGAAACAGACCGGTAAGCAAAGTCCTACCGGCCGTGATATCACTGATCGTGATTATCGCGGTGGTGCTGATCGTGTCCGGAATTCACCTTTCCAACCCGTACTTGCGAAAGAAAGCCGTCGAGATGCTCGGCCAGAAGTTTCACGCCAGCGTGGAACTGAAAGACTTTCACGTCTATCTGTTCCCGGGGGCGCGCATCGAGGGCTCGGGGCTGCTTTTGCGCCACGACGGCCGGACGGATGTGCCTCCCCTCATTTCAATCGCCCATTTCTCCGCTGAAGCAGGGATCACCGGATTGTTATGGAAGCCCTGGAAGATTCAGCAAGTCAAACTCAAGGGCCTGGTCATACAAATACCACCGCCGGCTGAGAGAACTAAACAGGATTGGTCGAAGGCGCGGAACCTGCCCATCCTGATTCATGAGATTGTGTCCGACGATGCCGAGCTTCGTTTGTTGCCCAAGTCGGCTAATAAAGATCCCCACGTGTTTGCGATTCACAGATTGGTCATGCACTCGGTGGGGCTCGATCGGCCCGCGTCATTCACCGCACAGCTCACCAATGCGGTTCCCCCGGGAGAAATCGACACCGATGGGAGTTTCGGCCCTTGGAGTCCGGACGACCCAGGTCAAACGCCGCTGTCCGCGAACTACACCTTCGCAAAGGCTGATCTCGGCGTGTTCAAGGGGATTAGTGGAATCTTGTCTTCCCAGGGAAAGTTCGGCGGGGTGCTGGAGAAGATTGAAGTCGAGGGCAAGACTTCGACTCCCGACTTCACCGTAACGATTGGCGGCCATCCCGTGGCCCTCGATACGACCTTTAGCGCAACGGTCGACGGCACGAACGGAGACACTCTCCTGCATCCAGTTAATCTCCCGACAAAACAGGCAGGATGATTACTCTCGACGTGACGGTGGACCAGGGCAGGCTCGAAGACTTGATGCGCCTCGCGGTCAAGTCGGACAAGCCTCCCATGACCGGCGCGATTAAATTCCATACCATGTTCAATCTGCCCCCCGGAAAGGGCGACCTCTCCGATCGTTTGAACCTAAACGGAAAGTTCGACGTGGCCCAGGGCCAATTTAGCAGTCCGGAGGTGACGGGAAAGATCGAGACCCTGAGTCGGAAGGCTCAAGGCCAGCCAGAAAACCAAGACGCCGGCAGCAGCATTTCCGCACTTCGGGGTAGCTTCGTGCTCGACAACGGTGTCATTGCATTTCGCGGACTAACCTTCAGCGTCACCGGCGCCGAAGTCGCGCTCAACGGCAAATACGCTTTGGAGAAGGAAGATCTCGACTTTCATGGCAAACTGCGTATGGAAGCCAAGCTCTCCCAAACGATGACAGGCGTCAAGTCCTTCCTGCTGAAGGCATTTGACCCTTTCTTCCGTAAAAACGGCCATACCGAATTGCCCATCAAGATAACAGGCACGCGCGCCCATCCGTCCTTTGGACTCGATCTACGCCGCAAAGAAAAAGAAAAGGAAAAGGAAAAGGGAGAGTGAGGCAAACTGGGGCAGGCGAGCCCTAGGCGGATTCCTAGTCCGGACTGCGCCAGGACAACCTGCCTAAGGTAGGGCCGAGCCGGGGACCAGGCAGGCGAGCCCCTTCCATGCTCCGAGGCAGCGTGATCCCTGCGGCACGGGCAGAAATCTCAGCGCCGGGGTCTTGATTCCGCAACCCTCTGTGCCGGATCGTCCGGCTTGCCCTTGGGCTCCCCCGTATGCTCC
>Ga0193719_10000310_pt1 | contig 17489 bp, 20 predicted proteins | sample U2a2metaG_FD_160103 | JGI IMG/M metagenome (GOLD analysis project Ga0193719, IMG submission 160103) | Soil microbial communities from a riparian zone of the East river system, Colorado, United States - U2a2 | ecosystem: Environmental > Terrestrial > Soil > Riparian zone | place: USA: East... | reverse complement strand
CGCAATGGCCAGCAATTCGGCCGGGGACCAAACCTTGGTCGGGTCACGGTCCAGGCTCGCCGAGACTTCGGGGGCACTGGTGTAATTGTAGAGGCCGCTACGCATTTCCAGCAACTCGGCGATGGTGATGTTGTCGCCGTTGGGAACTGCCGGGACGTACTTCGAGACTGGATCGTCGAGACTGAGCTTGCTGTCCTGGGCCAGTTGCATGATCACCGCGGCCGTCATCGTCTTGGTATTCGAGGCGATCCTGAAGTGGGTGTCGGCGCGGGGTGGGCTTGTAGCGCCTAGTAACGTGGTGCCGTAGGTGACCGTGAACTCGCCTTGGGGTGTGCGCAAGAGAACCACGGCGCCGGGGATCAGGAGTTCCTGGGCGGTCGTGTCCACCATGGTCTGCAGCGCAGCCTGGTCGATCGGCTTGAGCGCCGACGAGCCGCTGTTCATCCTCCGCGCGTATTCTGCCTCCTGCTCTGGGGTCAGCACCGCATCAGGTTTCTTCTCGCAAGCTGCCAATGCAAAGATAAGGATCAGTACAACCAACCGTATTGATTTCATAATTCCTTCGCGCTTTTCTCGATTCGCTGGCCCAAAGCGAATCATGGAAATTCGTTTTAAGCGAGTCAGATTCACCACTCTTTGAAATCGCCTGCGTGCTCGTGCGTCTCGATCACGTTGCCCGCTTCATCGAATACGTGAAGAGAGTTTTCGTGTTGATTGATCATAGCCACCCTGATATTCTCGGCCTCCGCAGGCGGAGATGTAAATTATGCCCAACGAAAACAGCCAGCCTGAGTCAGCAGAAAAGAAGAAACGAGAAGTTGAAGTTCGCGATCTGAAACCGAAGACCGACCCGAAAGGCGGCGCGACAGACGCGAAGAAAGATGACAAGCGCGCTTCCGGTCGAACGGGTGAGGCGGACTTCATGGAGGGCCTGAAGTAGAACGAGGCCGTTGCTGCCGCGTTTATCTTTGCGCGGGCGCACTTCGTAAACGTACGCCGGTTTCAATTCAGGCAGCAGAAACCGCTGCAAGAATAGTTACATGAAATGGAAGGCCGTTGGTGATCGCTGAAAGTGGTCACATGTCTATTTCGCGAACCGCCGAACGCTGAAGGGTTTCGACGCCGATCACTGGCACATCAAAATTGGAGGAAATTATCGCCTTGCTAGAACCAAGTGCAGTCTGATCTTCTCGTGTATGAGATACAGACCGCCGACGGTTAAGCTGCCAATGCCACCTGAGAAGATCGACGGACAGACTGTGACGTTCAGGCCGGTGAGGGACGGAATAGATTTGGAAGTATCCGGTGTGATGCAAGTCATCAAAGACGCGGACGGATTCAATGTGAATGCTTCGTACATCGTTAGTCAGAATCCACCGCTGTCTCGCGTTTATTGGTTCGATCAGTCTGAGATCGATATAATCGCCAAGTCGGCGGTCAAAGAAAAGCGACGCATCCTGATTGTTGATGACGACCGGGAAATCACCCGCCTGGTCAAAATACTTCTCGAAAAGACCGGCTGCTATCTCGTGCGCGAAGAGAACGATGCCGCTAAGGCTCATCAAAGTGCCCAGGATTTTAGGGCGGATCTGATCTTGCTGGACATAATGATGCCAGAGACAGACGGAGGTGAAGTAGCGGCACAAATCGAGGCCGATCCGGAATTGCAGAGAACGCCGATTATCTTTCTCACCGCGCTAGTCACGAAACCTGAGACAAAGACTGGCCTCCGCATCCAAGGGCATCTATCTCTCGCCAAGCCGATCAATATTCCCGAGCTGATCAATGGGATTGAAGATAATCTGCCCGCGCAATAGCGCGCGATCCGTTTCATTGGATCGTTACAGGAAACAGAGGATAGCGCAAAATAAGGAACGAGAAAATCACAGCTTTCGATCCGCTTCGTTGAATTGAATCGCGCGTTCGACATTGCCGCTTGAATCCAAAATGCGAATCTCACCCGAGCGAAAGCTGGCGCGGTTGCGCGCATAATTGATGGCCTGATCTTTCTGTAAAAAGACAGGCTCGACGCCGGGCGCCTCGAAAACTTTCCAGCCCCAGCGATGCGGCTTGATTTCGAGAACCGTGGCGATCATGCGGCTCACTACCAACGAAGAAGGACTAAGGCACGGTACTCATTTTCAAATTGCGGCCAAGTCCACGGGTAAAAATTACCATCCATAGGTTCCATAATTGTGACTCCATCATCGCGGATTTCACAAAGCCTCACGCAATGCATGGCCTGTCGAATCGTCTCGATCAATATCCATCTTGCCATGTCCCTGGAACTCATTAAAAAATTTTTGGCATCGTGTGCCGCCATTAGCTCTCGTTTGACAGAGACGGCCAAATTTAACGAGCCATGCCGCCGCGGCCAGCGCACCGATCCTTTGAGAACCGCTTCCACGTCTGCGAACTGCTTCGAGACGCCTGATTTGTCAGGACTGTCTTTTCCGATTCCGCTTGGGAATCCATCCACAATCAACTCCTGTAACTTGTCATATCCCTCGTCGAGAAGGGCAGACGCAATACAGGCAACGAAACAGTGATCATTAGCCTTTTGACGTACAGCGGTAAAAAACGTGGGTGCAGTTCCGAGTGTGATTGTTTTCATGGTTTGTTAAAGCCAGTGCATCGTCGGCACTAACGATGAATCTCTTTTCATCGCTGCGATGCGCGTCTGCTCTGAAAAGCGCTCGAACAGTCGAATCAATGTGAGATGCGCATCCCCAGGTCCAGCCGGACGCGCTGAGCTTGTCCGCGATTATTTCCCAGTACTTCGCTTGGAAGCCTTTCACTTGGATTTGGTGCGCGACTTCAGAGACCGATGCTGTGGCTTCGTGGAGCCGTCGGCTGCATCGCTTGGTTAGGTCTTCGTCGGATGTGATGTGCATCGATGACCTTCAGGGCTTCCCAGAGGTGCTGCTCGACGGCCTCTTGGATGTCCGAGACGCACTGAAGCGAGCGACGAATGTCGATCTCGGCAACAAATGCATAATCGTCGCGTGGCGCCGCAGTGCGATAAATCTGATCAGCCCGATGCTGATCGAAAGTGATCAATTCAGTGATGCCGCCCCTCGTGTCGTAGACAATATACGTCGCGGTGATTCGGTGATACTCGGGAAAGAACCGATGGGCTCGCGCGTCGAGTGTGAAAATGCCTTCCCGAAGAATCGCGCCGTCGTGAATGCGAAGACGGCAATTCTTCTGATGAAGCTCGCTGACGGGGAACTTACTACGGAGCCAGTAGGCGCCAGAAAAGTGGCGAGGTCGCGTCGACTGTGTTGGGTTGTTCACGTTGAACGTCTGAAAGACGTAACGAGAATTGTGCCGAATTATTCGGCATTTAGGAAGCGGAATAATTTGATTCTAATCCGCTTGTCTTCCCTCGCGCCAGCAGTATTGCCGCCGAGCCGAAGGATCTCGAGCGTGCCAGAAAAGAATTTGAGCAGACCGCTCACCCGACCTGATCACCGCGCCCACCAGCGGTTAGCTGCAGCGATTGGTTAGGCGGCGGCGTGGGCCTTCCGCGCTACACCGATAAGATCCTGGGTTCTTCGTACCCATCCGAAAATGTGTAACGTCTCAATGTTGGCTTGATGAAGGTGTTCGCTAAACGTGGTACATGCGTCGCTCACGATCACCACTTTGAAGTTCCGATCTGCGGCCTCACGGGCAGTAGTGCTGACGCAGACATCGGTAGCGACACCGGTAACCACGACGTATTCTATGCCCCAATCCCTCAGCCGCTGTTCAAGATCGGTCGTGGCGAAAGTACCCGCCGACAATTTATTAAGCACGATTTCGTCCGGCCGAGGCTCTAGCGCCTCATCAATTTCCCAGCTGGCATCACCGATGGGCGGCCAGATTCGGCTTCCGAGAGTGCTCAAGCCAACGTCATCGAACGAACGGAGCCAACACGGCAAATCATTGCCATCTTTTGCGCTGCTGCCGACCGCCGTAAAGACGATTGACGAACCATGCTCGCGAAAGTGGGCCAAGAGGCGCTGGATGCTGGGAATGACGATCTCCCTAATTCGTCTGAGGTATCCCGAACAAACCCCTGGCGAGATCTTTTCGAATACGTCCGTGAAAGGAAATGACGGCTGCGTGAAATAGCGCTGCATGTCGACAATAATGAGCGCTGTTTTGGATGGATCGAGTTCGATAGGACTTTCATTTTTTGCCCGCAGAATCCCGATACACTGTTCGTGTTCAGTCATGGATCTGATCGCCTTTATGAAACTGGTTAAGCTGTCTAACGAGAATTATGCGAACATCGCATTTAAAGGCGAACATTTTTTCGCCTAATTCGAATCCGAAGCGGACGAGCGCGCGCGGTGACGTTGAGACTGAGCTAAAACCCCGCGGAGGAACTTCAGATTTTAGATTCTAGATTGCCGATTGCAACTAACGAGCGACGATCGAAATGTTTGAGCGATTAGCAAGATCGATAATCGCATCTCGCTCGAGTAACAACGTGCGTCCAGCTTTAACGGCGATCACCCGCAATTTTACCTCGGCGGCAACGCGAATCGTTTCGACGCCGATAACTGGCACATCAAAACGCATGTCTTGATTCGGCTTTGGGACTTTGATCATGACCGCATCCTTACGCGCGAGCGCGCCACCGCGCTTAATCGCGTCATTTGTTCCTTCGAGGGCTTCGACTGCGAGCACGGTTCCGTTTTTCACGAGAATGGTTTGACCAATGTCGAATCGGGCAATTTCTGTCGCGATCTTCCAGCCCAGAGCGACATCTTCCTCCTCGCGGCGCGACAACTTCGGTCCGGCAATCAAACCCGCTGGAGCGAGACAATCTTCGAGAAAACTGGTGGCCGACAGAAGATCGACATCTACTTTTGCAAGCTCATCTGCGATTGCCGCGAAAATAGATTCGGCATTTCGATGTTTCAATTGTGCGAGCAAGAGCAGGGCTTTCCAATCCGGTCGCAGATCGAAAAGATTTTTCGGCGCAATCTGGCCAGCCATGATGGCATGATGAATGTTCTGATCACGAAAAAATCTGAGCAACCGACTGAGTTGTCCAACCCGCATCCATTCAATTAGATCGACATGTTGAGTGAGCGCCGGATCCGTTTCGTCTGTGAATGCGGCGGCAATGATTTTGCTAACGCCGGCTTTTCGCGCCGAATCAGCCAGCAGTCGGGGATAAACACCGTTTCCGGCGATGATCCCAAGAACGTCTGGATTTTGCATTGCGCCTGATGACAGGCGGGACGCCTGTGTTACGAATGCCGCCGCCGCTTGACGCGCAATTGTGCGAGCGCTTTTTGTAGCGACGCCTGGATGGCCGCGACCTCTTCGGCGCTGTGATCTTCCTTCATGGCGGCCTTGGCACGCTCGACGGCGGCTTCAGCCGCAGCGATATCAATCTGCGCCGACTCCAAAGCCATGTCGGTCAAAACTGAGACTGCGTCCGCCTTAATCTCCACAAACCCTTCGCCAATAGCCATTGCGGTTTCGCGCCCGCCCTTTAACACACGCAGTTCGCCCGGTTTTAAAGTTGTCAACAATGGCACGTGCTTTGGGTAAACGCCAAGCTCGCCCTACGATCCCGGCAGTGTGACCATGTTCACGTCTTCGGAATAGATTTTCGTTTCCGGCGTGACGATTTCGAGTTTCAGCGTTGTCATAAGAATTTCGATTTTCGATTTCGGAATTTCGATCTAAAAACAGAAATGACCGAGAGCGAAATGAAGGCGCGGACGAAAACATTTGCCTTGCGCGTTCTTAAGCTGACAGATGCGATCCCCAGAACTCGTAGCGGAAACGCTATCGCCAACCAATTGGTTCGCTGCGGTACCTCGGTAGCGGCTAATTATCGCGCACTTTGCAGAGCAAAATCCCGCCCTGACTTCATTCACAAGACTAGTGTTGTGGAAGAGGAGGCTGATGAGAGTTGCTTTTGGCTGGAAATGATTATCGACGCGAAACTCCTGCCCGCTGCGCGTGTGCAGCCTCTGCTGCGGGAAGCAGACGAGATCACGGCGATGCTGGTAGCCACGCGTAAGACCATCGTCAAGCGACTGCCGGCCACGTAAATCGAAATTCGAAAATCGCAGATCGAAAATCATGCTTTAATCATATCGATGTTGCCCTTCATGTAGAAGTTCTGTTCAGGCACATCGTCATGTTTGCCTTCAAGGATTTCTTTGAAGCCGCGGACCGTATCCGCGATGGAGACATACTGCCCTTTATGGCCGGTGAAAACTTCCGCTACGTGAAAAGGCTGGCTGAGAAAACGCTGAATTTTTCGCGCGCGATAAACAGTGAGCTTGTCCTCCGGGCTTAACTCGTCCATCCCGAGAATCGCGATGATGTCTTGCAAATCTTTGTAACGTTGCAAGACGCGCTGCACGCCTCGCGCGACGTTATAATGTTCTTCGCCGACAACTTCCGGCGCGAGCGATTTCGACGTTGATGCCAGCGGATCGACCGCTGGATAAATTCCAAGCTCGGCAATCGAGCGTTCGAGAACGATTGTTGAATCCAAATGCGCGAACGTGTTAGCCGGCGCGGGATCGGTAAGATCGTCCGCCGGGACGTAAACCGCCTGGAATGAAGTGATTGATCCTTTGTTTGTCGATGTAATTCGTTCCTGCAAATCGCCCATCTCCGCGGCGAGCGTTGGCTGATAACCGACTGCGGACGGCGTGCGACCGAGCAGCGCGGAAACTTCCGAGCCCGCTTGAGAAAAACGAAAGATGTTGTCGATGAAAAGGAGTACATCCTGATTGCGTTCGTCACGAAAATATTCCGTCATCGCCAGCGCGGACAGTCCGACGCGCAAACGCGCGCCCGGCGGCTCGTTCATCTGGCCGAAGACCATTCCCACTTTCGACTTCGACAAATCCTTTTGATCGATTACGCCGGCTTCGCTCATTTCCTTGTAGAGATCGTTGCCTTCGCGGCTCCGTTCGCCCACTCCCGCGAACATGGAAACGCCCCCGTGTTTCATCGCGATGTTGTTGATCAGCTCCTGGATGATGACGGTTTTGCCGACACCTGCGCCCCCAAACGCGCCGACTTTACCGCCTTTCGAAAACGGACAGACGAGATCGATGACCTTGATTCCTGTTTCGAGGATTTGCACTTTTGTGTCCTGCTCGGTGAGCTCAGGTGCTGGGCGATGAATCGGATAGCGCTTGGTGAATGTCACGGGGCCGCGATTATCAACCGGGTCGCCCGTGACGTTAAAAAGACGGCCGAGCACACCTTCACCTACCGGCACCGTGATTGGTCCGCCCGTATCGGTGACAGCCATCCCACGCTTGAGACCTTCCGTCGACGACATAGCGATGGAACGCACCCAGTTTTCACCCAGATGCTGTTGCACTTCGAGGGTGAGCTTAGTCGGGTTGCCGTTGACTTCGTACTCGATTTCGAGCGCGTTATAGATGCCAGGCAATCTTTTTCCTTCCGGAAATTCGACGTCGACAACGGGACCGATCACTTGAACAATATTTCCTTTATTCATAAAACGTGATTAAGAGCCGAGGCTCATTTGCGCGGTGGCGATTTCAAGCAGCTCGGTGGTGATGCCGGCCTGGCGCATCTTGTTGTATTCGAGAGTGAGATCCTTGATGAATTCGTTAGCATTGTCGGTGGCGTTTTTCATCGCGACCATGCGTGCGCTGTGCTCGGAGGCGCGCGCGTCAAGGATCATTTGGAAGACTTGATACTGAAGGTAATAGGGCAGCATCACGTCGAGCACCGTCTCGGCATTTGGTTCGAAAATGTAGCCAACCATCGGATCCGCAGCTTGGTTTGCGCCCGACTCCTCGTGCTTCTGCGGGAGATCAAAACTGCTGATCGGAAGCAAGGTACGGGCAACTGGGCGCTGATTTATCGTGTTGATGAATTGCGTGTAAAGCACCGTCACCTTGTCCACTTCACGACTCAGGAATTTTTCCGTGCAAAATTTTGCGATCGGCTTGGTTTCGACAAATGCCAGCGTATCCTTCAACTCGAAATCGGCCAGCAATTCGCGTTTCGTGCGCGCAATAAACTGTCGCGCTTTTTTTCCAACAACCACATAAACGGTTTTCGCCAAATCAAAATTCGCAACCTCGCGAAAAAGATTCGTGTTTAGCGCACCGGCAAGCCCCTTGTCCGTGCTAATGATCAGGACGAGCTCTTTTTTAAGCGGACGAACGTTGAGGAGCGGATGCAGTCTCGGATCCGTCCGTTTTTGCAACGAGACGAGCACTTTGTTCATCAGAGTGGCATAAGGCCGTCCGGCAAGCGCCTGCTGCTGCGCCTTGCGCATCTTGGACGCCGCCACCATTTGCATTGCCTTGGTGATTTGCGACGTATTGCGGATCGATTTGATTCGGCGCCGTATATCCTGGGTGTTTGCCATTTTACCAATTTCTGAAGCCGCTCATGCAATCATCGCCAGGTTGCTTTGAATTCCTCGAGTGCTGCCTTCAATTGCGCCTCAAGATCTTCATCGAGCTGTTTCTTGTCGCGAATTGAAGCAAGCAAGCTCTCTTTGCGGGTTTGCAGGTAATCCTGAAGTTTGGTCTGAAATTCCTTTACCCGCTCCACCGGAATAGGATCGACATAGCCATTCTGCATCGCCCACATCACCGCGACTTGTTCCTCCACCGGGATCGGGTTGTATTGTTTTTGCTTAAACAGCTCGACGATGCGCTGGCCACGATCGAGCCGTGCCTTCGTTGCCGCGTCGAGATCCGAGCCGAATTGTGCAAACGCGGCCAACTCGCGGAACTGCGCGAGATCGAGCTTCACCTTGCCAGCGACTTGTTTGATCGCTTTGATCTGAGCGGCGGAACCGACACGACTGACCGAGAGTCCGACCGAGATCGCTGGCCGAACGCCCTGATAAAACAAATCCGTCTCGAGATAAATTTGTCCGTCAGTGATGGAAATGACGTTGGTGGGAATATAGGCGGACACGTCGCCTGCTTGCGTCTCAATGATCGGAAGCGCCGTGAGCGAACCACCGCCAAATTCTTCCCGGACGCGCGCACTTCGTTCGAGCAATCGCGAGTGCAAATAAAACACATCGCCCGGGTAAGCTTCGCGTCCAGAAGGCCGTTTCAGCACGAGTGAAACCTGACGATACGCGACTGCGTGTTTCGATAAGTCATCGAAAATGATGAGCGCATCCATGCCATTATCCATGAACCATTCGCCCATGGCCGCGCCGGCAAAGGGCGCGAGATACTGATTGGTGGCCGAATCGGATGCCGGCGCGGAGATGATCGTCGTGTACGGCATGGCGTCTTCTTTTTCGAGGACCGCGAGCGCCCGAGCGACATTGGAATTCTTCTGGCCAACCGCAACGTAAATGCAGTAAAGCGGCCGATAATCCTTCAACTCTCCTTTTTCACCCGCTTTGTTCAGTCGCGCTTGACTGATGATGGTGTCGATCGCGATTGTAGTTTTGCCGGTGGCGCGGTCGCCAATGATCAGCTCCCGCTGTCCCCGACCAATTGGAATCATTGCGTCAATTGCCATGATACCGGTTTGCACCGGCTGGCTGACGCTGCGGCGTTTAATCACGCCCGGCGCGATTTTTTCGAGCGGATAAAATGAGTCGGTCTTAATCGCGCCTTTGCCATCCAATGGCTGGCCCAACGTATTAACGACGCGCCCGAGCAAAGCTTTGCCCACCGGGACCTGCAAAAGTTTTCCGGTGGTTTTTACTTCGTCGCCCTCTGCGACTTTTGTGCTCTCACCCAGCAAAATGGCGCCCACTTCGGTTTCTTCCAGATTTAATGCCAGACCAAACACGCCGTTGGGAAACTCGATCATCTCGTTGAGCATGACGTCGCTAAGACCTTCAATACGCGCGACACCGTCGCCGGTTTCGCGCACGACACCCACGTTGCTTTTTGTGGTAGATGTTTTTAGTCCCTCAATTTTTGTTTCGATCTCTTCGAGTATGCTGCTCATGGTTGTGATTAATTAAAGTTGTTGCTGGAGGCGTTCGAGCCGACCGCGCACGGTGCCGTCCCAAACATCACTGCCGACTTGAATGCGCATTCCGCCAAGAAGCTGAGGATTGACGATGAACTCTGTTGCCAAATCATTGCCGTATTTCTTCTTGAGGTTCGCGACGAGCTTCGAACCCGCTTCCGAATCCAACTCGCTTGCTGTCTCGACCCGGGCACGGCGTTTTTCCACTTCCAGTCGAAGCAGGCGCCGGTAGTTTTTCAAGACGGCGATATAATTGCGCGGCTTTCGCGCGATGAGTGATTCGGCGAGCGATGCAACCCGGCCGGGATCGAGCTGCCCGTCAGTAAAGCTTGCCCTGAGCATTGCTCGCGAGAGTCTGCGAATTTCTTTGTTGATCTTCATCAGGCTAGTTGACGAGCTGTTTCTTCCTGCAATCGCCGTTGGTCCTCGGAAGTAAGCACCTTGCCGGTAACCTTTGCAGTTGTCTCGACCACGAGCCGTCCGAGCTCACGCTTTAGAGATTCCATGGTGCGCTCATGCTCGATCGCGGTGGTTTCGCGCGCTTTCGCAATAATTTGCTCCGCCGCCGCAATCGCTTCCTGCTGTTTGCGCTCGGCGAGGTGTGCGCTGCTTTCGCGCGCCTCGTCGATCATTTTTTGCGCCTCAGCATTTGCCTTGGCCAGGATCTCCGCGTGTCGTTGTTCCGCTTCGGCGAGTTGTTTCTTGATTTTCTCTGCGTTCAATAATCCTTCCGCAATGCGCTGCCGGCGCTCTTCCAGCACACCGAGAATCGGTTTGTAAGCGAACCGACGCAAAAGAAATGCGACAATCGCAAAACTGATGACTTGGGATAGAAACAACCAGGGGTTCCAGCCGAAGGTGTCGGCCACGTCGTGCAACATGTCTGTAAAACCTCCGCTCGTAGCAGCAATCATCACATTCATAACGCGAATCCCAGGCGCAACGGCACTTACCCTCGGCGCCGAGAAATCTTAGTGAGGAAGAAGGTAGAGCGCGTAGAAAACAATCGCCTCAGTGAAAGCGATCGCCAGGATCGCCTGCACCAGAATCGGTGTCGCTGCGCCCGGATTTCGCCCGACTGCGGACGCCGCGCCCAAGCCGGTCAGGCCAACCCCAATGCCCGCACCCATGGCTGCAAGTCCCACGTGAATGCTTCCGCTCATATCTGCCAGTAATGGTATTATCATATTTTTCGTTTCTTTTCTTTTTGGCGGTCGTCGCAGTTCATCGCGACCAGTCGCCGAAAGCCTTTAATGTTGCGGCTCGTGCCCCGGTTCATGTTGTGCAATCAAAAGCGTGAAGACGGCCGTCAACAACATAAAAACGAGCGCCTGCACGACTCCCACCAACACTTCCATAAAATAAAATGGAATTGGAATGAGCCAGGAAAGCGCCGGTACCATAGTTGACATCGCTTCCAAAATGCTCTCACCGGCATAAATATTTCCAAAAAGTCGGAAGCTGAGCGAAATCGGCCGGAACAAAATGGAAATAACTTCGAGCCAGCCTACCATGAAGAAGATGACAACCATGATCACCTTCAAAAACCCGGACGTCTCGCCCTTTGGTCCGAAAATGTGAAGCAGAAATCCCCCGACTCCGTTTGCCTGGATCGCCCAAATAATCCAAAGCAAAAAGAAGATCGCGGCCATTGCCGTGGTCATATTGAGATCGGCGTTGCCCCCGCGCAGCAGCGGTCGATCGATATGGAAAACACCGCTTGCGTCGTAATGTCCCCAGCCAATTGTGCCCACGCCGGGAATAAGCCCGAACCAGTTTACAAATAAAATGAAAATGAAAATGGTGGCAAAGAACCAAAAGGTTTTCCGGACGAGTTCGCGACCGATGATGCTTTCAAGAAAATTATAGAGACTTTCTACCAGCCATTCCCAAAAATTCTGAGCGCCGCTCGGGACTGCCTGAATTTTCCGCGTTGCTAGCTGCGCAAAAACGATGATCGCCGCCGCGACAATCCATGTCACCAGCATTGAGTTTGTAATCGCGAACTTTCCGATGCGAACCAGCTCTGCGGGTTTTAATGACACCGCGGGCTCCACCTCAGTCCCAAAAGCGGATGTTACAAAAACGCACCCGCAAAGCAGTGCGAAGATCGACAATGACAAACGTGAAAAGAAACAATACTGCATTCGGTTGCTGGCAAATTAGCACGGGCATCGTGCCGTGATCTTTTACGCTGGAAGCCCCAGAGCCACGAGGCTCTGCGCGCATATCAAAGCGCGTTTTGCCTGGATGATCAAACAGAATTCTCGAACCGCTCGCTATTTTGCCGGCACCTGTCCGGCAAATTGAGGAGCGAGTTGGGCGACCGGCTCGGACTTCGCGGGCTGGGCGGCGCCATTCATGGCGATCGCTTCTTCATAGAATGATTCCAACTGATCGATTTGTGCGTCCTGTTCGAATCGATCCGCCACTGCTGCGCGCGCTCGCAATCCCATCTCGGTCAGGACGTGAGGCGAGCGCATGATTTCCTGCATGGCGTTAGCTAACGCGACGTGGTCCTCCTCGGGCACAAGCCATCCGTTGCGTCCGTGCTCGATCGCTTCAGGAATGCCACCGTGCTGCGTCGCGGCCACAGGCAATCCGGTCGCCATCGCTTCAAGAATGGAGTTTGGGACTCCTTCCTGATTTTCATCGGGCGGTGTTTCGCTCGGGTGCAGAAACAGGTGCGAGCTCGCATAAAGCTCCATCAAATGCCGTTGCGACAGAAATCCTATAAAGTGAACATCCTTGAAAACACCCAGGCCGGCCGCGAGCATTTCTAATTCCGGCTGTAGCGGCCCCTTCCCCGCGATATAGAATTTCGCCTGCGGATGATCCTTTTTGAAAATCGCGAACGCGCGCAAACTCGTCGCTACGCCTTTTTTGGGGATCAAGCGACACGCCTGCATTACTCTCCAGCGGCCATCTGGTGGGAGTTGTCGATCAACGAATGGAAATTCATCCAGCGGAACGCCTGTGCGATTGATACGGAGCTTTTCCGGCGGACAGCCCATTTGGATTAGCCGATCGGCAAGCGACTGCGAACGGGCGAAAACTAGCGGTACAACGTCGAACAAACGTCGCAATTTAGCCGGATAATTCGCGATGTCCTCTTTAAGCGCTACATCGGCACCATGAAAAGACACCACGCATGGTTTGTCCCACTGTTCGATGAATGGAAGCAGGTGCACGCCGGTGTGGCCAAAATAAATGTGCATGAGATCGGCACCGCGCCGTTCCAACAGCGAAGCCAGCAGTTGATACTCTCCCCGATAAACAACCGGCGGACGCCGTTTCACGAATTTGAGCCACCCGTGCCGCAAAAGGTTCATGCGCTGCTTTGGAATAATTTCGATATCACGAAAAGGGAAACGCTCTGCATTTTGCAGCTCCTTGGTCATGACGAAGGTCTTAACCCGGCGCAGCCCCTTTACCTGCCGGTAAATGTGCAACATCTCCGGCTTGAGAAAGCTCGAGCAATAACTTGCGATAACTCGCTTGGCCATGAAGAAGTCCTGAGTCTGTCTTAGCTCGCCTAACTTGTCTACCTCTTATTCGAGAGAAGCAACCGCGTCGGTTTTAGCGCCGCTTGCGGAGTCGTGTTGCGAACCGTCCAACCAACTCTCCAGTTTGGCTTTCAACGCTTCGACGCCTTTGCCCGTCTGCGCCGAAATCGCGACAATTTGGACCGTTCGGAATCGACTTTGCAGTGCTTCCAAGTTTTCTCGTGCTGCCGTCAAATCCATTTTGTTTGCGATTATGCACCACGGACGTTTTGACAGTGCCGGATCGTACAGATCAATCTCACGTCGAAGGTTTCGCAAGTCCTCGACTGGATTTCGCCCCTCGCTGCCTGCAACATCGACAACGAACAGCAAGAAACGGCAACGGGTGATGTGCCGCAAAAAATCGTGTCCCAGACCGAGATCGCGGTGCGCGCCTTCGATTAAACCCGGAATGTCCGCAATGGTCACTCGACGGTAACCGGGCAATTCCACCACGCCGATAATTGGGTGCAGGGTCGTGAACGGATATGACGCAACTTTTGGACGCGCAGCAGAAATCCTGCGCAAAAGCGTGGATTTGCCTGCGTTTGGATAACCAACCAAACCCGCATCCGCAATCGTGCGCAGCTCGAATAAAAAATGCCCCTGCTCGCCTTCTTCGCCCTCGGTGTATTGGCGCGGCGCGCGATTGCGCGAGCTTTTGAAGTGCACATTACCTTTCCCGCCCGCGCCGCCGCGACAAAGCACGAATTCCTGGCCGTGGCGGGTAAGATCGACAAGTGGCGTAGAGGTTGATGGTTGATGGTTGATAGTTGATGGCTCGGCGCTCGCATTGACCACGTCTTGCCTGGGCGTTCGATGTTTGATGTTCGATGTTCGATGTTCTCCACCTCCTTCTTTCCGCAATCCGCGGTCCGCATTCCGCGATTCGTAAACAATCGTTCCCACAGGCACCTTCACGATTTTCGCCGGCGCAGAACGCCCGTGCATCTTCTTCCCTTGCCCATGTCCGCCGTTCTTCGCCTTAATGATTGGCTCGTAAAAAAGATTTGAGAGATTATCGACGTGCTGATCGGCCAGCAAAACCACGTCGCCTCCGCGTCCGCCGTCACCACCGTCGGGTCCACCTTTGGGCACAAATTTTTCGCGCCGAAAACTAACGCAGCCGCGCCCGCCGCTGCCGGCCTGTGCGAAGACTTTTATGCGATCAACAAACATAATCCACTTAATAGTATACCTTGTTGAACCAACGGCGCCGACAGAAGGCCACTACCGAAGAGTCGTGTAAAGAGCCTTTGTCTTCCGCGCGATCGCAGACCAGCTAAATTTTTCTTCAGCGCGTTTGCGTCCAGCTTTTCCGAATTTTTCGCGCAGCTTTGGATCGGCCATGAGCTGATTGATGCGTGCGGCGAGGTCGCGCGCAAATTTCTCAGGATTTACTGGCTCGAACGGGCTCTCTTTCATTTGCTCGAGCGGAACCAAAAATCCAGTTTCTCCATCGACAACTACTTCTTTGATGCCGCCGACCCCACTCGCCACCACCGGGGTTTCACAGGCCATCGCTTCCAGATTGATAATGCCAAACGGTTCGTAGATGGATGGACAACAAAACACGGCCGCGTGCGAATAAAGTTCGGTCGCCGTTTTTCGATCCACCATCTCATCGATCCAGACGATATCGGAGCGCTTTGTCCTCGCCTTCTCGACTGCGTTTTTCATTTCCTCCGCAATTTCAGGGGTGTCGGGAGCGGCGGCACAAAGCACGATTTGAAATCGCCGATCCATGAATGGGATGGCGCGCACAAGATCCATAATTCCTTTTTGTCGCGTGATACGACCGACAAAAAGAAGGTACGGCTTAGCGAGATCAATCCCGTAACGAACCAGCGCCTCGGTTGAATCGACTCTTCGGTACTCTTTGGGATCGATGCCGTTGTGGATTACACGTACGCGCTTGGGATCGACATCGAATAATCGCTCGATGTCACATTTGGTTTCGCCTGAAACGGCGATGATCGCGTTCGCCATTCCCAATGCGGTTTTCTCGATCCAGAGCGAGAAATCATATCCGCCGCCGAGTTGCTCCCGTTTCCACGGCCGCAATGGCTCGAGCGAGTGAACCGTAATTACCAGCGGAATCCCATAATTGAGTTTCGCCAAAATACCGCCGAAGTGGCTGTACCAGGTGTGACAATGGACAAGATCGGCATCGATGTTCGTGGTATTGAAATCGGTGCAACGGCGCACGGCGCCGAAAACCGATTGCAGGGGTTTCGGACAAGTGAAACCGCTGGTGTCGAGGCCGAATCCTCTGACTTTTAGATTGTGCTTTTCGAAATCCTGATCGCCGAAGCAACGGACTTCCACCGGCATCGACTTGGCCAACTCGCGCGAAAGGTAGCCCACATGCACGCCCGCACCGCCGTAAATGTGCGGCGGATATTCGTTAGTGAGGAAGAGAACTTTCACGCAGGAAGAGTAGAGCAAGCCTCTGGCTTGCTTTCAATCGAGTTCGCTCGCCGCGGCGAACGCCACTCTAGTTTTTCACCTTCAGTAAAAGCACCGGCACATCCACCTGATGCCGGACTTTGTCGGCCGTGCTGCCATAGAGCAGATCGCTGATGAAGCGATGGCCGTGCGTGCTCATCGCGATTAGCTCGACCGGCTCCGCCCGCGCGAGTTTGATGATCTCGGTGGAAGGTTCGCCCATCGCCAGGACCGAGCTAACTTCAAAGCCCTCCTCCTGTAGCTCTTGTTCGAGGTTGGCAAGGTATTCACGGTCGTGTTTCATCTCTTCACTTTCCTGCAATTTAAGTTCTTCGTAATTGCGCGCCGCCCAACCGTCCGCGACATGAACCAGCATCAGCTTCGCGTGCGTCAGGCGTGCGAGCGGGCGGATGTGCTCGAGGATCGTTTGATCAGTTTCACGATTCTCGACCGGGACCAGAATGGTTTTATACATAGCGATGGTTTCTAGGATAGCCAGCTGCGGAAGGTTTGGACAAGCAGCCACGCATTAAGCGACGCGATCACGACGGCAACCAGCCACGCGAGCATTTTGATCCAAAGCGGATTGACGAACTCACCCATCTTAAGCTTGTCGCTCGTGAACATCACGAGCGGGAAGACGGCGAAGCTGAGTTGCAGGCTCAGGATCACCTGGCTAAGCACGAGCAGCTTTGCCGTGCCGCTTTCGCCCGAGACAACCGTGACAACCACTGCCGGAATAATGGCAATCAGGCGCGTGAGCAGCCGGCGCAACCAAGGTTTCAAGCGAATGTTGAGAAAGCCTTCCATCACGATCTGGCCGGCGAGCGTGCCGGTAAGGGTAGAATTTTGGCCGGAGGCCAGCAGAGCGATCGCGAAAAGAGTGCTTGCGCCAGTGACGCCAAGCAGCGGCGTGAGAAGTTTGTACGCGTCGCCAATCTCGGCGACTTCACTGTGGCCGCTGCGATAAAACGTCGCCGCGGAGACGATGAGAATCGCGGCATTGATGAAGAGCGCAAACATGAGCGCGAAAGTCGAATCGATGGTGGCGAACTTGATCGCTTCGCGTTTGCCGCGTGGGTTGAGCTCATAATTGCGTGTCTGCACGATGGACGAATGCAGGTAAAGATTGTGTGGCATCACGGTCGCGCCGAGGATGCCAATGGCGATGTAGAGCATCTCGGGATTCACCACGATCTGCGGCGATGGGAGGAAACCTTTGGCGATTCCAATGAGATCCGGTCGGGAAAAAATAATTTCCAATCCGAAGCAGACGCCGATTGTGCCGACGAGCGCGATGACCAGTGCCTCGGTGTAGCGAAAACCTTTGTTTTGAAGCAGCAGAATCACCAGCACATCGAGCGCGGTGATGCAGACTCCCCAGATGAGAGGAATGCCAAAGAGCAAATTTAAGGCGATGGCCGAGCCGATCACTTCAGCGAGGTCGCACGCCGCGATGGCCAGTTCGCATATGATCCAAAGGCAAAAGGAGACGGGCTTGCTGTAATGGTCGCGGCAGGCTTG
>Ga0193719_10000309_pt1 | contig 17514 bp, 18 predicted proteins | sample U2a2metaG_FD_160103 | JGI IMG/M metagenome (GOLD analysis project Ga0193719, IMG submission 160103) | Soil microbial communities from a riparian zone of the East river system, Colorado, United States - U2a2 | ecosystem: Environmental > Terrestrial > Soil > Riparian zone | place: USA: East... | reverse complement strand
TGTCGTAACCGTGCAGGCTCTCCGCGCCGGCCTGAAAATAAGGCGATGCATAAGCGTCGCTCACACCCAGCGCGTGCAGATACGGCACGATCTCGCGCGCCTGGGCAAAAGTGAACCAGCGGTTGAATTGCAACCGGTAGGTGCAAGTCGGAATGCGCGGATGGTTTTCCTTTCTCATGTCGTTTGTCATTCCGAGCGGAGTCGAGGAATCTGCTTACTATTCGCCTTCAGTGAGCGATGCGCCAAAAAAATGCGAGAGATCCTTCGACTCCGCTTCGCTCCACTCAGGATGACAGGCTTCGAATCGAAGCGTGTCACATTTTTTCGGGAACTTTGATTCCAAGAAGATCCAGCCCGCGTTGTAAAACGCGCCCGCTAAGATCGCACAACGCCAGACGCGAACCGCGGACTGGTTCGTCCGATTTCAAAACCGGGCAGGCTTCGTAAAACGTGTGGAAACTATTCCCGAGCTCAAACAGATAATTTGCCAGAATGTTCGGGCGAAAATCGTTCAGCACCTGCGGGACAATTTCCGCAAACTGGCAGATACGTTTGGCGAGATTGATCTCGCTGGGATCGCGAAGAATCAACTTGTCGACCTTCGGCGCGGGTTCGCCGGATTTCCGAAAAATCGAGCGAATCCGCACATAAGCGTTTTGTAAATATGGCGCCGTGTTTCCCTGCAGTGAAAGCATTCTGTCCCAGGAAAACACGTAATCGGTCATCCGGTACTGCGAGAGATCGGCGTACTTAACCGCAGCAATCCCAATCTTTTGCGCAATGTCGGCCTTGTCCGCTTCACTGAAATCGGGATTCTTTTCTTCAATAATCTTTCGGGCGCGTTTGCACGCCTCATCGAGAAGTTCACGCAATGGAACGTTCTCGCCCGAGCGCGTTTTCATCAGCTTGCGGTCCTCGCCCAGAATGCTGCCGTGTGTAATGTGGCGAAAATCTGCTTTGTACCCTTCGCGTCGCGCGATTTCAAAAATCTGCCGGAAATGCAAAATTTGCGGCGCACCGGTCACGATCCACACCGTGTCGGCTTTTAAATCGTTGATGCGATAATCGACGGTCGCTACATCGGTTGTCGCATAATTGAAGCCGCCGTCGCGTTTGCGAATGATGCACGGCTTGTCCGCCAGCTGGGGAATGTCGCGAAAGAAAACGCAGACTGCGCCTTCACTGATTTCCGCGATGCCGGATTTGAGCAAGCGATCCACGACCCCGGGCAAGCGATCGTTGTAAAAACTTTCGCCGCATTGGATATCGAAATGAATGTCGAGCAATCTGTAAACGTGATCGAAATCCTGCATGGAGAACGCGACGCACTCGTTCCAGATGTCGATATTTTCTTTGTCCCCGGCTTGCAGCTTGACCAGTTCCTGCCGACACGCTTCGCGGACTTGAGGATCGCCTGTCGCTCTTTCATTCGTCTCCTTGTAAATGCGAACGATCTCGGCGAGCGGATCGCGCTGGAGTGATTGTTGATCCAACAGATTTTTCCAGCCGTAGATCACCATCCCGAACTGCGTCCCCCAATCCCCGATGTGATTGTCCCGAATGACTTCGTGACCGAGAAGACTTGCGACACGCGCCAGGGCATCGCCGAGCACGGTGCTGCGGATATGACCGACGTGCATCGGCTTGGCCACGTTGGGCGATCCGAAATCGATCACGATCCTCTTTGTCGAGCTTGCCTTTGCCACACCAAGTCGTTCGTCTGGCAGAAGCTCGCCCGCTTTTTTTGCGACCGCATCACTCCGTAACGTGAAATTGATGAAGCCGGCGCCCGCGACGGTGGGCGGTTCGCAAAGATCGCTAACATCAATACCGGCGAGAATTTTCTCGGCGAGAGTTCTCGGATTTTCGCCCCGCTGCTTGCCCAGCACGAGAGCGGCATTCGTCTGATAATCGCCGAAACGCGGGTCCGTCGCCGGCGTCAATTCGCCTGCTGTCGATAAGCCAGCCTTTGCCATTGCATCCGAAAGTCTGTTTGCGAGAAGTGTTTGGAACGTCTCCATGGATTCGTGAGCCACAGATTCACACATTTTCGTGGGATCGGCATCTTGCCGCTGAAGTTCACGGGTTATCCACCAATCGGATCGACTCGTCCTGCGACGAGAAAGCCCAGTGAAAGCCCAGTACTACTAAACCTTTTGCGAGCGGTCGCGAAAGATCGACAAGATTTCGTCAGCTGATTTCGCCTCAGCCAGACGCTCACGCGTGGCGCGATCATTCAAGAACTTTGCGATCGAAGCCAGCGTGCGCAGATGCGTCTGAAACTGATTTTTTGGCACGATAAACAAGACAACGAATTTCACCGGCGCATTATCCAGCGCGTCAAACTCAATTCCGCTTGTCGACCTTCCAAATGCCGCCACCACTTCCTCGATGCGATCGGATGAGCAGTGCGGAATGGCTATCCCGAAGCCGATGCCGGTGCTCATCGTTTCCTCGCGCTGTTTGAGCGACGCCAGAATGCTCTCCCGGTCCGCGGTTTTGATTTTGGCCAACCCAACGAGCAAGTCGATCAGCTCGACAATGGCCGGCCAACGCTCCGTTGCCTTCATCTCCGGGACGATTTGCTCGGCGGATAATAAATTGTCCAAGGACATGCAGAAATCCCCGTCGGGAGCGGAAGCTTAGCGGGGGCGGCTAGGTTGACAAGCGGGATTTCCGCCCTGTCGGCCGCGATTACGAGCTACGTATTTTGTAGTTCAATCTGCGCGAAAGCAGCCAGCGCACCCCGAACATGTCGATGGTGGCACGGAGGGCGCGGTTACCCAGGCCATACTTACTGTGACCGAAGCGACGCGGACGATGATTGACGGGAACCTCCACAAGCCGATATCCGGCGGCCTTAACGAGCGCAGGGATGAAACGGTGCATGCCTTTAAATGGGACCAATACGTTCGCGCATTCGCACCGCATTGCCTTCAGTGTGCAGCCTGTATCGCGCACGCCATCCTTTGTAAAACGGCTGCGAACAAAATTGGCGATGCGGCTTGTCAACCGTTTCACCAGTGTGTCTTTGCGTTGCGCGCGATAACCACAAACGAGATCGGCGCCGCGGTCAATTTCTGCGAGAAGTCGCGGAATGTCGGCAGGGTCATTCTGCAAATCGCCATCGATGAGAACAGCGATCGCGCCGCGAGCTGCTTCGAGACCAGCGTAAATGGCGGCGCTTTGTCCCGTATTTTTTCCGAAACGAATCACTCGAATGTTCGGTGCAGGTAGGATTCGCTCGACCGTGCGATCGACCGATCCGTCGTCGACAAAAATGATTTCGTGATCAATTCCACCCAGCGTCGCATTCAACTCCGATTGCAAGATCGACACGTTCTCTTCCTCATTGAAAAGCGGCACGATCACGGACACAGCGGGTGATTTTGTCGTCTCCGTCATAGCGGAAGCGTGCGATAATTTCGGCAAAGAGAAACCTGCCAGATGCGCAGCAGCTTGCCGTAACGGCGCACTTCAATTGTGCCAAACGGTTCAGTCGATTGAAACCCGGCCCGGATATTGTGCGGCACGCCCTCTTTTTCGCCCTCTCGAATGAAGAGCGCGCTGCGCCCAACGAATGGATTAATGCCGTTCTCCTCAGTGTAAACCTCACCTTCCGGGCGGGGTGTACCGGGCTTGATCTCGACGAATTCATCGTAGCGCGGCCAGAACGAAAACTGATTTACCATGTCCTGTGATTCGATGATGTAAACGGGCGGATGACCCGGACCCTCTGGCCGTTTATCGCGCAGATAAAAAGAAATTTCTGACGCGCGATCGCGTGCATCGGCGATGAGAAACAATTTCTCTCCCAGTTTCGCTTCGAGACTGTTGCGCGTCTTTTCGACCGCGCTGGTCGCGCTTTTCCATCCGCGCATCCGGTCGCTCGGATCACTTCGCTGCAACTCGACACCCGCTGTGCGCAACAAGTCTGTGTCCAGTGCGATCACGCTCATGATTAAGCCGACCAGCAACGCCGCACCGGCGCAGAGTCGCAAGACCAAGCTCCTTTGGAGGCGCTCCCACCAGAAATAAATTGCCAGCAAGCCGAAACCCGGGAAGGCGAGTGCGTCCCAGTTCGGCGCGGCACTTTTGTTCATCGACAAGAGGAAGTAAAAAGCGAACACCGGCAAACCAAACCACATTAGAAACAACACTTTGAATTGTTGGTTCACGCGCCGCCAGCTGGCGATCACGCCCCAGGCCAGTGCGAGAAACAGGAATGGCGAATAGGCCAAAAAATGCTCGCCAAGAAACGACATTATCTCGGGTGGATGGAAGCCAAAGCCCTGTTCAATCCCCCCGCGAGACCGCAGATGAGTCAGCGTAATCCAGGCGTGCTGCGCGTTCCAGAGAATCGGCGGGATCGTGCAAAGAGCGAAGACGGTAAGCAATAAATATAAGCCAGGCCGCGCAAACTCCTGTCTGAGCCGGCGAGCCAGCGCAAGCACGAGCAAAATCGAAACAAGCTCAAGCGCATTCGTGTATTTGGAGAGAAATCCAAGGCCAATCAATAATCCGGTGAGCGGCCAGTGCCACGAGAATCGCGGGCTTCGTTCCAGTGCGAGCCAGAATGTGAACATCCCCGCTAACCAGAAAAAGACCGATAAGGAATCAATTGTCATGACGAAGGCGCCGATGTTGAAAATCGGTGTGACGTTTAAGGCAACGACTGTCCATAATCCCGCGCTCGCGCTGAACAATCGCCGCGCAAAATAAAACATGAGCAGGCTCGTGCCCGCTGCCAGGATTGGACTAAAAAAGCGGACACCGAATTCGTTCGCGCCGAAGATTGCGGTGCTTGCGCGCATCGCGAAAGCGATGCCCGGTCCTTTGCTGAAATACGCTGGCGCCAGGCGCTCTGACCACATCCAGTAATGCGCTTCGTCGAATTCAAGGTCGGTCGTCGCTAACATCGACAATCGAATCACCGTTAACGCGATGACAAAAAAATAGACCGAGCGCGTCGTGCTCATGAGATGTGGCGCGAGCTTCCGACTTCCGAATCCGGACTAGTGAAGGCAGAGATTCGTCTCCCTGTCGAGATCAAACTCGGATGGCGGGCGTAAACGCCCGGCGCCCATCTTCGCGCCACTGTTCTCCAAATTAATTCAAACAAACCGAGCAAGACCAAGGCTTCACCCGTTGCCAAAAACAGGGTCGCGATCACGTCGCTCGGCCAATGCGCCCCGAGGTAAATTCTCGAATAACCAACGGCTGCCGCCACGATCCAATAGAGCCAGCCACGTCGCGGATAAAAGAGCGTCAAATATACCGCGATGATCGCGTTGTTCGTGACATGCCCCGATGGAAACGATGGCCCGGAGCGGTTTCGATCGGACTGCCCGGAAAATCGGATGGTTGGTTTCTTGAACAACGTCATGAATTTCGGACGCGCCTTTTGCAATTCGACCATTCGCACGTCCTGCACTTGCTTCGGACGACGACGATCAATGGCCGATTTCAAAGCGCTTGTAAACAGCTCCCCGATCAGCAAAGACAAAAGCAAGCATACCATGAACGCTCGCGCCTTGAATCCGCCAAAAAAGAGCGCGCCGAGCACAATTGCGATGAGGAACGGGTTCCAAATCTCGCTATCGCTAAGAACCGCCATGAACAAATCGAGCGCCGGACCCGTCCACTGTCCGTTAATGAGATGAAACAGGGTCTGGTCCATTCGCGATCGAAACAAAGCGGCGCTTAAGCTTTAATCGCTACTTTCTAATAAACAAATGCGGTACAATGACGAAGCACGAATGACGAATGTTCGATCCGGGCCTTTCCTTTTGTCATTCCGGCTTCGTCATTCATTTGTCATTTGGTTCGCGTTTGCGACGTCGCCAATCTTCGGCCAGCCTGCGCCCTCCGCGCAGGAGATTCTGGCTTCGGTTCGAATGATCGAAGCGCGCCAGCAAATCGATCTCCAAGGTCAGCTCCGTGAAAACGATCTCGTTATCCCGTTCCGCCTTACCCAAAACGGCCCGCTGATTCGCTATTCATTCACTAATCCGGACGAAGTTTTCCAATTGCGACTCGGGCAAAATAGCTCGCGGCTGGATCTCGTTACTGATACCGGAACGGAAAAATTTGCCGCAGAAAAGCTCAATCAGAAAATCCGCGGTACCAGTCTTACCTACGAGGATCTCGCGTTTAAATTTCTCTACTGGCAAACCGCGCGTGTCCTGGGTGAGGAGAATGTTCGGACTCGCAACTGCTGGAAGCTGCAATTGCGTGCGCCTTCCCGCGAGTCCCAGTATTCCAATGTTCTCTTGTGGATCGACAAGGCGAGCGGGGCGCTTATGCGGATGGAGGGTTACGATTGGAACGCTCAGATCGTTAAGCGGTTTGAAGTGGTCTCCGCGCAAAAGATCGACAATCGCTGGTTCCTAAAACAAATGCGGATCGAGGAGTTGCAGCCCGGCACGAATCATGCGCAATCGCGCACCTATCTCGAAATCAAAAAATGAATTGTAGAGGCGGTTCACTGAACCGCCTCAGTTTCGATCATCGCCGGGCAAAGGCGATTGAGGTCAATTGCCCTATCCTTCTTCGCGGGCGGCCTGCACGATTTGAGCAAAGCTGCGCGGGTCGAGGCTGGCGCTACCGACGAGGGCACCATCGATGTCCGGCTGGCTCATTAGTTCGCGCGCATTCTCCGGTTTAACACTGCCGCCGTATTGAATGCGAACACGCTCGGCCGTTGTGTCATCAGCGATGGTGCACAACGTGTGACGAATAAACGTGTGCGCTTCCTGCGCTTGATCCGGCGTGGCGTTACGGCCGGTGCCGATTGCCCAAACCGGCTCATACGCAATCACCGTTTCCTGCAATTCCTTAGGACTCAGACCGGCCAAGCTGCCACGCAATTGGATCGACAAGATTTTTTCGACGTTGCCTCTGTCACGTTGCTTAAGCGTTTCGCCTACGCAAACGATCGGGCGCAAGCTTGCCTCGTGCGCGGCGCGCACCTTGCGATTTACAATTTCATCGGTCTCACCAAACAGTCTGCGGCGTTCGCTGTGCCCAAGCAATACGTAGTGGACAAACAGGTCGCGCAAGAGCGCAGCGCTGATCTCGCCAGTGAAGGCGCCGCTGCGTTCCCAATGCATGTTCTGCGCACCGACCTTGATGTTCGGAGCGGTGCCAAGCGCCTCCATCACTTTCACGATCGCGGTGAACGGCGGCAGGATCACAACCTCGACATCAGATATGTCGCCGATTTCAAGCAACAGCGACTCGACAAAACGCGCCGACCTCGCCTGCATCATGTTCATCTTCCAATTGGCAGCGACGATCTTCTTGCGCATTATTTTTTGTCCGTTAACGCAGCGACGCCGGGCAATTCTTTGCCTTCGAGTAATTCCAGGGAAGCGCCCCCGCCGGTGGAGATGAATGTCATCTTATCGGAAAGCCCAGCCTGTTTCACCGCAGTAACGGAATCGCCGCCGCCGATGACCGTCGTCGCACCCGATTGGGCCAGCGCTTCGGCGATCGCGATGGTTCCTTCCGCGAAATCGGGAATCTCAAAGATGCCGACGGGACCATTCCAAAGGATCGTTTCCGCTTTCGCTAATTCCTCCTGGTAAAGCGCAATCGTCGCGGCACCGATATCAACTGCCTGCCACCCGTCGTTGATGCCGTGTTGTGGCGAGAGCCGGCTCGTGTTTCGAATCGGCACGCCGGCGCGAATCTCCTCCGCCTCCAGCGCGTCAATCGGAAGCAGAAATTTCACACCGCGTTTCTTCGCCAGATCGAGGATTTCACGCGCCAGATCCACCTTGTCCGACTCGACGCGGCTCGCTCCGACCGGGATTCCTCGGGCTTTGAGAAATGTGTTCGCCATCGCGCCGCCGATCAAAATTGTGTCGGCTTTCTCCATCAGCGCTTTCAAAACGCCGATCTTATCGGAAACCTTCGATCCGCCTAAAACGACAACGAACGGCTTGGTCGGTTTGTCGAGGCCCTCGCGTAAATGTTTCAGCTCCTTCTCCATCAGAAGACCCATGGCCGATTTCGCTACGAACTTTGTGATGCCAGTTGTCGATGCATGCGCACGATGCGCCGTGCCAAAGGCGTCGTTCACGTACAGATCGCCGAGTTTCGCGAGCGCTTCCGCAAATCTCGGATCGTTCGCTTCCTCTTCCGGCTGGAACCGGACGTTCTCAAGTAGGGCTACGTCGCCGTTCTCCATGTGACTGATGATTTTTTCCGGTACTTCTCCAATGGTATCGTGACTAAAGATGACCGGCTGATGGATAAGCGAATGCAAATAATCACCGATCGGCCGAAGCGAGTATTTTTCGACATGCTTACCTTTCGGCCGGCCAAAGTGCGACATTAAAATTGTCTTCGCGCCGTGTTTGCGCAGGTAATTGATCGTCGGCAGGCTTTCGCGGATGCGGGTGTCGTCGGTGATGCGGATTTTCCCGCCGCGCAATTCGACCGGCACATTGAAATCGACTCGCACCACCACGCGTTTCCCCCGGACATCAAGATCACGCAGAGCGAGCTTCGCCATAATTAATTTAGGTCAATCGGTACCTCTGAGCACGAGTCAATAGCGCCAGTGCCTATTTCGAAATCAGTTCCAGCATTTCCACGCAGCGATTGCTGTAGCCCCACTCATTGTCGTACCAGCCGACGATTTTCACGAAGCGATTGCCGAGCATCAACGTGAGTTTGCTGTCAAAAATGCATGAGTGCGGATTACCGACAATGTCTTGCGAAACGAGCGGCTCCTCGCTGTATTCGACCACGCCTTTGTAACTTTTCTCCGACGCGGCTTCTTTGAAGGCCGCATTGACGGCATCGACGGTCGCATCTTTCTCGAGCACGGCGGTGAAATCCGTGACCGAACCATCCGGCGTCGGCACTCGGAAGGCGCCACCGTTTAATTTGCCTTTTAATTCTGGAATCACTTCACCGATTGCCTTTGCCGCACCAGTGGTGGACGGGATGATGTTGATCGCCGCTGCCCGCGCGCGCCTCAAATCTTCATGTGGAAAATCGAGAATGCGCTGGTCGTTGGTGTAGCTGTGGATGGTGCTCATGAATGCATGCGCGATGCCGAATTTGTCATTCAAGACTTTCGCCATTGGCGCGAGACAATTCGTCGTGCAACTCGCATTTGAGACAATTTTATCCTTCTCGGGATTAAAGAGGTTGTCGTTTACGCCAATGCAAATCGTCACATCCGGATCTTTCGCCGGCGCACTGATCAACACGCGTTTCGCGCCCGCCTTGCTCAAGTGCAGCTCGGCTTTATCGCGGCTGGTGAAAAAGCCGGTCGACTCGAGCACAACATCGACATCTAATTTTCTCCACGGCAAGCTCGCCGGGTCGCGTTCCTTCAAAATTTTAATTTTGTGCCCGCGGACGATAATGTTTTCGTCATCGTAGCCGATTTCGCCGTCGAATTTGCCATGCACCGAGTCCCACTTGAGTAAATGGGCCAGGGTCTTCGTGTCAGTGAGATCGTTGATTGCGCGCACACGCTCGACTTGCTTTTGCGTCATGGCGCGAAGCACGTTGCGCCCGATACGACCGAATCCGTTAATAGCGTAATTTGCCATAGAAGGAAAGTTGAAGAGTTGAATCGTTAAACCGTTAAGCGTCGAACATCAAACATCAAAGATCGAACATTGCTTTTGTCGATGAAGAGTTACGCCACGCTCGTCAGTATCATATTGTCAGTCTTGTGCGCCCAAGCGGCATGGACCGCAGCGCCTAATTCTTCGCGAATGAAAACGATTCTCGTGCTGGGCGACAGTCTTTCAGAGGGGTTCCAGCTCAAATCGAGCGAAGCGTATCCCCTTTTGCTCGCAGATAAGTTGCGCGCCGCCGGCTTGGATTTTCAAGTTACCAACGCCAGCGCAAGCGGCGGCACCACCGAGGGCGGCCGGCAACGGCTTCCGTCTCACTTGAAGCGCAAGATCGACATCTTCATCCTCGAGCTTGGAATCAATGACGCTTTTCGTGGAGTGCCGGTCGATCAAATCCAAAGCAATCTGCAGGAGATTATCGATAACGTGAAAACGAGAAATCCGAGTGTGCGCGTCGTGATCGCGGGAATGCAGTTACCGAATTATGGAGCCGACAGTTATGTGTCCGCCTTTGGAGAAATGTTCAACAAGCTCGCGACAAAAAACCGCGCTGCAATGGTTCCTTATCTCCTCGATGGTGTGGCAGGTAATCCGTCGCTAAATTTGCCGGACGGTATTCACCCAAATGCCGCCGGCCAGAAAATTCTTGCCGAAAACGTCTGGCGTGTGCTCGAACCAGTCGCACGCGAGACAGCCGCGGAGGCGTCCTCGCCCGTTAGATAAAGAAACGATGGACCCTGCAAGACCAAATGATCCGGATCCGAGCGATCCTTTTAGCCCAGAACGCGCCGATCACGCGATTTTCGAAACGATCGAGATAGCGACGGAAGGCGAAGATTGCGACGAATGCGTGCGCAAACTGCGCGCACCGCTCATGAAAGTCAAAGGAGTGAAGAACGTCAAAGTCGATCTCCGTCACGAGCGCGTCGTCATCACATTCGACGCGCGCAAGACGCACGCGCCCGATCTCCACGACGCGATTCTGAAAAGCGGCTACAAGCCAGGACGATTCGCGGAAGAATAATGCGCTATACCGCGGGTTGCTGTTGGGTAAGGCAATGAAACGTCCCCAGCCCCCAAATTAATTCCCGACAGTCGATCCCGATCACCCGACGATCGAGAAAAAGCTTTTGCAAGGCCGATAATGCCGTTTCGTCGTTTGGATCGGCGAAAGTTGGGAGCAGAACGCAGGAATTCGCGATATAGAAGTTCGCGTAGCTCGCAGGCAGGCGCTGACCTTCGCGCACTATCTTTTTCGGCATCGGTAAAGTGACGATCTTGAGGTCGCCCTGTTCTACTTTCATCTGGCGCAAGCGCGCAAGATTTTGCTGGAGCGGCCTGTAATTTTCGTCGTCGCGATTTTCTTCTACAACCGTGACGACAGTGTTCTCCGAAACGAAACGCGCGAGATCGTCGATATGACCATCGGTATCGTCGCCATCGATTCCTTCCGCCAACCAGAGAATTTCCCGGACGCCGAAATAATCGCGGAGGCGTTGCTCGATTTCTGCGCGGCCCAAACTTGGATTGCGATTCGGATTTAGGAGACACGATTCTGTCGTCAGCAGTGCGCCGGCGCCATTTACCTCGATCGAGCCGCCTTCCAAAATCATTCGGGGATAAAAAACTGGCGCATGGAGAAATTGTGCGGCGCGGGTCGGCACGACTTCATCGAGATCGCACGGCGGATACTTGCCGCCCCACGCATTGTAATCCCAGTCGACAATCGCGAGGCGCGGATCGGCGTTGCGCGTGAGGAAAATCGGCCCGTGATCGCGGCACCACGGCTCGTTTGTCGGAATCCGATAAAACGTGACGCGCTCCATCCGTAATCCGTTCAAGACTGCGCGCGCCTCGGCTTCGTGTGCGCCGTTGCAGACGTTGATACAGACTTGCTCGGACTCGATAAGCGCCTCTACCATCGCGCGCAAAGCCGGCAGAACGCGATCGAATGAATCAGGGAAACTGATTCCTTCCCGCCGGGGCCAGGAGAGCCAGGTTGCAGCGTGCGGTTCCCATTCCGCTGGCATGCGGTACCCAAGCGCGGCCGGAGTTTTCAGAAGTGGAGCCATTGAACGGCAAACGTTCAACAGCCTGCCCTGAGCGCAAGCTGGGACAGAGCCCCAATGCCTTTCAAGGTGCGGCAACTTGGCGGCGGGTCAGCGCTGCAATTAACTAGGGCCGGGCGGAAAACTCGGCGCGCCGGGTTTATAGATCGCTCCAACAATCGCGCCGACGATGATCATTTCGATCAAACCGCCGACGCTGCCGTAAACGATCAAGTTTCCCGGAAAAGGCTGCACCGCGTAAAAGCCCATACGCATGCCGATCGCTGCGATTTCCAACAGGATACCAAGGCGGATTCCCGCGATTACGCCGCCGCCGGCGAAACCGCTCGCATAGATCATCACGAAGGCGAAAACCACCAGCGCCTGGCCGATGATGATCCAGTGAAACAAGCTCATCATTTCACTTTGCGACCGCCAGAGATTTGGCGTTTGGGCGTAAACATCTTTCAGCAGCACGCCGTTAAGGAGCCATCCCCAGAAAAAGATAAAAATGTACGCTGCCAGGAACGCGACGATGAATCGTTTCACGAACTTAGAATCTAAGTGGTCGTGTGTGAGCTCGGTTTGTAAATCGCTCCGATGATTGCTCCGGCAATTGCCAGCTCAATCAGTCCACCGATTCCCCAAAAGCCGAGGACCCGCGTCGTGAGCGGGTGCACCGCGAACTGAATCAAATTGGCGCCAAACCCAAGCAACGCGACTAAAATCCCGTATCGAGCTCCGGCCCCCGCGCCTCCCCCGCCAGCAAAACTGGCAAAGATCATCGTAAAAAAGAAAACGAAGACAAGCTGACCGAGCACGAGCCAATGGAAGAAGTGCTTCATGAATTCCTCTGCCGGCCGCATAAGGCCTGGCGGGAGAGCAGCGTAGGTCTCCTTCAGGACGATCCCGTGAAAGATCCACTCGAAGATGAATATGAAGACAAAGGCAGCGATGAATGCGATGAAGAATTTTTTCCAGTTCATAATTTTTTCCGTTGAGGTTTCGCTAACTCCCAAATCGCCTTGGCACGTTCATTGCCAAATGGCGGCTTGCATGTCGATTTAAATTGCAGCTGCCGTGTTCTTTGGACCCTACATTAAGGCTGCCGCGGCGTGACTGCGGTCCATGGATTCAACGTTCAACCCGAGCTCGCGCAGCAAGCTCAAATCGAGATCTACTTCCGGGTTCTTTGCGGTGAGAAGTTTATCACCAAAGAAAATTGAATTTGCGCCAGCAAAGAAGCAGAGCGCCTGGCCTTCGCGCGAGATCCGGGTGCGACCCGCCGCCAGTCGCACCCGCGCGTTCGGCAATGCGATCCGCGCGACCGCGATCAGCCGAACCAGTTCAAAAATATCAACCGCAGGTTGGTCGGCCAACGGCGTGCCTGGCATCGCCATCAAACAATTAATCGGCACGCTTTCTGGGGGTGGATCGAGGTTGCTCAGAACTTCGAGCATGCGCAGACGATCATCTTCCGATTCGCCCATGCCGACGATCCCGCCGCAACAAACTGACATCCCGCTCTCCTGCACAGCAGCAATCGTATTCAACCGATCGTTAAAAGTATGTGTGCTCACAATCTCCGGATAAAACTCGGGCGAAGTGTCGATATTATGATTGTAGGCGGTCACCCCCGCAGCCTTGAGTTTGTGCGCTTCGGCCGGCCCAATCTCACCGAGCGTGACACACACTTCCATGCCGAGCTGGCTCACTTTCCGCACGATCTCGAGAACGCGGTCGAACTTTTCCGAGCCGTCGCGTACGCCCCGCCAGGCCGCACCCATGCAGAATCGGGTCGCGCCTTGTGCGCGGGCCCGTTTTGCCGCGACAGCAATCGTTTCGATCGACAATAACTCCTCGCGTTCGATGCCCGTGGAATAATGCGACGATTGGGCGCAGTAAGCGCAATCTTCGCTGCAGCCGCCGGTCTTGATGCTTAGCAAACTGCAGCGCTGGACTTCCTCGCCGCTCCAATGCTTGAGATGCACAGCCCGGCTTTGCGAAATTAAATCGAAGAGCGGCTGGTGGTAGAGTGTCGAGAGCTGATCAAATCTCATCGCGTGGCCGCGATGTTAAATCGAAAATCGAAAATCGAAAATCGAAATTAATTGACTCGCTCGCCTCCCGGGCTTGCCCGTCCATTTCGCGACTTCCCCAGCCGCTCAATTCACCCACTTGCCGTTGTCGGAAGTAAGGATCGGCAGCTCCTCCATCATGAACTGCGTTTTGCCAATGGCGCCGATCATGTGCGTTCCGGTGGCGGCGTGCCATTTCTTCGACATCTCCTCGCCGGTGTGACAGCCCCAACTTTTGACATATGCGCCGTAAGCAAAATCGCTCCGCTGGATTTTGGATAGATCGTTCTCGTGCAGCCACGATTTCGACGCGCTGTCGAGCACGTTGCTGTAGTCAAACATGAAACAGGCGCGGTTAGAGTGCCCAAAATATTCGAACCCGGCGATCTTGATCTGGCGTCGCGACTGGCCGGCATTCAAATAATTGATCACTTCGGAGCCGGCATGAAAATAAACAATATTGAGATGATATTTCTCGCCGACCGAATTGATAAAGCCGATCAAATCCTGGTGCTCTTGCTGTGCGCGATCGAGGTAGCCCTGTTTGTACACGAGCCAGGTGATCAACGCATCGGGGCCAAGCTGGGCGCGCAATTGCTCGGTGCGCAATCGTGCGGCCCGGACAAAGTTTGCCCACCAATGATCGTGCGGATAAGTCTTGTAATGCTCCCATTGATAAAGAGACGGTCCGCCGACGACGATGACCCACTCCGTGTTCGCGGCGAAAGCGCGCCCGCCAAGCGCGAGCGTGACTAAGAACACGAGTAAGAGAGAAAACCGACGCATAATACTTATTGGCGGGAACACTATTTATGCGGGAGACGAAAATCCGCAAGTGGAGGTAGGGGCGGTTCACCGAACCGCCTCGGTGTGTGCGTCGTACTCCGCCGGGCGATTGAGGTCAATCGCCCTCCCATTGCGGGTCGATTTCGTCGCGCACCAAATCTTCGATGGGTTGTCGTTTTCGAATGAGCGCGAACTTGTCGCCACGCACAAGCGTTTCAGCTGGCAACGACCGCGAATTATAATTCGAGGCCATCACAAACCCGTAAGCACCCGCGCTCATGATCGCGAGCAAATCGCCTTCGCGCAGTTCCGGCATTTCGCGATCGAGCGCAAAAAAATCACCGCTCTCGCAAACCGGGCCGACTATGTCGATCGTCTCCGTCTTATTCCCAGCTGTGGCGTCCGCCGCGGCGGACGCCCGACAACGCGGTTCCTCAACCGGCACAATCTCATGATAACTGTGGTAAAGCGCCGGCCGAATCAGATCGTTCATGCCCGCATCGACGATCGCGAATTTCTTTGCACCGGTCCGTTTGATGTAACGGACCCGCGTCAGCAAAACGCCAGCGTTCCCGACCAGCAATCGTCCCGGCTCAAGCAGAATCCGCAGCTTCAGTTCGCGCAGCGACGGCAAGATTGCATCGACATATTGCCGGATAGACAAGCTCTTGCTCTTGTGCGCTCTCGAATCCCACCATTCCTTGGCGCCGCTCTCAAATGACGATTCGTAAACAATTCCGAGTCCGCCGCCGACGCTGAAAAACTTGATCCCGTATTTCGATTTCAAGTCGCGCACAATTGGCACGACTTTTTTGATCGCATCCGCGAAGGGCGCAGCCTCCGTGATTTGCGAGCCGATATGCATCTGTGCGCCAACGACGTCGATGTTGCTCTTCTCCGCAGCGCGCTCGTAAACCGCGGCGATCCGATCGAGCGCAATGCCGAACTTATTCTCGTGTGAGCCGGTCGAGATGTAATCGTGTGTGTGTGGATCGACATCGGGATTTGCGCGCAGTGCGATCGGCGCACGCAAATTTTTCGCGCCAGCAATCTTGTCGATGTAATCCAACTCCGCTTCGCTCTCGACGTTGAAGCAGTAAACACGCTTCTCGAGAGCATATTCGATTTCTTCACGCGATTTCCCGACGCCGGCGAAAGTGCAGTGCGCGGGATCGCCGCCTGCCGCGAGCACCCGATAAAGTTCGCCACCAGAAACGATATCGAAACCCGCGCCCGCTTCCGCGAGCAACTTCAGAATCGAGCGATTCGAGTTTGCTTTAACCGCGTAACCGATCAGATGATCGAGCGGGGCCAATGTAGCATCGAGCCGATGGTAATGATCGAGAATCGTGCCAGCGCTGTAAACGTAAAGCGGGGTTCCAAACTTTTCCGCGACGCACCCAAGATCAACATCTTCGCAGTGAAGCTGGCCGTTGCGATAACGAAACGAATGCACGCGAGAAAGTGTAGCGGCGGTTGTGCCAACCGCCGAATTAAAGCAACAAAATTTGTAGAGCGTCTGTGCCAGACGCGGCGTCGTTCCACAGGGACGCCCTGTAACCTTTGCCACCATTAAAAATCGCGTAGCTTTGGAATCGATGCACCGCTCGGATCATTCGCGTTTTCAGCAGACCCACGACTTCGTTCCCGATTTTTCCAGGGCGGAACGGCGCACTCGCATCGTGATCGGTATCACGGCGGGGATGATGGTGCTCGAGATCACCGTGGGTCTGATGTCGCATTCGATGGCGTTGCTGGCCGATGGCTGGCACATGAGCACGCATGTAATTGCGTTCCTCATCACCGCGGTGGCCTACTATCTCGCGCGAAGGCATGCCTCGAACGTGCGGTTCAGTTTTGGCACTGGAAAAATTGGTGTGCTCGGCGGTTTTGGCAGCGCCGTAGTACTCTCAGTTGTGGCGGTGCTGATGGCCGGTGAATCGGTGCGCCGGTTATTCGCTCCGTTGACAATTCATTTCAATGAAGCAATCGGCATCGCCTGCCTGGGATTAGCGGTGAATCTGGGCTGTGCCTTTCTGCTCAAGGATGAGCATGATTCTGAAGGTCACAGTCATGGCAGCGCTCATCATCGTGACTTGAATCTTCGCGCCGCATATCTGCATGTGCTTGCAGATGCATTCACGAGCGTTATGGCAATTGTCGCACTCAGTGGTGGCAAATTCTTTGGCTGGGCGTGGCTCGATCCGGTGGTCGGACTTGTCGGGAGCGGGGTTGTGTTTTCCTGGGCTTACACTCTGTTACGCGACACGAGCGGGATTTTGCTCGATCGCACTCCGCCATCGTCCGATCTGCCGGAAGAAATCCGGCGGACGGTGGAAAGCGACGGCGATTCGATCGTGACCGATTTGCATGTCTGGCAAGTCGGCACTGGGAAATTCGCTGCGATCGTCTCAATTGTTGCCCATCGACCCAAGAGTTCTGATGAATATCGGGAGATGCTGCGAGGGCACGGGGAGTTAGCTCACCTGACGATCGAGACCCAACATTGCCGCGAGCACGAAATGGGCGCCCTCAAGTCCTAGGGCGATAATTGCGACCGCGCTATGCGTAATCGAGCGCGAAGCAAACTGTAGATCGAAATGATGATCAGTAACGCACCGAAAGTGCAGACGATCGCTGCGCCTGACGGCAGGTCCCACCAGAACGAGAGAAACAGACCAGCAATTCCGCCGATGAGTGCAATGATCCAACCGATGAGCAAACGATTACCAATACGGTCGGCAAGATTGATTCCGCAAACCGCGGGCGCAATGAGATAACTAAAGACGAGGAGCACGCCCGCAATGCGCACGAAACTGGTCACGACCAAACCAAACGCCGCGTAGAAAAGAAAGTCCCACCAGCGCACACGCAATCCTTTGGCATACGCCGCGTCGCGATCGAAGGAAACAAGCAGAAAATTTCTGCGCAGCGCGAAATGCAAAAGGCCGACCGCGCCGAAAAGCGCGAAGCATTTCCAAACTTCCACCGGAGTCA
>Ga0193719_10000308_pt1 | contig 17598 bp, 12 predicted proteins | sample U2a2metaG_FD_160103 | JGI IMG/M metagenome (GOLD analysis project Ga0193719, IMG submission 160103) | Soil microbial communities from a riparian zone of the East river system, Colorado, United States - U2a2 | ecosystem: Environmental > Terrestrial > Soil > Riparian zone | place: USA: East... | reverse complement strand
ACGAGCGGCCATGGCGGTCTGAGAAGGCCGTCCTCAGGCGAATCCCCGGAAGCCTACGCTTGATGGAGCGAATCTCGAGCCTGGCCAACGATATTGGTCACCGCTCTTGCCTAATTCCCTGCCCGCCGACGATACTGGATCCACACCATCATGAAAACCAATCTTTCCTTCTCCACGCCCGCAGAAGTTGAAACCGAATGCCTGGTCGCCATCGTACTCGACAAAACAGAAAAGATCCGGGGCGAGAAAGACAAGCTCCAGGTCTCCATCGAAACCTCCGACGCTACGATCCAGGACGCGGCCGCTGACGTCATCGCCAGCGGCGAAGTGACCGGCAAGATTTTCGAGACGACGCTGCTCCATCACCCGGCAAAGCTGAGGGCGAAGCGGCTGTTGCTGCTTGGTGGCGGCAAATCCAAAGCCTTCTCCGCTTTCGAACTGCGCCGACTTGCTGGCGCTGCCGTCCGCACGCTGAAGTCCCGCGGCCTGCGCAGCTTCGCCATCCTCGCGCCGGAAGCCGAACTAAAGGTCGAAGACGCGGTTAAGGCCATCGTCGAAGGCGCGTTTGTCGGCAACTTCGATCCCGACTACTACAAGAGCGATCGCAAAGACCAGAAGATCGACGCGCTCACCGTCGTCGCGCGAGGAGATCAGCCCAAACTGCAACAGACCATGGACGAAGCCCGCATCATCGGTGAAGCGCAGAACTTCACTCGCGACCTGGTCAACGAGCCATCCAATCGCATGACGCCAACCATACTCGCCGATCGCGCCAAAAAAATGGCCGCGGAAGTCGGCTTGAAGTGCGAAGTCTACGGCGCGGACAAGATCAAGGAGCTCAAGATGGGGGCCTTCTGGAGCGTAGCTCAGGGCTCGGATGAACCACCCGCGCTGATCGTCTTGCGCTACGAACCCGCCGGCGCTCCCGACAAACCGGTGCTGGGACTGGTTGGCAAGGGCATCACCTTCGACACAGGGGGCATTTCCATCAAACCCGCCGACGGCATGGAAAAAATGAAGTACGACATGGCCGGCGGCGCCACCATGATTGGCGCCATGCGTGCCATCGCTTTGCTCAAGCCCAAGGTGAAAATCACCGCCATCATTTGCGCCACGGAAAACATGCCATCCGGCAAGGCGCAGAAGCCGGGCGACGTGCAGATTGCCATGTCAGGCAAATCAATCGAGATCATCAACACCGACGCCGAAGGCCGCCTGGTGCTGGCCGACGGTCTTTACTACGCGCGCCAGCTAGGCTGCACCCACCTGATAGACGCCGCCACGCTTACCGGCGCGGTGGTGGTCGCGCTCGGCTCCATCCATGCCGGTGTTTTTGGCAACGACGAGCCCATGTACGAACGCTTCAGCAAAGCCTTAGCCAAAGCCGGCGAAAAGATGTGGCGCATGCCGCTCGACGACGAGTACAAAGAAATCATTCACTCCAACATCGCCGACATCGTAAACTCCGGCGGACGCTATGGCGGCGCCATCACCGCTGCCATGTTTCTGAAGGAGTTCGCCGAGGACGTTCCCTGGCTGCACCTCGATATCGCCGGCACCGCCTGGACCGAAGAGCAGAAGCCCTGGATCGCCAAGGGCCCCTCTGGGATCGCATTGCGCAGTCTGGTCGAATTTGCCCGGGACTTCGCTGGCTAGAACAGTCCTGATTAAAGCCTTGTAAGCATCCCCCTCGCGCGCGCCCGCATCTTAAGCGGGTCCATGGATACTTGTGTCCACGCAGTTAAGATTCAAGCAGGAGGCTTCGAATGAAGGCTCTATTTGCAGTGGGACTGGCGGTAATGATCCTCGGAGTTCTTTCGTTTTTCATTGCGATTCCCCATTCGGAAAATCACGGCATCAAGGCGGGTGACGTCAATATTGGAGTCCAAACCCATGACAGCGAAAAAGTGGCGCCCGCGATCAGTGCGGTCATGCTGGTGGTCGGAGCGGGACTCATGATCGCCGGCCGCGGCAAGAGCTAGCTGTCTCCGTGAGGTCTGGGCCCCCTGCCAAGTCTGCGACTTTTGCACAAAAGGGCGGCATGCGATTGCGAAGCGGAGCTGCGGCTTGTACTGCGGTGCCGCAACCCGTCTTGTTGACGCTCAAGCACCGGCAACATGCCGCCCCATCCCTCCTGCTAAGGCCATCTCGACTTCTGGGTCGGCAAGTCGGCGTGCGACCATCACGAAAACTGGCGGGAACCGAGTTTGGAGACCGGCCGCGATCAATCGTGGGCAGTTTGCTAGAGTAGAAAGCCCCCGGACCCGACCCGGAGGCCATCGATTGCCATCGACTTGGAAGTCAGACTCTAGTGGCGGTCCCAGTCGCGATCATCGTGCCAGCGATGGTCATGACCGTCCCACCAACCGTGGTACGCGTTCCAGCATCGTTCCCGTTGCGTATTCAAGTCGCGTCGCCGTTGATCCGCCTGGCGGCTGCGTTCCCCGTGTTTGCGAATTGCCTGATCCAGTTTTGATTCCGCGCGCTCAATCTGGCGCTGGCACCGTGCGTGGTCGTCCGCGTACGACTGGGGCACGGTAACGAACATAGCCATACCCAAAGCCGTCGTCATAACCGCCGATACTGTAAGTCTCTTAAGCTTTTGTAGTTTCAAGCAGTCCTCCCTTCCGAATCTAGACCGCAGTAGTTTGACTGAAAATTGCGCTGCAAAGTTGCCCGTTCCACCACGACCGTGCTGTCTAGTCCCGTTCCGGTTCGGGTATAGATATAGAAATAGATATGGGCTTAATCCGGCTAAGCCGCGCCACATCGTCCCGCCAGAACTTGCTGCTAGGGCTCGTTGGGGTCGGTCGAAAATGCCGCCATGCTCGCTGTTCGGGAGTCGGGTCAGTGCCGCTAAAAATCTCCGGTCAGCGCAATCGGTCGCTCACGATCAGAACAAAATTGCACGTCTTCAGTTGCCAAGCCGCTAGTTGCTCGGAGACGGACCCCGCCGCCGGCATGACAGCCAAACAAAGATTCAACCCGCCGAACCGGCCGAAAGAGTTTGATCACGATTTCTCCTGTCTCCGGAGAGCCACTGGGCAGCGTGGGGTATCGACAGGCAATGATGGGCAAAACATTAAAGACGGGCGAGGACGCCGCCCGCCTCTACATCGAAGCCGGTTGCAGTGGCTAAAAGCCAGTCGCGATTCACGCGGAGCCAGAAGCCAGCGGCTCAGTTGATATCAAACTGCTCCTGGTGCAATGCCGGATCGCTCTTCACGATTACGGTCTTCTTGGTCATTTCTTCCATCTCGATCAGCGCACGGCCATTGTTGGCCTTGAGCGCTTTGGCCACCTCGGGATTCACGCGCAGCATCACGTCCGCATGCTCCAGATGTTTGGCGATCTTGCGCATTTCAAGATAGATTTCGTTGCATATCGTAGTCACCGACTTCACGAAACCGGTGGACTGGCAATACGGACACGGGGAACCGATGGTGCGTTCGAGCGACTGCTTCACCCGCTTTCGAGTGATGGCTACCAGTCCGAAGTCGTTAAACTGAAGGACTTTGGAGGGCGCACGGTCGCCGCGCAGAGCCTCCTCCAGCGCCTGCATCACTTTCTGACGGTTGCGGCGCTCGTCCATATCAATGAAATCGATGATGATGATGCCGCCCAGGTCGCGCAGCCGGATCTGGCGGACGATCTCCTTGATCGCATCCACGTTGGTTTTGACGATGGTGTCTTCGAGACGCGTCGTCTTGCCCACGTACTTGCCGGTGTTTACATCAATCGCGACCAAAGCCTCGGTCTGGTTGATGACAATGTAGCCGCCGCTCTTTAGCCAGACCTTTGACTTGAGCGCCTTGTTAATCTCCTCGCTCAGTCCGAACTGCTCAAACAGGGGCACTTCCTTGGTATAGAGCTTGACCCGCCTGACCAGCGCGGGCTGGAAGCGGTTGGCAAAGCGCAAGATGCGCTCGTATTCCTCGTCACTGTCGACCCAGATGGCGGAAAAATCAGAGGTGACCTGATCACGCAGCACACGCTCGACCACGTTGAGATCGTGGTAAATCAGTGTCGGCCCCTTGCCGGCGTCGGCGCGGCTTTTGATCTCAGCCCACAAGCCCTTCAGGAAACGGATGTCAGCGCGCAGATCTTCTTCCGCGGCATTCATAGCCGCGGTACGCACGATAAATCCACCGTGCCCGTTTTCACGTTCGCTCTGAATGATTCGCTTCAGCCGTTGGCGCTCCTCTTCGGAAGCGATCTTGCGGGAGACTCCGGTGTGATTCACCGTCGGCATGTATACCAGGAAGCGGCCGGGCAGAGCGATGTGGCTGGTGATGCGGGCGCCCTTCTTGCCGATGGGCTCCTTGGCAATCTGGACTAGAATCTCCTGGCCTTCCTTTAGCAGGTCGCTGATCAGCGGAATATTTGCCTGCTCGTTGCGCCGGGCCCGGCGTCCACCACCGCCCGTTCGGCGGCCGCCGCGCTGCGGCCGGCGATCGTATCCCGGACGCGGCGCTCGCTGCGTGTATCCTGCCGTGCCCGCTGGAGCACGAACTTCAGCCCGCGCTTCCGTAACTCCGGCTCCGCCACCCTCGGCGGCCAAGGCCGCTTCGGCCTCCGCCTGGGCTTGATCAAGTTCCGCTTCGTCTTCAGCTTCTTCGTCGACGTCTTCTGCGGCCGCTACATCAATCGCCTCGGAAGAAATCGCGTCGGCGGAAAACGGCACCGCGTCCGGGCTGGCAAGCTCCGCCGCGGCAGTGGATTCCAGCGCTGGCGGTTCGTGGTCCCCGGCGGCGTGTGTTTCTTCCTCGAGCTCCTCGAAGGAGGCATCCTCCTCGAGTTCTTCGACATAATGCGCCAGATCCGCTTCCTCCTCTTCGATCTCTTCTTCTTCCAGGGTTCCCGCGACCGCGGCCGGGGCGGCCGCTGGCTCCGCATGCCGGGAAATATCCGCCCGGTTGCCGTCGACGTCATGGTCATGAACGTCGTCTTCCTCTTCTTCTTCCTTTGCTTCTCCCCCGAACACCGCCGCTACATTCATCTCGTGCAAACGCCTTTGTTCGCGGTCCCAATCGGAAGAAGCCGTATCGACCACCGGGCCGGGAGGGGTCACGGCCGGTGCCTTATAGCTCTTTGCCTGGGGCTGCACAGGCTCCGCGAACAGGGGCTCATCGCCAGCGAAAACCTCTGAGAGGGGAGGTGTCGGCTGATCTCGAGCCGGGGCAGGCCTCTGCTCCCGCGGCGCGGGCCTGGTCTGCGCCTGTCGCTGATACTTGGAGATGGACTCTCCCGGCAGAATGATGGGCTGGTATCCCGGCGGCGGCCCGTATTCGGACCGCTCTGGTCGCCCCGATCGTTCCGATCTCTCGGATCGTTCGGAGCGCTCCGGCCGTTCGGAGCGTTCGTTCCGATCCGGATCATCAGCGCGCGGAGCCTCGCGCGGCGTTTCGGCAGCCGGACGGGCAAACTTTGATTCCGGAAAGCGCTCTCCGCGGCGTCCGCGGCGACGGCGCCGTCCCCTCATACCATCGCGATTGTCGCGCGACTCAGTCGAAGGCGAGGACTCATGATTCTCAGTTCGTCCGCTTTCGGGAGGTTCGTAGGTTTTTGCTTCGGTTGACGGCAGGGCAGCTGGTTCCCCATTGTGCGGTTGCGCTTGCGACTCAGGCTGAACCTGATGGCGCTCTGGCGCGGGGCGGTTGGTGGGAACCTCGTCGAGGTCCTCCGCATCTTCCAACTCCATAAAGTCAGAGACATAGAGGAACGCGTCGCGCTCCAGGCCGATATCCACAAAGGCTGACTGCATGCCAGGAAGCACGCGGGTTACGCGTCCTTTGTAGATGGAACCTGCCAGGGTGTATTCGTTTTCGCGCTCGAGGTAGATTTCCGCGAGCAGGTCGTCTTCGACCATCCCCACTTTGGTTTCGTGAGGAGTGGAAGACACAAACAATTCTTTTGTCATGCGAACTCCGGTCCCCGGCCGTCGGGCGGCCGCGGGATCACCGGATGGAAGGCAGGAAAAGACTGGGAAGATCAAGCGCTGCGATAGCCGCCCCGGACAAAGGACAGCTTAGGCCCCGGGGTTCTCCCCGTGGTCGAATCCGTTGCGTAAGATTAGGAATCTTTTGCACTTATCGCATTTGCGCTTCGCCAGGTTTGTGACCGCTCTCTCAATTCTGAGGGGGCCGTTACCGGCCTGACTGCGCCTTTGCTTAATCCTGCCCGGCCTTGAACTGCGTTTCTAGCCGGCGTGTACCCTCTTTACGCGAGGGCGATCGTAATTAATCTTTTTTCTGCCGCGGATGGCAAGCGCGGCTACTTGCCCCAGCCTTCTGGTTCCTGCTTCAGTTCACAAACCGGCGCATGCGGACATTCATCACAATGCCCAGCGCCAGAAATATAAACAAGACAGAAGAGCCGCCATAACTCATCAACGGCAGGGGTATACCGGTGACCGGCATAAAGCCGACTACCATGCCAACATTGACCAGAATATGGAAGCTAAGCACCGCCACCACACCCATCACTACTAAAGTGCCAGCGCGGTCGGGCGCCGTTTGGGCGTTCTGAGTCAATCTCATCAGCACGATAAAGTATAGCAGTAATACCGCCAACGCACCCACAAATCCATGCTCTTCAGCAAAGGCGGCGAAGATAAAATCCGTTTGTGGAACCGGTAGAAACGCAAGATGAGTCTGGGATCCCTCCGAGTTCCCCCACACCCCGCCCGACCCCACCGCAATCAGCGACTGGTTCACCTGGTAACCCGAACCCTGGCTGTCGGCTTCAGGATGCATAAAGCTGGTTAGACGCTCGCGCTGGTAGGGCTTCAAGGTGTGCCACGCCAGCGGCAGAAGCAAAGCCGCGCCCAGAGTTACGATGGCTGCCTGTTTGAAACGGACTCCTCCTAGAAACAGCCCCATCACCGCGATAGGCAGATAGGTCAGGCTGGTTCCCAGGTCGGGCTGCCGCAGGACCATGAGCATGGGAACAATGACAATCGCGCCTGCCTTGGCAAAATCCGGCCAGGACAGTTCTCTCTGGTGCAAGTCGGCAAAGTATTTCGCCACTGCCAGAATCAGAATCAGCTTCACCCACTCCGAAGGCTGGAAGTGTCCTCCGCCCGGCATTTTGACCCAGCGCCGCGCACCCAGGTACTTCTGCCCGAAGATCATCACCGTCATCAACGACACGATGGCGGCAATATAGAACCAGTGCACCCGGTCGAGCAGTTTCTGGTAGTTCACCAGACTCACCAGAAACATGCCCACCACACCGCCCGTGACCCAGTAGATTTGCCGGATATGGGCCCCGGCAAACTTGGTATGCAGGGTTGCGCTATGAATCTCCATCACGCCCAGCCCGCAAATCAGCAGGACAAAGATGAAGAGCATCCAATCGAAATCACGGAATGAAATGTAGCGTGACATGGAGTTTTAGTGGTCAGTCTTCAGTCGTTCGCTGGCCAGGCTTTAGACGTTCGTCGTTGGTGTTACTAATTCGATTCCCCTCTCCTGTTTCGATCCCTGTCTTCTGCTGGGCCGAAAAACGCCGGCTGGTTCGACCTTCATCGCCAACTAGCGCCCGAGTCTAGCCCCGCCATGAGCTCAGAACCGTCGCCGCGACAGTGGCGCTACTCACGGCAAACCCGGCGCGGCCGTGGCCAGCGGCAATCTTGTCTTCGGCACCGGCAGCACAAAATGCCCTCCCCGAATTGAGTCATCCTCGGCGCCGTTCCACACCGCTCCTACATCCACCGATCCGGCTCCGCCGGCCAGCTTGCTGGGCAATCGCCGCTGCTTCTCCACGTAGGCTTTCACCACCTGGGCGGCAATGCGGGCCGCAAACTGGCCGTGCTCTCCGCCTTCAAACAGAACTGCGACTACCAATTCCGGGTTTCGCCGTGGCGTGACTCCGACGAACCAGGCGTTATCCTTGTATTTCGACTTTCCGTTTACCGTCTTGGCCTTCAGCATATTGCTGACTGTCTGCGCGCTGCCCGTCTTGCCGGCGAAGTCGATACCCTGCAGATGCGCGCTTCCGGCCGTGCCTAGCGCCGAGGGCACATTCGACATGGCGTCGGTAATGATCTCCCAGTTCTTGGCATCAATCGGGATCTTCATCTGCTCCGGCGCATCCGAAGCCGGAACCAGATTCGGCGGCAAACCTTCGGGCGACGTCACATGCGGCCGTACCAGCATGCCGCCGCTGGCAATGGCGCCAATCGCTCGCGCCAACTGAATCGGCGTGGCGGCGATGGCTCCCTGCCCGATGCCCACAGAAATCGTCTCGCCCGCATACCACTTCTGCTTGAAATTGCGGATCTTCCATTCTTCGGAGGGCATCACACCGCTGACTTCCTGCGGCAGATCGATTCCGGTCTTTTGCCCCATCCCGAACATGGTCGCGTACTTGGCAATGCGTCCAATGCCCAGCCTTTCCGCCAGGGTGTAGAAAAATACATCGCACGACTGGTAGATTCCCTTGCTGATGTCCACCACGCCGTGGGCGCGATGTTCCGCCGAAATCCAGCACTTGAAATAACGGCCATAGAACGACGCCCCTCCGCTGCAGTTCACTTTCATGTCCTGGGCGATGCCCTCCTGCATGCCCGCCGTGGCCATGATGATCTTGAACACCGAACCGGGGGCCAGTTGCGCCTGGATGGCCTTATTTAACAGCGGATGATCTTCGTCGTTGACCAACTTCATCCACTCGTCATTTGAGATCCGCACCGCAAAATCATTGGGATCGTAGGTCGGACGGCTGACCATCGCCAGGATTTCGCCGTTTCTCGGATCCATGGCCACCACGGCTCCATTCTTCCCCTCCAGAGCCTGTTCCGCGGCAATCTGCAGGTCAATATCCACCGTCAGCTTGAGTTGTTTTCCTGGCACCGCCGGCTTTTCGTCCAGTTCTCCCACTTCCTTGCCCTTGCTGTTCACCAGCACCTGGCGAGATCCGTTTTTACCCATCAGGATGGGGTTGTATTCGAGCTCCACCCCGGACCTGCCCACCACATCGCCAGGGTTGTAGAGCTCCCAGCGCGCCTGATTCAGCATCTTCTCGCTGACTTCGCCCACGTAGCCCACCAGGTGGGCCATGAAGCCGTTGCGCGGATACAGGCGGCGATGCGCCATGATGGTGTCCAGTTCCGGCAGTTCGTTACGGTGGGCCTTGATAAAAGCCAGTTCGTCCGGCGTGATGTCTTCTTTGAGATAGATTGGCTGATATTGCGGCAGGCCGGCAAACTTGTGCAGCCGCTCACGTACTTCTTTGGGGTCAAGATGCAGGCCCTGCGCGATCAGATCGGCGTCTACGGAGAGATCGCGGGTGGAATCGCGCAGCAGCAAAGCGGTAAACGACGGGTAGTTGTCCACGATGATGCGGCCATCGCGGTCGAGGATCTTGCCGCGGGGCGCCAGAATGGGAACTTCGCGAGTCTTGTTCTTCTCCGCCAGAGCCGAATAGAACTCGCTTGACACCACCTGCAGGCGCCACAGCCCATAAGCGAGCACCAGAAAAACACCGAGGATGAAGTATTGCACCGCGGTCAGGCGAAAACCCGAGACTTTTTCATCGCGGCCAAACATGGGCAGAGCAGGCGTTGGACCTCGGACCTCAGACCCGAACAACCCCGGCAAATCCTTTCGCGGAAAGTTAACTTAATTGTAATCCGTTGAGTTGTCGGAGGGTATGCCGCTTTGGGTGACGGAAGGGCACGGACCTCGGACGTCGGGCCGGCCTTCAATCGGCAACAGCGTGCTGCTCTCAGGTCGGGGGCTGAGGCCAGCCCTACGCTCTCTGCTTAAACCGGTCCAGCAGGGTAAACAGCACAGCCGCCGTCGCGGCGTTGAGCAGTGCCGCTCCCAGCTCGTGCCCCCAACTTAACTGCACCGTCAACTTCACCAGCCCGCGCGCCACCGTGACATACACCACCTGGTGGACCAGGTAGAAAAACAGGGTCACCAGAAAACGGGCGCCCACATTGTCCACATCCAGTTTCGCGCCCAGCGACGACGCACCATATCCCACGACGGTCTTTGCGATCCCATAAATCCCGATCGGCTGATGGGTGAGTGAATCCTGCAGCAGGCCGATCACCGATCCGGTAAGCAGCCCGGCCACCGGGCTTCGCCGCGCCACGGCAAAAAAAATCACCACCAGCAGCGGCAGGTCAAAGAAGGCGAAGAAGTGCCCCCGCGAGGGCAGAAAGGCCTGCAGAAAGAGCGCCAGCAGGGGAACGCCAACCGTCACCGGCGGGCTAAACCGGTAAACCTCCACCTGTTCCTGCGATGTATAGGTTATGGGCACGCTAGTGGGGTTGGTCCTCCGCCGCAGGTTTAGCCTTCCCCGGTGGGGGAGGCGCCGGCGCGCTGGCTCCGGGCTTGACCATTGGCTCCGAAACTTTCTTTGCCGCGGAGGCCGGCCTCTCGACTGTCACCGGCTTCACCGTAGCTCGGGTCTCCGAGTTCCCCCGAGGATTTCCCACCCCAGGCTTCGCCGCGGCAGCGGTACCGGCAGCCGGGGCCACGCTCACGGTATTCCCCGGCTTGAGACCGGCTACCGATCCCCCAGCGGCCGTGCCCCCTACCGGTTCCACGACCGGCTTGTCTGGAACCGACGGCAACCTCTGGGTCAAAATGTCAACCGCCCGCACCCTGCTGCCGATTTCGGCTACCGCCGGGGCTCGATCCTCCTTCTTAGTGATCACCAGAACTTCTTCCAGCCGGCTCAGATTCGCGCTCGGGGTGAGCCGGATATTGAGGAACAGATCTGCACCCGGCGAAACCTTCATGACCGTTCCTACGGTCAGGCCCTTGGGGAAGATCTGGTCGCCACCGCTGGTCACCACTCTTTCGCCGGCCGCCACCGATTCGTCGGTCATCACATTTTCCAGGATCACGTCGCCGGTCGAAGTCCCCTTAACCACGCCCTGCAAGCGCGACTTGTCCAGAATGGCACCCACCCCGCTGCTCTGGTCGTTGATCAGCAGTACCTGCGAGGTGGAGCCAAAGGCGCGCAATACCTTTCCCACCACGCCCTCGGCGGTGATCACCGCCATGTCCTTCTCCACTCCGTTAGCCGTACCCTTATCGACGTAAATGGATCGGGACTGCTCGCTGCCGCTCGAACCGATCACTTGCGCAGCTACGGTCTTCGCTATGTACTGTTCCTTGAAACTCAGCAGCGCCTGCAGGCGCCGCGCTTGCTGCGCGTCGTCGGTCAAACGCACCTGCTGAAGCTGGAGTTGTTCGATCTTGAACTTCAGATCACGATTTTCCTGCCGCACTCCGCGCAGGTAAACGTAGTTGTTCCAAAGATTGCCTAACCCGCCTTGGCCCCAGACAATGATTTTTTCCAGTGGAGTAACGGCGTTGACCGTCCAGGAGCGGATCAAGCGTGTAGATTCGCCGCTGCCGCCCCGCTTGACCTGGATCGCCAGTCCGAGCACCTGCACAAACAGCATCACCGCCAGGATGGAGACGTTACGGTAGCGGGCAATGAGGTTTTCCATGACGCCAGTTTCAAGCTTCCCGTTTCAGATTTCGAGTTTCCATTGCGAAAAGCGCGCCCACGCGCTACGTTTCTGTTGTCCTAGGCGGCAAGTCCTGCAGAGAGAAAATGGAACGCTGGAAACCGGAAACGGTACGACTGGCCACTCGCAACTGTTATTCGATTGAAATCTTCCGCAGCAGCTTGAAATCGCTGAGCATCTTGCCGGTGCCCAGCACCACGCTGCACAGCGGATCGTCGGCGATCGAAACCGGCAATCCCGTTTCCTCGCGAATGCGTTTGTCGAGATTTTTCAGCAGGGCCCCGCCTCCGGTCAGCACAATGCCGCGGTCGCTGATGTCGGCGGAAAGCTCGGGCGGCGTCCGCTCTAACGCCACGCGTATGGCGTTCATGATGGTCGAAACGCACTCGCTCAAAGCCTCGCGGATTTCGCTATCGTCCACAGTGATGGTCTTGGGCACGCCTTCAATCAGGTTGCGGCCTTTAATTTCCATGGTCAGCGGCTTTTCCAGCGGATAGGCGGAGCCGATCTCCATTTTGATCGTCTCGGCGGTGCGCTCGCCCACCAGCAAATTATATTTGCGCTTCAGATAGTTCATCACCGCTTCGTCCATTTGGTTGCCCGCCATGCGCACGGAACGGGAATAAACGATCCCACTGAGTGAAATTACAGCAATGTCGGTGGTTCCGCCGCCAATATCGACCACCATATTGCCGCTGGGTTCAGTAATGGGAAGTCCGGCCCCGATGGCCGCCACCATGGCCTGCTCCACCAGGTATACTTCGCTGGCCTTGGCGCGATACGCGGAATCCATGACCGCGCGCTTTTCCACCTGCGTGATCTCCGAGGGCACGCCGATCACGATCCGCGGATGCACCAGCATCTTGCGGTTGTGCGCCTTCTGGATGAAGTAGTTGAGCATCTTCTCGGTGACTTTGAAGTCGGCAATCACGCCGTCTTTCATGGGCTTGATGGCCACGATGTTGCCGGGCGTCCGGCCCAGCATCTCTTTGGCTTCCTTGCCCACGGCCTCGACTTCGCCGGTGTTCTTGTTGATGGCCACGATGGAGGGCTCGTTCACCACGATGCCCTTGCCCCGCGCGTACACCAGCGTGTTGGCTGTTCCGAGATCAATGGCGAGATCGCTGGAAAAAATGCTGAACAGCGATCTCAAGTTGTGCAGGCGCGTTGAAGAATGAAACCCGTTGGATGACATACGCGATTTAGCTCTCTCAGACCGCTGTCATTGCCGGGCGTACCCGGTTGTTCTTGTGCGGATGGGGGGCCGTTGCCCTAATTCTACGGGATGAGCCCTGTTTCGCCGTCAAACCAAAGTCCCAGTACCTCGGGATTTCCTCCCCAGGCGGTATTGGCGCTACTGGATCACGATCTTTTTCTGCAACGTGTTCACGCCGCCCTTGGCATTCTGGGCCGTAATCGTAATCACGCTCTGCCCCTGTGGCAGCGGAGGCATGAAATAGTGGAAACTGCCATCCAGGCCCACCACCGGTACTTCCCGTCCGTTGACCATTACGCGCGCTCCCGCCTCGGTTTTTCCGGTGAGTTCGATGACGTGGCCATGCTGCATGAACGGATCCAGTTCCAGGTTGATGGCGGCGGTGTTCTTGCCTTTGGCAATGATGGTAAACCGGTTCTTCTGGCTCTCCATCGACTCCTTTTCGCTGGCGTCGTAGGACTGTACCACCCAGTAATAGGCTCCCTCGTTCAATCCCGACACGATCACATCCGCCGTATTGACCTTGCGATCCACGATGGTGGAAGAGAAATACGGGTTCCGCGAAATGCGCAGCCGGTATCCCACTGCATTGGCCATCTGGGTCCAGGAAAACTCGACCGGCTTGGTCTCACCCGCGGAAAAGATCGGCATCATGTTGGCCGGGGAAATCGGCGTCGGCGGCCCGATCTCCTTCAACTTGGCCATGCGCGGCGACTGCACTTGAAAGGCAACTTTTTCCCAGTCCGCCAGGTGCACCACTTCCCCGTTGCGCGAGATCTCGCTGGAACCTTTCTTCACCAAAATCTCGTGCTGGTCCGACTTGGGGTCGTTGCGCACCATGGCCGCGCTGTCCGGAGCCAGCGAGGCGGTTGCCCCCGCCACGGTCACCTGCGACTTCGATCCCTGGACATAGGTCGCAGTCGACAAATCGACCGTGCCCGTGCTCACCGCCACGGCCACGTTGGTCTGCTGTTGATCGTTAGCTGAATTTTCCTCAATCACGATCAGGGAATCCTGCTTTACCGTGTAATTGGTACCGTCGTTGAAGACGATTTTGGCCATGCCTTCCGACCCGGTCTGCACCACGTCGCCTTTTTCCAGGGGCACGTTGTAATCAGCCGTCACCCAGCTGTTGCTGCTCGCCTTCTTCACCCGCACCGACCCATCCAGTGCGGTGATATGAGCCTGCTGCGAGCTTCCCGCCCCGGCCTTGGCGGTTCCCCCCGCCCCCGCCACCATCTCCAGCAGCCTGCCACCCAGGTTGGTGACGGACTTGACTTCCCTTTGTGTGAATTGCGGAAAGGCGAAATTCATGCCTACCAGTAGCACTACCGCAATAGACAACACGCCCAGGGCCACGCTGCGATAGGTGACCGTCTTCCACGCTACATGGATTCCCGGCTTGCTACTTGAAGACACAAAAGGCACCAGAAAACTAGCTAAACCCAAAGAAATATGAGGTATTTGCGAGAGTATCACAAGCCTAACTGCCAGGGCAGGGTTGATTACCTTGGGTCGCACCTCCGGTGGCCATGTCCGCTGGTGCTAGATGCAGGTACAAGCGTCGCGCTCCATGAGGCCCGGTTTGCCTCGGTCCTTTTCCAGGGAATGGGGCGTCATCCCGAACTGGACTCCCGCCCGAGTGAGGTGAGGACGGGCAGGTCGGCTCTCTATTGCCGCGTTTTGCGCTCGCCTGTAGCATGGATGTTTCCGGCAATTCTTCAGGAGGCTCTATGGCGACGGATACCTTGGCCAGCCCGGCCATGATCGGAAGCACCAGCAACACTAAGGTGTACAAGAACTTCATCGATGGCGAGTGGGTAGAATCCTCGACCGGCGAAAGCTTCGAAAATCGCAATCCCGCCGACCGCCGCGAGGTCGTCGGCCTGTTCCAGAAGTCGGCCAAAGCCGACGTCGACGCCGCCGTTGAATCGGCCCGCCGCGCCTTCGCCAAATGGCGCCTGGTGCCCGCCCCGCGCCGGGCTGAAATCGTCTTCCGTGCGGCCGAAATGCTGCTCGAACGCAAGGAAGAATATTCCCGCGACATGACCCGCGAGATGGGCAAGATTCTGAAAGAGACCCGCGGTGACACCCAGGAAGCCATTGACACCGCCTACTATTTCGCGGGCGAAGGCCGCCGCCTGTTCGGCCCCACCACGCCCTCCGAACTTCCCAACAAATTCGCCATGGCCGTGCGCTCGCCCGTCGGGGTGTGCGGCATGATCACCCCGTGGAACTTCCCCATGGCAATCCCGTCATGGAAAATTCTTCCCGCCATCGTCTGCGGCAACACCTGCGTGATCAAACCCGCCCAGGACACGCCGCTCTCCACTTTCAATCTGGTGCGAACCTTGTCTGACGCCGGCGTTCCCAAGGGTGTGATAAACATCGTCACCGGATTCGGCTCCGAGGTCGGCGGCCCGCTCACCGAGCATCCGGACGTCCGCGCCATCTCGCTGACCGGTTCCACCGCAGTCGGGCGAACCGTCGGAATCACCGCCGCCAAAAGCTTCAAACACTGCTCGCTCGAGTTGGGGGGCAAGAACCCGATGATCGTACTCGACGACGCCAACCTCGAGCTCGCCATCGAAGGCGGGGTGTGGGGAGGATTCGGTACGACCGGTCAGCGTTGCACCGCCACCAGCCGCATCATCGTGCAAAAAGGCATCTACGCCGAGTTCGTGGAGCGCTACGTAGAACGCGCCAAGCGACTAAGGGTGGGCAACGGCCTGGATGAAACCACCGAAATGGGCCCGGCCATCAACGAAGCTCAACTCAAAACCGATCTCAGCTACGTGGAAATCGGCAAGTCCGAAGGTGCCAGATTGAGATGCGGCGGCAACCGCTTGGACAAAGGCGAATACCAGTACGGCTATTTCATGGAGCCCACGGTCTTTGTTGACGTGGATCCCAAAATGCGGATCGCCCAGGAAGAAATCTTCGGTCCGGTCGTATCCATCATCGCCTGCGAAGACCTGGAAGACGCCATCGCCATCGCCAACGGCATCGAGTACGGACTCTCCTCCGCCCTCTATACCAAAGACGTAAACCGGGCGTTCGTCGCCATGCGCGACTTGCATGCCGGCATCACCTACATCAATGCACCCACCATCGGCGCAGAAGTCCACCTGCCTTTCGGCGGCGTAAAAGCTACCGGCAACGGCCACCGCGAAGGCGGCATGGGCGCGATTGACTTCTACACCGAATGGAAGGCGCTCTATGTGGACTACTCGGACCGACTGCAAAAGGCGCAGATCGACCGAGTGGACTAGTCCGTTGCACGTTCGTCGTTGGCCGCGCGGCAGTCGCTCGGCCCGCCAACACTTTCCTGGCGCCTTTTGCGGCAACTATTGGCGAGCTTTCCTGCGGTTAGAGGCTTGCGCTTAGCAACTCTTGCTTTCGGACGGAATCAAACCGATGCCCAGTGCACAAAGCCGCGAAATCGCCGCCGCCCAGCGTCTCGACAACGTCCGCTACGCCATTCGCGATCTCGCGTCGGTGGCTCACGAAGTCACCCAGCAAGGCCACCAGGTCCTTTCCCTCAACGTGGGCGATCCCAACATTTTCGATTTCCAGACGCCCCCGCACCTGATTGAAGCCGTCTACAAAGCCATGCGCGACGGCAAGAACGGCTACGCTCCCTCCCCGGGGATCCCGGAGGCCCTTGAAGCCATTCGCGGCGAGGCGGCGCGCAAGGGCATTTCCACGGTGCAGGACGTGTTCGTGACTTCGGGAGCGAGCGAAGCGGTAGACGTCTGCCTTTCCGCCCTAGTCAATCCCGGCGAAAACATTCTGACGCCCAGCCCCGATTACCCGCTTTATTCCGCGGTTTTGTGCAAGCTGGGCATTCCCGTGGTGACCTATGATCTGAACGAAGACGACGCCTGGCAGCCCGACCTGATCGACGTCCGGCACAAAATCAATTCGCGCACTCGCGCCATCGTCCTGATCAATCCCAACAATCCCACCGGCTCAATCTGTTCCCGCCGCATGCTGGAACAATTGGCCGAACTGGCGCGTCGAAATAATCTGGTCATCTTCGCCGACGAGATTTACGACAAGTTGATACTGGGTGACGCCGAAAAAGCCGAAAAAGATGGGACCGAAACCGATCAACCCATCTCCATTGCCGCCATCGCACCCGATGTGCCGGTCGTGACCTTCGGCGGACTATCGAAAAACTATCTCGCGCCCGGCTGGCGCATCGGCTGGGGCATCGTCAGCGGCGATGCGAATGCAGTAAAACCGTACGTGGAAGGCATTCACCGCCTTCTGCGCGCCCGCCTGTGCGCCAATCATCCGGAGCAGTACGCGATCCCGGCTGCCTTGAACGGTCCCCAAGATCACCTCGCCGAGACCCGCCGCAAACTACGCGCCCGCCGCGATCTCACCGTCCAGTGGTGCCATTCAACTCCGCGCGTGAGTTGCGTGCCCCCGCGCGGAGCGTTTTACGCTTTCCCGCGCCTCGAAATCACCGAAGGCGACGACGTCTTCGTGAAAGAACTGTGCCGTCAAAAGCATATCCTCGTTGTCCACGGCTCCGGCTTCGGCCAAAAGCCCGGCACCCGCCACTTCCGCATCGTGTTCCTGCCGGAGGAGCCGACTCTGGCCAAGGCCTATCAATCCATCGGCGATTTTATCCGCGCCCGCTACGCCTGACAAAAAGCGGTTAAGCAGGCGCCGATGAAATGGCGGCAGTGACAAACGCAGGATCTATCCAAAACCAGGTGATTCTGTGAGCTGCTGAAATCCGTGTTCTTCGGTGGCTCTTCACCGGGTAAACGCAAGTTCGGGAACTCCAGCCAGCTCCTCGAACTCTTCCTCCGTCAAGCGCACGGACTCGGCCAGCATATTTTCCTCCAGGTGTTCGATTGAGGACGTTCCC
>Ga0193719_10000306_pt1 | contig 17651 bp, 14 predicted proteins | sample U2a2metaG_FD_160103 | JGI IMG/M metagenome (GOLD analysis project Ga0193719, IMG submission 160103) | Soil microbial communities from a riparian zone of the East river system, Colorado, United States - U2a2 | ecosystem: Environmental > Terrestrial > Soil > Riparian zone | place: USA: East... | reverse complement strand
TCAATTTACAGAAACAAATTCTTGACCTGACACAGGAACTCCACCAACTTCCGAAGCTTTCGTCTGCCACCAAAATCGACAGTTAAGTGCCGATCTGGACAGACATGGGCATTCTTAATCCTTAACGGAAACTTGGCCAGGCATTCGAAACGAAGGGGAGGCAGGCGACAATCGTCGGCGCAACGGCTTAATCGAAGCCATCGCCGCCGCAGCGTATCAAGAAAACCTTTCGCTCTTCGAAAGAATCGGAAAAAGCCACGAATCGGTGCGCTCAAAATCAAGCGCATCAGACCTGGCTCGGCGCGGCGTAATAACGGACCGCTGCCTGAAGCAGCGCGGCAGCTGGCGGCCGCTGATTTATTTTCGACTATTGAAGTCCAAAATCGCATTCGTGAACTGATCAAGCTGGCAAAAGAACAAGGCTACCTGACATTTGACGATCTAAACGAGGCGTTGCCGGAGGGAGTTACCGACGCCGATGAACTGGATCTTATCCTTACACGGCTGCGCCGTCTGGAGATCGACATTATTGAAGCGTCGGAGGTGGATCGCTACAAGGACGGTAAGAAAGACGCAGACGAGGAGGAAGAAGAGGAAGAGAGACCAGAAACCAAGGTCGATATTCTGGACGACCCGGTACGGATGTATCTCAAGCAGATGGGCCAAGTCCCGCTGTTGACCCGGGAACAGGAAGTCCAAATTTCCAAACGGATCGAAGAGGCCGAGGGGATGGTACAGAAGCATATTAGTCGCTTTGGGTTTGTTGCGCGCGCCCATCTGGATCTCGCCCGAAAGCTGCTCGAGGGCCGGGAACGCTTCGACCGAGTCATTCTGGACAAAAAAATCGAGAGCCGGGAAAGGTATATGAAGAACCTCCCGCGTCTTTGCAGACAGGTGGAACAATTAAGCGCGTCGATTAGCCGCCAATTTTGCGATCTTGTGCGCAACTCTTCGAAGAAACGTTCCCAGAAGTTCAGGGCCGTTCAAAGGACCATGGGTTCGCTGCTGCGGATTTATCCGCATTTTTACCTCAAGCAGAGAGTTACGGAGGAATTTGTGCACCTGGCGGACGACGCGCACCACACGTCGCTTTACCTTCAAACCGAAATCGCCAAAAATCCTCGCAGTCAAAAAAGGCGGCTGCAACTTCAGAACAAGATGCGCGAGTTAGAAAAGAGCCTGTGGTTTTCGCTTTCGGAGTATGCAGAAGAGTATCGGACGCTGAAGGGTTGGCTGCGCCAGGCATTCAAGGCCAAGACTGAAATGGTGGAGGCCAACCTCCGTCTGGTTATTTCCATCGCGAAAAAATATACCAATCGCGGCCTGTCGTTTCTCGACCTGATCCAGGAAGGAAACATGGGATTAATGAAGGCAGTCGAGAAATTCGAATATCGGCGGGGCTACAAGTTTTCCACTTACGCGACGTGGTGGATTCGTCAGGCCATCACGCGCTCCATCGCGGACCAGGCCCGTACGATTCGAATTCCCGTCCACATGATTGAGACGATTAACAAGCTCATGCGTGTACAGAAACAACTGGTGCAGGAATATGGCCGAGAGCCGACGCCCGAAGAAGTAGCCGAAGAAGTGCTCCTGCCCGTGGATCGTGTTCGCGCGGTGCTGAAGATGGCGCAGCAACCAATCTCGCTACAGTCCCCGGTAGGCGAAAGCGAAGAAACAAATTTCGGCGACTTTATCGAGGACAGAGGCGCGGAAAACCCGAGCGATATGACCGCGATTGTTCTGCTGAAGGAAAAAATCAAAGACGTGCTGGAGACACTCACTGATCGGGAGCGGCAAGTGCTCGAACAACGATTTGGGCTGGTTGATGGATACAGCCGGACCCTGGAAGAAGTAGGCCGGCAGTTCCAAGTTACCCGCGAGCGCATTCGCCAGATTGAAGCAAAGGCCTTGCGCAAAATGAGGCATCCAACCCGTATTCGGCAACTGGAGGGATTCATTGAAGCCCCAGGAATTTAAACACGGATTTTCAGCGCTCATTCGAGCGCAACTTCCGATCCTGCAAATAGTTCAATTGATTGGAGACTATGGAACGTCAAGATGACAACGAGTTGTGGGATATCCTCGGGCGTGTTCCCGAGCCCACGCTCTCGCCATTCTTCGCCCGGGACGTGCTGAGAAAGATCCGCCAGGACGCGACTGGCTTCGAGCGGGCGCGAAACTGGTTTAGCCTGCGAAGACTTGTTGCAGCATCGGCTGTGGCAATCGTCGTGGTCGGCCTGGCTATCGCCACGCATCATCCAGTCTCGCGGACAACGTCTGCCAACGATTTAGACGTGGTGGCTAAAGTCGATCCACAAGATTATGACGTGGTGGCTGATCTGGATGAATTGATCGCTTGGGATGAAAATACCGTGTGGGAAGAAAAGCCGACTTTGTAAATTAATCGTCGCTCTGTCGGTTTTCGCTTTATCCTGCGCTGCCGCACAAGCGCAACCGCAATCACAACCACATCGACCTATGGGCCGGCCGCCCACCGGACCTCCTCACGGGCCACCGCCAAACCAGAGCATACGTGAACGGTGGATGGCACTTCCTCCGGAAGCCCGGCAAAATTTCCGGCGCAACGCCGAGCGTTGGATGCGGATGAGCCCGGAGGAGCGGAACGTCATGCGCCAGCGAGAGAATCTGCGCCGTGAGACTATTAAGCGGGAGACTGAAGCGGCACTTAGCGAGTCCGGCCTCCGCTTGAATCCTCAGGAACGCGCTCAATTTGAATCCCGCTACATGCAGGAACGCCAAAAAGTTGAGCAAGCGCTCCGGCAACAGATCGAAGCGGAACGGCAGAAGGAATTACCAGGGCTGATTCAGCAGCTGAAGAAAGAGTTCCAAATTGACCAGCCGGTCAAAAGTCCCGCGACCAAACCGGCGGAGTCGGCTAATCCAAAAAAATAGAGCCGGCTTTTTTGCAGGGAAAAGATTCGCCCCTCAAAAGGCTGCTGGCCCGAAATTGCTTTCGAGCCAGCTCAGTCTCGATTTCTAGATCCTACGTCACCTTAGTGTCGGTAATAATGGTGGTGACGATGGTGGCGGTAATAATATCGGTGTCCGCCGTACCAGTAATACGGCCGGTAATAGGAGTAACCCAAATACGGCCGGTAGTAATAACGATACGGATAATAGTAGCCGTAAGGGTAATATCCTCCGTAGTAGCCCGGTCCGAACCCAATGCTGAAGGAAACTTGAGCATCGGAACGTGGCGCCGCAGCAAAGGTCAACCCCCCCGCCACCAGTGCAATTAACAGAAGTTTCTTCATTATTTACCTCCTAATGATTAAACAGGAGGCGTCGCCAAAGGTTTCCCGTTTTTACCCGTGCGCCGCGACTTCAGAATACCCTGTTATGCAAACCGTTTGCCCAATTCGTCGATACGAAACGCAGCGAAGGCGCATCGCATTCGCGGTGTTTTCGGCCCCCCGGCCCGGGAACGCCATCACTGGTCCTCCGCTCAAGATCGGCCCCAGATACAGTTGCACTTTATCAATGAGACGCGCATCGAGCGCTTGGCCGAGCACTTCGCCGCCGCCTTCAATCAGCACGCTCGTGATATCTCGTTTGCCAAGATTTTTTAGCACGGTAGCCAAAGATTTACCGCGACAAATCAGCGTTCGTGAAGCGAACCGGTCGGAAAATAGGTGAGCCGAGCGTGACAGCTTGCCTGCACGGGTCAGCACGATGCGCCAAGGCTGTCGCGCCTGGCGCAGACCGCGCACGGTTAATCGTGGATTGTCCACTCGTACCGTGTCCGCTCCAACGAGCACCGCGTCCACGCGCGCGCGAAGCTCACGTGCGTGGCGGCGGGCCAAACGATCTGTGATCCAACCAGGCTCGCCAGGAGGGCGCGTCAAGCGACCATCAAGCGACATCCCGCACTTCGCGATGACGAAAGGCCGCCCACTGACAATCCATTTGTTGAAAGCCTCGTTGAGCCGCGAGCACTCATCCGCCAAAACGCCCTCGCGCACGCTGACACCCGCATTTCGTAGCTGGCCGATTCCTTTGCCGGAGTGCCGTGGGTTTATGTCAACAGTACCGACGACGATGTTTCGAACACCAGCGCTGATTATTGCATCTGTGCATGGCGCGGTGCGCCCCAACGTCGAACACGGCTCCAGAGTGACATACAACGTGGCACGCGTCGGCACACGTCCACCGAAATCGCGGAGGCACTCAACCTCAGCGTGGTCACGGCCCGCTCCTCGATGATGTCCTTTTGCCACGATTCGATTGCGGACGACGAGAACTGCTCCGACCGCGGGATTCGGGCTAGTCTGACCGAGTGCCTTCTTTGCCTCGTCTAGCGCAGCTCGCATGAACTTCTCGTCTCGGTCTCTATTCATCGCATCGAGACATCAATAGTTGTTCTCGCCTGTCGAGGCAACGCGGGCTGCCTAGATCCTTGCACTCGCCGCATTGGCAGAAACTCGATGCAATATCCAGGTCACAGCACAGCGGGTTAGTCCGTGCCTGGAGGGATTCGAACCCCCAACCTTCTGATCCGAAGTCAGAAGAAAGATCAAGGCCAGCCAGTTCTTCCCTCGTAGCGATTTGCAAGAAACCGCACGATTCCGAAGATTTCCGTGCGAAACCGGCAATAGTTTTCATACATGAACTATTGGTGCCCCAGTTGCGCGGGCAAGTTCCAGCGGCCGCTTCGAAGCCGCCGAGCGCGATCTGGAGATCGCCCTTTCCTTCGCAAACCTACTTTACACAACCCCTAGACCTCTCAAGGTGAATGCATGGGCAGCGACTTTGCCGGTTTTAAGCAATGCGGCAAGTCTTCAGGTAGTCCACTGGCTGCAAAAATCGGACAACTCGGGTACTGGAGCGTAGTCGCAGTTATTTTTGCGCGGGCGGCTTGGTTGCGATTCCGGCTACCCCTCGATCCGATCGTTGTTCCTAACTATCTATTGCCGGCGCTGAAAAAATTGGTTGGCGCCGAGTTTGGCCAGATGCACCTGGGCCGCATCATTATCTATCCGGGATTCGTGTACCTTCTTGTGCGGGTCTTTGGAGATTTTCGTGCGATCACGATCACTCAAAATCTCCTCGGCCTGTTAGCTGGTGGTGTGTTTTTGCTCACTTGGCGGCGGATTCGTGATTTCATTCCGAGCGCACATTTGCCGTATCCCATTTACCGCTGCCTGGGATTGCTCGCTGTAGCAATTTACATGTTTTCCAGAGAACCACTTTACTTTGAAAGGGACATTCGCCCTGAGGGCATCTGTGGATTTCTGATCAGCATCAACCTCTACTTTGTCATCCAATTTACTGCCTGTTGTTTCCTGGAGGGCCGGCGAACGGCTACGGTGGCCTATGGATCGCGGTCGTGTTCAGCTCGATTCTGCTGGCCTCAGTGAAGCCAAGCTTTTGGCTTACCACGATTGTCGCCCTCCTACCAGTCGCGATGTTTTTCTTTCGGCGGCGCTGGTTCCGGCAAAAGATTGCGTTCGCTGGTGGGGCTGCAGTGAGCGTGGGGTTGCTGTTGCTACCGGAGCACTTTCTCGTCCGCAATAAGGAGGTAGGGGAGTGCTATTTGCCGACCCAGCTTTTCGTAATTCACGCCAATCTGATCCGTGATCAAATGGCTGACGATCTCGAACGTGGTGCAAAAATTCCGTACCCTCGGCAGTGGCTTAGGCGTGTTTATGCGACGCTTAGCGCCGAAATTGCCAAATCTTCCGCGGCTGGGCCGCACTATTATTCCACACTCGGCTTCAATCCTGATTATCTGATGTGGAACGAAACCTCTATCGCGGGGCAATTACGCAAGGAGTTTGGCAACAATGTCTCTGCGCTTTGCGCGTTCTATCGATTCTGCTACTGGCGAATCTGGCGGCAACGTATCTGGTATTACTGTTGGTCGCGCTCGCGCTAACCGCGGTTGCTTTTATGCAGGAAGAGCGTCGAAGGCGTTTGGGCTGGCTCACAGCATTGATTTTGTTTGTCTACGCATATAATTTGGCAAGCTGTCTCGAAGTGGCAATCGTTCATTCGCTGGCAAATCCCCGCTACACGACGGTGCAAATGTTCGTTACTATTCTCGCGCAATTTCTGACAACCGTATTGCTTCTTGAAATTCTTCTCAGAAGTCAGGCGCTAGTTGGTCGCAAGTGGAAGATCACATCGTCTCAGCCGTGATCACGAAAACCGGTCGCAAACGAAGTTGAAGCGGGCAACGTGATTGAGGCGCACGAGCACACTACCGAGGCTAAGTCCACTTAACAGGTGCGTTTGGCCCGACAATGGAACGCGCGCCGACTTCTACATCAAGGATGCGACAAGCGCTTCGTTGTCGATCTTGCACGCATGCATGATCGCGCTACGGTTCGCAGACCCGCGCTCCGCACAATTGCTTCCTTGTCTCGCAAATTGTTGGCACGATGCTCCGGCGTTGAATCGCCGAGTCGTTTTGTTCGCGTTGCTTTTTCCCGCGTGCTCCATCTTAGGCGTCGATTTGCCGAAACCCGACCTCGTCGTAGCCGCCGACGGGACTGGTGATTTCAAAACGATTCAGACGGCGGTCCAATCCATTCCGGTCACGAACCGCGAACGTGTCATCGTGTTGATTAACGACGGCACATATCATGAAAAGATCCGCGTGGACGCTTCTTTCGTCACGCTGCGCGGGCAAAGCCGCACAGGGACACGCGTTGAGTTTTCGCAGGTAAAGGACGATTTCGTCGCGCACCCCGACAGCTTGGGGCCGGGAGTCATTAACCTGAATAAGGCCAACGATCTTGTGTTGGAAAATCTCACCGTGGAAAACAAAGCGAGCACCATGAGCGCACACACGTTCACGATTTGTGGCACTGGCGATCGCACGGTAATTGTGGATTGCGATGTGTTGAGCTATGGTGGGGATACGGTGTCGCTAGGCCGTGGCGAACCCGGCCGTTTTTATCATGCCCGGTGCAATTTCAGCGGCTCGGTCGATTTCGTGTGCCCGCGTGGTTGGTGCTACGCGCGGGATTGCAGTTTCTACGCATACAGAAAAACCGCCGCCGTCTGGCACGCGGGCACGCCCGACCCGCGGATGAAATTCGTGATGCGCAACTGCCGCTTCGATGGCGCCACTGATTTCAATCTCGGGCGCCATTTTCTTGACGCGCAGTTTTATTTTCTCGACTGCAAATTTTCCGCTAAAATGAGGGACAAGCCGATTCGGCGCGAAGTTTACTTGCTGAATGACAGTCCGTCGGCCAACGCAGAGATCCACGGCAGCGACGATTTGGACGAGCGAAATATCTGGGGCGAGCGCTCGTATTTCTACAATTGCCACCGAGACGGCCGGGACTTTCCCTGGTTCATTAACAATCTTTCATCCGCGCCCGGTTCGCCGAAGCCAAGTCAAATCACCGCCGCATGGGCATTTGATGGCGAATGGAATCCAGAAGGCGGAGCTGGGCCCATGATTCAGCAATCGAATGCAGTGAGAGGACGAATTGCGCTTGTTTTCAGCGAGGCGGTTACGGTGAAAGGAAAACCGCGATTGAAAATGTGTCGGACCGATGTCGCGAATTACGTTTCCGGCAGCGGTGGAGACACGCTATTGTTTGAGCCGACGCCGAATTCTGGCGATGAAATCTGCTCGGTGGATTTAAACAGTGGCGCGATCATTGCTTGCCAAGCGTCCGCTGCGCTGCGACTGGCGAACGTCTCCCTGCCCGCGCCGCGGAAATTCCCAGTAACGCCATATTAGCCATTTTGCGGCCGCTACAGATCGGCGTCTTTGGCGGTGAGATAGACCGATGGGTTTCGTTATGATCTCCACGCGCGAGACAAGCAGCACAAAAAAGGATTTTACCCCGGCTCTCAGCTCCGAGCCTGCCCACCCTCCGCCAGCCCGTGATCCCCGCCCCTCCCCGCTCGCGCTCTCTTTTTGGCCTTTCCGCTATTTCCGTCGTGGCTTACGCGAGGGAGTTTCAGCGGCCATAAACCACGACCTTTCGCTTTAAAAATGGCAAGCAAGTGTCAAAAGTCCTTTGTAATAAAATCCGTGCCTGGAGGGATTCGAACCCCCAACCTTCTGATCCGAAGTCAGAAGCTCTATCCGGTTGAGCTACAGGCACTGCGAGAAATTTAAAATTTAAAATTTGAGATTATGCCCAAACCGTGGCACGGCCTGCCCGCCGTAGCCTTGGCGAAGGCGGGTGGCCGACGGGACTCGAACCCGCAACAACCAGAACCACAATCTGGGGCTCTACCATTGAGCTACGGCCACCATCATTGGCGGGAAAACAAGATCTTAAAATTTGAATCTTTTTTTGCAAATAAAGGACTCGACTTTTCCCGGCCGTTCCACTAATTCTCGCCGCTGGTGGAACGAAAATCTGCCCGCAGCTGGCTTATCTTTGTGCCTCGCCATCGCGTGAGGTGCGCCGCCGCGGCTTTGCTCGCTCTCGTTCTTTTCGTCGGACCTACGCGCGTTCTTGTGGGGCAGCAGGATGATCCGAGCGAAATTTTTCTTAAGGCGTATCTCTCCGCACAACAGGGCGAGAAGCTGGAGCATGAAAACCGGTTCAAGACGGCGCTGGCCAAATATCGGTTTGCCGGAAGCCTGATCGCGGAATTGCGGAGATCGCAAGCTGATTGGCAGCCAGCGATCGTCGAATATCGCGGCCAAAAAATCAGCGAAGGAATCTTGCGTATCCAGGAGAGGATGACGAAACAAAATGCGCTAAGCGCCAGTGCAAATCCTTTGCCTGAAGTTGCCCCCTCACTGCCGGAGGGCGAGGACTGGTCCGAGCCCGGGCCTGAAGTTGTGGCTCCGCAATCGGACAAGACCGTCGCCCAGGCGCCGCGCGATGCTGCGAGCAAAGAGGCAACCAAAAAATTGCGCGACAAAGCGGATCAATTGCAAACCGCGCTCGACAAAGCGCACACTGATCTCGAGAGCGCAGGAAAAGAAAAGGAAGCCGTCAACACGCGTCTGCAGGAAACAAATTCCAAGCTTGAAAAAGCACAAGACGACCTCGACAAAGCAAGAAAATCAGAACGTCAGGCGCGCGATCAACTCGCACAGATCCAGGAATCATTAAGAGCGGCCCAGGCATCGCGGGAGAATGCGGCCCGGGGGGAGCAGCAACTGCGTTCGGAGACTGCCCACTTGAAAGACGCCGTTGCCGCTGCGGATGAGGCGCGCGTGGCAGCGGAAAAGCAAAGGGACGATACTCAGACGAAACTCGCCGCGGCGAGCGAGCAAATCACGGCGCTTGAACACCAGCGCGACGAAGCCCTCGCCCAATTCAGGCTCGTCCAAGCACCCGAACAGGGCGTCCAGTTGCTCCTGGCTGAGAAGGACGATTTGCAACGCAAACTGGCAAACGCGGAGGAAAAGGTCCGCAACCTTGGCGAGAGCGACCCGGCGAACACGAAGGCATTTGCCGAAATGAACGACCAAATCGCGCAGCTTCAACAGCAGCTGAGCGAAAGCCAGAAAAGAAATGACTATTTGACAGCGAGAGCTGCGGAGCTTGCCGTTCAGTTGGATAACGCAGGCACGGAGCTTCAGGTTGCGAAGCTGGCCGGCGCAAATAGCGAGGAGTCCGCCCAGCTGACGAGAGAAAACGAGCTGCTGCGAAACATCGTCGTGCGCGAGCGTCAGGAAGAAGCGCGTCGGGACGAGACAAGGAAACTGGTCGTCGCGGAACTGGATAAATTGAAGATCAGATCGGGGACGTTGAACAAGCAGATCGAATTTCTCGCGCAGCCGGTGACAAAATTAAACAGCGAAGAGCTCGCTTTGCTGCGGCAACCCGTGGTCTCAGTTTCAGACCAGCGCGCCGGCTTATTTAAAGCGAGCTTTGTGTTTGAAAAAAAATCGGCGGTGAATTCGATCGGCGCTGCGACAGCGGACGCAAACGCAAGATCGGGCGGCGAGAGCGACGCGGGAATGAACAGGGGCGCTCCCGCCAAAACCGATGTACCGCCGAAAATCCGGGGTCTTGTCGGCGCGGCCGGGAAGAATTTTCAGCAGGGCAACTATATGGCCGCAGGAAGGCAATATCAGCAAATCCTGGCCGAAGATCCAAACAACCTTGACGCGCTTTCCAACCTTGGGGTTGTTTATGTTCGCAGCGGCAACTTGCGCTCCGCGGAGTCGACGCTGGAAAAAGCCGTGGCCATTGCGCCGGACAACGATTTCCTGCTCACTACGCTGGGTGTTGTTCAGTATCGGCAATCGAAATTTGACGAGGCGATCGTGCAGTTAACGAAGGCAATCACGATCAACCCAAAAAGCGCTACCGCTCACAACTATCTCGGTATCGCCGCCAGCCAGAAAGGGCGACAGAAAGAGGCAGAGACGGAGATCCTTCAGGCGCTCGCCAACAATCCGGACGACGCCGATGCGCATTTTAACCTCGCGGTCATTCTCATCACCACGCAGCTGGGCTCCAAAGAACTCGCCAGAGAGCATTATGCCCGTGCGACTGCGCTCGGCATAGAACCGAGCCCGTCGCTCGAAAAATTGCTGCAGTGACCGCAGATCCGGCGTCGAGCTATTCGATCAACTTAGAGTAAACTACTCTTTCACTCTTCGTGCGCTTTCTACGTGCTTTCTTCGTTGCGATTTTCACCGCGCTGGTCGGCTGCGTTCTTGCGTTCCTTGTCGGCGATTATTTCTGTAGCGGCGGTCTATGATCGTCGACTCCCAGCGTGCAACCATTTCTCACTGCTAACTGGCGTTACCTTGCGATGCTGAATCATGTCGTTGACCCTCGCCTGATCGCCCCGCTGGTTCCGCCTGGCACAGAGATCGACTTCGAGAATGGTGAGACCTTCCTCAGCGTGGTCGGATTTCTCTTTCTCGACACGCGTCTTCTCGGTCTACCCATCCCACTGCACCGCGATTTCGAAGAAGTGAATTTGCGTTTTTACGTGAGGAGAAAATCGGCCGACACTTGGCGGCGTGGTGTCGTTTTCATTCGCGAGCTTGTGCCCCGCCGCGCGATCGCGCTCATCGCGCGCGCGTGTTACGGGGAAAATTATCTCGCCCTGCCGATGAAACACGAAATCGAACATGTCGATTCCAATTTGAAAGTGGAATTTTCGTGGCGACGCGGCCGCAAATGGGAGTCACTCAAGATGAGTGCCACTGGTGAGCCGCAAATAATTCCAGCGGGAAGCCATGCCGAATTCATCACGGAACATTACTGGGGTTACACCTCTCTTCGCAGCGGCTGCGGCGAATATCGAGTCGAGCATCCGCGATGGAAGATCTGGAACGCGACGGGCTTCGAATTCAACGCAGACGTCGCAACTCTCTACGGCGAACAATTCGCTGAGACATTAAACCAGCCACCGCGCTCCGCGTTTATTGCCGACGGCTCGCCGATCACAGTTCAAAGCCGCGAAATATTGTAGGGCTCCGCAATCGTTATTTCGATACCAATTGCCTAAGCACGAACGGTAGAATCCCTCCGTGGCGATAGTAATCGATTTCGATCGGCGTATCGATCCGCAGTTTCATCGGGACTGATCGTTTTTGCCCGTCCTTGCTTTCGATCTCGAGCGTTACTTGTTGTCCAGGCTTGGTCGAGTCTGACAATCCGGTAATCGAAAAGGTTTCCGAGCCGTCGAGGCCGAGCGATTGCGCGGTTGTTCCCTCTTGAGACTGCAATGGCAACACGCCCATGCCGACAAGGTTTGAGCGATGAATCCGTTCGAAACTCGCGGCGATCACCGCCTTCACACCTAACAGACGCGTTCCCTTCGCTGCCCAATCGCGCGATGAACCGCTGCCGTACTCGTGACCAGCGAGAATAACCAGCGGAGTATTGGTCTCCGCGTACCTCAGCGCCGCATCAAAGATCGATGTCTGCTCGCCATCGCCATTCTTTGAACCGCCAGTCCGGCTCGGACCGAAATATTTCGTCACGCCACCCTCCGTTCCGGGCACCATCAAATTTTTTATCCGCACATTCGCGAACGTCCCGCGCGTCATCACCAGATCATTCCCGCGGCGACTGCCGTAGCTGTTAAAATCTCGCGGCTGAATTCCGCGCGACATTAGATATTTGCCGGCTGGCGAGGTTTCTTTGATCGCTCCCGCAGGCGAAATGTGATCGGTCGTTACCGAGTCGCCGAAAATGCCAAGGGCGCGGGCGCCTCGGATTTCCTCGATATGGTCAGGCTCCATCGAGAAATTTTGAAAGAACGGCGGTTCATGAATGTAATCGCTCTTCTCGTCCCACTGGTAAACGTCGCCGGTGCTCGACGGAATCTCATTCCACTTTGGATTTTGATCGGCAAAATCGCGATAAAGTTTGCGGAACGTTTCCGGCGCCAGAGCCGATTGCAGAACCTGCCGGATTTCGCCGAGAGTCGGCCACAGATCACGAAGGAAAGTTTCTTTGCCGTGCCTATCTTTTCCGATCGGGTCGCGCGAGAGGTCGATATGCACACGGCCAGCCAGCGCGAACGCAACCACTAGCGGCGGAGACATCAGAAAATTCGCCTTGATGTGCTGATGCACCCGCGCTTCGAAATTCCGGTTTCCCGAAAGCACTGAGGCAGCAACCAGATCGTATTCGTGGATTGCTTTCTCGATGTTTGGGTGCAGCGGCCCGGAGTTGCCGATGCAGGTCGTGCAGCCGTAACCGACAAGGTTAAATCCGAGTTGGTCGAGATATTTCTGCAGTCCGGTTTTCTGGAGATAATCGGAAACAACGCGCGAACCGGGCGCGAGCGATGTTTTCACCGCTGGATCGACGCGCAGACCGCGCTCGACCGCTTTTTTGGCAAGTAAGCCGGCCGCGATCATCACGCTCGGATTACTCGTGTTTGTGCAGCTCGTGATCGCCGCGATGAGCACGCTTCCGTGTCCAATGTGAGTACGCCCGCGCGCAAACACCTCGCTGGATTCGGCTTCAATTTCTTTCCCGGAATCGGGCGTGGGCCGGTTTGTAATCATCTCGATCTTGTTCCGTTCGTCGCCCGGACTGATTCCCTGATCCTCCTTTTTGTCAGTCGAAAACATCTCGCCGTTGCGCGGCGCGCTGCCGTTTAGCTCCACAACATGTTTTTCGCGAAGATCGACATTCTGTTTTCCATATCCCCCATCGCGGACCGGTTTCTCGAGCAAGTCGCGAAATCTTTTTCCAAGCTCAGGCAAGTTGATCCTGTCCTGCGGCCGTTTCGGTCCGGCGACGCTCGGCTGAACGTCCGCCAGATCCAAATCGATATCGACGCTGTAATCGATCTCGCCCCTGAGCGGCATGCCGAACATTTTCTGCGCGCGAAAATAATTTTCGAACGCAAGGCATTGTTCTTCGCTCCGTCCCGTGGCACGCAAGTAGTCCACTGATTCCTGGTCAACTGGGAAATAACCCATGGTCGCGCCGTATTCGGGCGACATGTTTCCAATCGTCGCCCGATCCGGCACTGGCAACGATGCTGCGCCTTCGCCGTAAAACTCGACAAATTTGCCGACGACTTTTTGCGCACGAAGCAACTGCGTGATGTGCAAGACGAGATCGGTGGCGGTAACGCCTTCGCGCAACTGCCCGATCATGTGCACGCCCACAACTTCCGGCGTCAAAAAATAAACCGGTTGTCCGAGCATTCCAGCTTCAGCTTCAATTCCGCCCACGCCCCAGCCAACCACGCCCAGCCCGTTGATCATCGTCGTGTGCGAATCGGTGCCGACCAGGGTGTCGGGATAGAAGATTTCCAATTGCCGATTGCCAATTGCCGATTGCTGCGAGAGAACGCCCTTTGCGAGATATTCGAGATTCACTTGATGCACGATGCCGATCCCAGGCGGGATCAGCTGAAAGGTTTTGAACGCCTGCTGTCCCCATTTGAGAAACTGGTAACGCTCCCGATTGCGCTTGAATTCCATTTCGAGGTTTAGCTCCAGCGCTCGCGCCGAACCAAAGAAATCCACCTGCACAGAGTGATCGACCACCAGGTCAACCGGCACCAGTGGTTCGATGATTTTCGGGTCGCGACCGAGCAGCTTCACCGCGCTGCGCATTGCGGCGAGATCAACAACCAGAGGTACGCCGGTGAAATCCTGCAAAACTATGCGCGCGACGACGAATGGAATTTCCGCGTTAGCGGGTGATTTTGCGTTCCAGTTCGCCAGCGTCTCGACATCTTTGCGCCGGACTTTTTTCCCGTCGCAATTGTGCAGCACCGATTCGAGAACAATCCGGATGCTCACCGGCAACCGCGAAATTTTCCCGATGCCTTGTTCTTCCAGAGCCGGCAGCGAATAGAGAAACCCTTCGCGCTCTTTGCCGGCGTCGAATTTTTTCAGCGTTTTAAATTCGTCTTGCATGTTTGTACCACGAAGAACACGAAGGCCACGAAATTAAGACCTTGAAGAGCCTTCGTGCTCTTCGTGTCCTTCGTGGTTCATTGGAAATCATTTCAGCTCGGCTAACTTGGCCTTGATCCTATCGAAATTCGGGAGCTGCCTGGCGTCGTCGTTGCTCTCGGCGTATTGGATCACCCCATTCTTATCGATGATGAACGCAGAGCGTTTTGGCACACCCCCCATTCCGAGGTTCATTTGCGGCAGGAACGAGTCGTACATGACGCCATAAGCCCTTGCGACTTTGTGCTCGTAATCACTCAGGAGCGGCACCGTGATCTTCTCCTTCTGCGCCCACGCCTCCTGGGCGAATGGATTGTCGCCGCTGATCCCGTAAACGGCTGCGTTCAAATCGGTGTAAGCGTTCATACCCTGACTGACTTCGCACATTTCCGTGGTGCAGGTGCCGGTGAACGCCATCGGAAAGAAAAGGAGCAACGTGTTTTTCTTTCCAAAATTGTCGCTGAGTGTGTTTTGTTTCGGCCCTTCAGCGGTCTTCGTGGACAAAGTGAAATCTGGCGCGTTAGTTCCAACGGAAAGTGGCATAAATGATTCTCCGAAAGTTGAGATTTGATCTGCAAGTTTCAGTATAGGGTCGGCGTTGGATGGGTCAAAGACGAACAATCGAGATTCGTTAGATCGTGAACCGTTACATCGTCTAACCCACGCACCAAAGTTCGCGATTCACGGTTCACGAATTACGGTTCTGCAATTCCCATGGAACTCTTCTGGTGGTTCTTCGCGATCGTCCTCTTCGCAGCCGGTCTGATCGGCACCGTCATTCCAGCTCTTCCCGGCACAACTATCATTCTCGCCGCCGCAATCATCCATCGCGCCATGGTCGGCGCGGAGAGGGGCATCGGTTGGAAGACGATGATCATTCTCGTGTTGCTCACACTCGTTTCGTACGTCTTCGATTTTGTCGGCAGCTACTTTGGCACAAAATATTTCGGCGCGACAAAGTGGGGTGCTTTCGGGGCAATTGTGGGAGCGCTAATCGGCCTCTTGTTCGGAGTCATCGGCCTGTTTGCAGGGCCGGTGATCGGCGCGGTCGCCGGCGAATTCATCGCCGGTAAACGAATGATCGACGCCGGTCGCGCCGGCTGGGGAAGTTTGCTTGGAAATCTCGGCGCAATGATCGGCAGACTGCTCATCGCGCTAGTGATGATCACAATTTTTCTTGTGACCGTGCCGCCGCCATTCTGAATCAGAAACCAGGAAAAGAAATAGAATCTAGAAACCAAGGAGCCAGGAAATTTAGTTTTTTATTCTTCTTTCGTGTCTTCGTGGTGCTCCCTGTATTCCTGGCTTCCAGATTTTCGATCTTATGCTAGTTTGCTTGCCGATGGCAGATGATCGCTGGTGAATTCCGCATTGGCGGGACTTACTGGAGGAAAGTCCGAACACCATACGGCAGCATGCCGCGTAAAATACGCGGGCAACATTCGCGAAAGCGGATGTTGACGGAAAGTGTCACAGAAAACACACCGCCGGTTCTTTGAGAAAAGCGCAGGCAAGGGTGAAAAGGGGAGGTAAGAGCTCACCGCTCGCGGAGCAATTCGCGAGGCACGAAAAACCCCATGCGGTGCAAGACAAAACAGAGGAAGGGCAGCCGGCCCGATAATCCTCGGGTATCGTCGCACCACGGTCCCGCAATTGCGGGATCGGGCGTTTCGCGAAAGCGGGACGAGATAAATGATCATCCGCCCAGCACTTTGCTGGCAAAGTGCTGGGCCGACAGAATTCGGCTTATCGCCATCGAAACCATGAAGGGCGCTTTCGGAAACGAAGGCGCCCTTCGCTTTTTACGGTACAATTCGGGTGGCGTAGGCGGTGTCGCGTTTTGGTTGCGACGTTTCTCGCCGCAACAGGCTGCTGTCTGATTGCGCCTGAGAAGAAAAGTTCGCGAATCCGGGACGGCTTCGCCAGCACGCGGAGACGCGTGCGCTACCTGGACCGTCGCGCTGCCCCGCTACAGGTCTCAGGCCACAGATGGTCTGAGACTGGACTTTTTGCGTAGGAGCGGCAGGACTTTTTCCACCAATGCGTCGGTGGTGATGCCATGTTTTTTGCGCAGGATCGGAACGGCGCCGTGCTCGATGAATTGATCGGGCCAGCCAATCCGCACCACCGGAGTATTGATCATTTGCGAGTGCAAATGTTCCATCACCGCGCAGCCAAAACCGTTGTGCAAAACATGATCTTCAATCGTGCATACGACCTCCACGCTGCGTGCGAAAAATTCCAGAGTGCCGGTATCCATCGGTTTGATCCAGCGCGGATTGATCAGCGCCACCGAAATTCCTTTTTCTTCGAGCTTGCGCGCCGCTTCTTCGGCGACTTCAAACATGTTGCCCAATCCGAAGATCGCCACGTCACGCCCATGCTGCACCACTTCCGCCTTGCCGATCTCGAGAAGTTTGGGTTCCGGCTTAATTTTTGCACCGGTTCCCGACCCTCGCGGATAACGGACGGCGATCGGACCAGAGTTGTAGTGCGCCATTGTCCAGAGCATATCGACAAATTCATCTTCATCTTTCGGCTGCATGTGCACCCAGTTCGGGATGTGCCGCAGGTAACCGATATCGAACAAGCCGTGATGCGTGGGGCCGTCGTCGCCGCTTAACCCGGCGCGATCCATGCAGAGTCTGACGTTTAATTTTTGGATGGCGATGTCGTGAATCGCCATGTCGTAGGCGCGCTGGAAAAACGTGGAATAGATCGTAAGAAACGGCGTCATCCCTTGCGTCGCCAACCCACAGGCAAAAAGCGTGGCGTGCTCTTCGGCGATGCCGACGTCGAAGTAGCGGGTCGGATGCGCCTTGGCAAAATGCGAAAGCCCTGTCCCGCTCGGCATCGCCGCTGTGATGGCGACGAGCTTCTGGTTGGTCTCTGCGAATTTCGCCAGTGTCTTGCCAATGATTTCCGAATAGGTCGGAGTCGGTGTCGGAGCAGTCTCGCCGCTCTCGATCTTGTATTTGCCGAGGCCGTGAAATTTGTCGGGCTGTTTAATGGCCGGTTCGTAGCCTTTGCCTTTCTTGGTGAGAATGTGCAGCAGCACCGGCTCTTCCTGCGTCTTCAAAAACTCGAAGGTCTGTGTCAGCAGCGGGATATCGTGTCCATCGATTGGTCCGTAGTAGCGCAGACCGAGTTCCTCAAAAATCACGCTCGGAACGAGCAACCCCTTGACGCTTTCTTCCACTTTGTGTGCGAGCTGCACGCCGGTTTTTCCAAGAATCGCCTGGACGAAATCGCGCGCCTTATCGTGCAGATGCGCATAAGTGGGATTCGTCACAATGCTGTTTAG
>Ga0193719_10000304_pt1 | contig 17684 bp, 11 predicted proteins | sample U2a2metaG_FD_160103 | JGI IMG/M metagenome (GOLD analysis project Ga0193719, IMG submission 160103) | Soil microbial communities from a riparian zone of the East river system, Colorado, United States - U2a2 | ecosystem: Environmental > Terrestrial > Soil > Riparian zone | place: USA: East... | reverse complement strand
CGCTCACGCCCAGCCACAAACTTGTTTCGCTATTATTCATCAGTTTTTTCAAGAGCTACTTGCCTAGCAAGAAATCGGCGCGTTCGCGAGAGAAATTCGGTCCGATGCATACTCGTTGCCAATGCAATTAGTGGCCGCTGGTATGCAGGATTACTTTGCCGTCCCTGATTTCTCCGTCCGTTACTCCATACTGGTTAGCATACTTGATCACGTAAGTTCGCAGCGATTTTCCGACTCCCGGTACTTGCCAGTCCAGCAGACCGGCGGAAATTCTGTGGCCGTTGAGCGTCACCTCGCTCAGCTGCACGCTGCTCGCGTTGGTTCCCGGCGGCGCTACAATGGTGACAGTCGCGTTCAAATACCGATCGCCCAGACCAAGTGCATTTCGAAATGGAACGTCGAGTCTTTGCAGCGGAATGGAGAACTGCGCCTGCGCGACAGTGCCGTCAATGCCAACAGACGCCGCGCCACGTGATTTTCGATTGGCCGCGATCAGCGCATTGATGTCCGCGGCGGTCAACTCCACTCCGGTTCGCTCGTGAGCGCGTGCCGCTTGTTTCATCGTATCCAGGCGTTCACGAACCTCGGCGCTTTTTTCGCTCGGTGTGGCGACGCTTGTTTCACCAGGGGTGGCCGCGCTCGTTTCAGTGGGCGCAGAAGTTTCAGGGATCGGTGCCGGTTTATCTGAAAGATAGACGTGGCGTAGACTCCAATAAGTTCCGCCGATTCCTACCACGACGAGTAAGATCGCAAGTACGATTAAGGTCAGGCAACCTTTTGCGAAACAGCCCATTCCTCGTTTTGGCGGCGGCTCAACCCGGGTGTTCATTTTTATAACTCTATGTGGATCTTCGCCTGCGCAACAATCTAATCGTCGCTTCCTGCGCGCGGAAATTAGCTGAGTAAGCTATTTCCAGCACTTACTCACCCAAATCGTACGCTTCTACCAGAGCAACTCCGACAATAATGTTCTTGCCGCGTACGATCGCGGTGTAGTTGCCGGGTGGCAGGTCCGCAATGATCGCAGATTCCCTTCCGTCACTGGGTGCGTAGCCGCTGTTTATAATGTCGCGGACCTGGTTCCCGGTGATGATCCCGCCGATTATCGTCGTTCTCCAATTATCGTTAGAGGCAATCAAAGCTCCTGTGCCGTCGTGCAGCTCCAATGTCGGATCGGCGAGTGCATTGGGAACGCCATATGGGATGAGTTAAGGACCAATAGCACGCACAATTACCCTCTTTGGTCCGGTCCCTTGAACAATGAAACCGCCAATGATCACGTTGTCGCCTGTCTGCACGAAGGCGCGCGTGCTGATGTTGGTTAGCTGCGATGCAATCGGGGCAGTGCTAGTTGTCGCACTAATCGCACGGGTAATGGTGTCGCCTGCAAGACAACCGACAACGAACAAGGGCAGAAGAAGCTTTTTCATCGATTACCTAATTCGCGCCTGATGATTTAGAAGGTCGCAGCGCCTGTCAAAAAAAAATTCACGGTAAATGCATAAAAGCATGCAGTGCAGGAAGCAGATGAAAACGCCAACACCTAGACACGTAGCGGTTGACGCAAGTGGCGAAATGTTGCAAGTGGCCAGCTCGCACAACCAAAAGCGAGTACGAGAAATCGGCGGGGATGTAGTTCTTATTCATATCAGCCAGTTGTGAGATCTTTGATGACAAAGAGCACGGGCCCGGAAGCACTTGAGGCAATGACGCAAATCCGGCCACGAGTCGAATCGACAGCCATAGGCAAATTAGGGATTGCACCAAAAGGCGCGAGCGAGAAAGTGGCAATCAAGGCGCCTGTGGACCCATTTCTAACCTCTATGCTGCTCCCAGCCGAATTCGCTAGATAGACGTGGTTGAGCGCTGTGTTGACGCCCATACTGGCCGGACCATATGGCAACGCGATTGTTGTGAGGATCTTCTCGGGGTTGGTTGCGCCGTCGATAATTTGCAGGTTATTCCCACTACTAGCATAAAGCCGGTTGGTGACGGCATTGACAGCCATAACCTGACCAAATGCGTTGGTGGTCACTGCAAACGTTGTTGGCTCTACTCTCTTCGAGACTCCGCTCGCAGTTAAATAGAGTCTCCCGGTAGGGCCGTTGGCAATGATCGGTCCCATTACGCCCCCTGAACCTATTGGGCCAGCGACGACGTTAAAGGTGGCGGCATCGATCGCGAAAACTGGATCATCTAAAGAACCGCATTGGGCGCCAACCCACACGCGGTTCCTGTTAGAGTCATAGGTGGTGTCGATCGGGCAGAAGCCAAGAGGAATCGTAGCCAGGAGGTGGTTAGTGCTTCCATCACGGGCAAGAGCTGCTCCTCCGTAAACGTTCGCAGTCCAATAACGGCTCGTGTTTGTATCAACGCTTACGCCGCTACCGAAGCCGACATCGGTGGATACAAACGTTGCTCCATCGATAACAACAACGTGCTGACCGCCTGAGGCGCCTCCGCTGGTGTAGATCTTATTGAGCGCTGGATTCACAGCCACTCCGTATTTTGCATTCGTTTGGAGGGGTACTGTTGCCAGAAGCTCAAAGGCAGTGTTCTCCAGATCGTACACTTCTACGAGAGCAACTCCGACAATAATGTTCTTGCCGCGTACGATCGCGGTGTAGTTGCCTGGCGGAAGAGTTGCTATTATCGCAGACTCGCTTGGTTGAGTCGGAGCATGCCCGCTGTTCTGAATGTCCTTGACCTGGTTCTTGGTGATGATGCCACCTATTATCGTCTGCTGCCAGTTGTCATTAGAGGCAATCAAAGCTCTGGTGCCATCGTGCAGCTCCAATGTCGGATCAGCCAATGGATTCGGAATATTATATGGCGGTGCACCTAGCTCAGGGCCAATGGCACGCACAATCACCCTCTTTGGTTCCGTCCCTTGGACAATGAACCCTCCGATCATCACGTTGTCGCCTGTCTGTACAAAGGAGCGACTACTGATGTTGCCGAGAATTGAAGCGCTGTCAGGGGTTAGATCGTAAACTTCCACGAGAGCAACTCCGGTCATGTTGTTTACACCACGCAAGATCGCAGTGTAGTTGCCCGCTGGCAGCTCTGCGATGATCGCAGATTCTCTTCCGTCACCGGGCGCGTAGCCGCTGTTTATGATGTCGCGGACCTGGTTGCTCGTGATAATCCCGCCGATTATCGTATGCGTCCAGTTATCGTTAGAAGCAATCAAAGCTCCGGTGCCATCGTGCAGCTCCAAGGTCGGATTATTCATCGCATTGGGAACGCCATACTGAGTGAGCTCGGGGCCAATCGCACGAATAATCACCCTTTTGGCCTGAGTCCCTTGGATGATGAAGCCGCCGATCATCACGTTGTCGCCCGTCTGAACAAAGCCGCGAGTACTGATGTTGCCGAGGTACGATGGTGGTACCCCTGGCGCAGAAGTGTAGAGTTCCGCGCTCGCAAGAACGATGTCACTACCCGGTACTACTCCCCCTGCAACCAGGACCATGCCGTCAGGCAGGAGGGTCGCCATGTGAGAATAGCGCCTGTAGTGAAGGCTGCCTGTGATAGTCCAGGTCCCGCTCGCCGGGTCGTACAGTTCCGCGCTCGCGGGAGCACCCTGTCCCCCTGCAACAAGGACCATGCCGTTGGGCAGCAAGGTCGCCGTGTGCAGCACGCGTGCGGTGTTTAGCCTACCCGTGGGACTCCAGGTCCCGCTGGCAGGATCGTACAGTTCCGCGCTGGCGAAAAAGCCATGGTTGCTATTGTATCCAGCCGCAACAAGCACCATGCCGTTAGGCAGCAAGGTCGCGGTGTGCAACTGGCGTGCGGTGTTGAGACTGCCCGTGGTAGTCCAGCTCCCGCTCGCTGGGTCGTACAGTTCCGCGCTCCTGCTATTAGATCCTCCTGCAACAAGCACCATGCCGTTGGGCAGCAAGGTCGCCGTGTGCTCACTGCGTGCGGTGTTGAGGCTGCCCGTGGTAGTCCAGGTCCCGCTCGCCGGATCGTACAGCTCCGCGCTCGCGAGAGCACCATGTCCCCCCGCAACAAGGACCATGCCGTTGGGCAGCAAGGTCGCCGTGTGCTCACTGCGTGCGGTGTTGAGGCTGCCCATGGCAGTCCAGGTCCCGCTCGCCGGATCGTACAGTTCCGCGCTCGCAGAAACATCTAACAAGCTGCTATCAAGTCCCCCTGCAACCAGGACCATACCGTTGGGCAGCAAGGTCGCTGTGTGCAGTACGCGCGCGGTGTTGAGGCTACCCGTGGGAGTCCAGGTTCCGCTCGCCGGATCGTACAGTTCCGCGCTCGCAGAAACACCTGTCAAGCTGCTATCAAATCCCCCTGCAACCAGGACCATGCCGTTGCGCAGCAAGGTTGCCGTGTGAGAATAGCGTGCGGTGTTTAGGCTACCCGTGACAGTCCAGGTCCCGCTCGCCGGTTCGTCGCTGTTAGACAATGTGGCGACCGGCGTTGATCCCAAAAGAAGCGGGTTCGCGAGCGCGCTTTGCTTGGTGGTGACTCGCTGCCCGAGCGCGAATGGGATCACGCCAAGGGCCACAAGCAGAATCAGGTAAAAGGCGCCTCGAAGAAGATGCGCTTTAATGTTTGGATTAATTTGTTTTTTCATTTTGGATTTAATCCTTTTCTCATTTTGTCTTCTTTAAATCTCCGGGAGCACTTTCGTCTTGGCTCTTCTGCTATGTGTTGCGGCGTTTACTGATTGTTGGTGACCGGTTGTCGATCGCCCGCAATCTCGGCAAGGTCTTAGAGAATTACCCGAAACCATTGACTCCCTTTAGTTGGCTTTCAGAAGGCGATATTATTACAATTCGTAAACTTCAACCAGGGCAACTCCGGTGGTATTAATTACACCACGTACGATAGCGGTGTAGTTGCCCGGTGGCAGCGTTGAAATCATCGCAGACTCGCTTGGCGCAGTTGAAGCATGCCTGCTGTTCGTTATCGCCGGTCTGCACGAAGCAGCGAGTACTGATGTTACCTAGCCACGACGTAGGAACTATGGGCGATGTAGTACTGGCAGTAGCCGTGGAACGATTACTGGTGTCGCTCATTAGAGACGCCACGACGACAAATACGGGCAAAAGAAGTTTATTCATGTTCGGAGGGATTGAGATTACGTAAAAATGCAGATTACGGAAATTCGTGTCGAGGCTAAAGCATGGCGAAAAACGTGTCAACGCAACAATTTGACGAAAACATTGTGAATCGATGCATCCTGCGCGGCGTACACCTCTTCGTGTGGCGAAGCGCTGATGAACGGCGGCAACAGCTGTAGTCTCTTGCGCGAATCTGGATGCACTGTGCGTCAGTCCGCCGAGGCGCTTTTTTGAATGGGTCTGACAGCAGCGAAGAATGGAGTTGGACTTCTTGCCCGCCGATCGGCGACAGAACAGAACCCATTGACGCCTTGGAGTGGTAGGTTAATTAAGCAGACATGCAACAGCAGTCCGTGCGCTCCGAATACAAGAAGGTTTGGTCTGCCCTTTCAACCACAGAAGATCAGGCGAAACTGCATGTCATCGGCGTGACAGAAGAAGCCGCCCTGCAGGCGACTGGCGAGGAAACTTTGAGGTTTCTTCAGGACAGCGTCGGTATTGGAAAGGATGATGTTGTTCTTGAAATCGGTTGTGGGATTGGGCGTGTAGGAAAAGTTGTGGCGCCACTCTGCCGAAAATGGATCGGCTGCGATGTCGCATCAAACATGCTTTCGCTGGCAGCACAACGATTAAAGGATTTGTCGAACGTGGAGCTAGTGGAGATATCCGGTTACGATTTGAGCGGCGTGGCGGATGCTTCGGTGGACGTTGTTTATTGCACGGTGGTGTTTATGCACCTCGAGTCCTGGGACCGATACAACTACATTTCAGATGCGTTTCGTGCGTTGCGAACCGGGGGTCGAATTTACGTGGATAACATCAATCTCTGCTCGGATGGCGGCTGGAAAGTCTTTGAAACTCACCGCGCGTTCTCGCCCGGAAATCGTCCACCGCATATGACGCAGAACTCCACGCCGCAAGAGATCGAGACGTACCTGAAACGTGCTGGCTTCGATGAGGTGCGAATGCGTACCGATGACGACTGGATCCGGGCTTGGGGGACCAAACCAAAGGAGGATCTGTAAGTCAGTATCGTGTTTGTGTGGATCATGGGGATCGCTACTCCCATCGTATTTAGGTCACTCACCCGTTCGAGGTCATGATTGTGGCGTTTTACAGCGGCATGCATGGCTTGGGGGACTTGGCACGGCCTTGCTTTCACCCTACACTCTCGCGGCAATGCGGTTGGGATTCTACGGAGCGCAAGATTTTGAGCCGAAATTTTTCACGGGCGGCCCGACGCGATTCTATCTACCGCTTTTTTTTGACATCGTCGTTCAGGAAAAACCGGCACTGATTGTTGCCCTTGGCCTGGGTGATGCACAGCCGCATCTCGCCTTTTGTCAAGCCGTGGCTGAGCAAAATCTGGCATCGCGTTGCGTTGCCGTGCGACGGGCACGAGCAGACGAGTCTGCGATAGATGATCCGGCATGGCAATACGCTGAGAAAACGACAACCAAATTTTTCGCAAACATATCGCAACTGGTAGAAGCCGATACAGTTCACGCAGCAGCTGATTTCGCGGAGGGGTCGGTAGAGGTTTTGCTCATTGATGACGTGGATTCCGGCGAAACGGTGCGGCAGGAATTGGAGATTTGGCGGTCCAAATTGTCCGCCAAGGCGCTGGTCTTGCTGCACGGGACCAGTCTTGAGCGACAAGATAGCCCCCGAACCGCATGGCTCAATTTCGTTATAGAAAAGGCCGCAGTGTATTTCGGTGAAGGAATCGGCCTTAGCGTTGCGACGGAACGGGCTGCGGCAAAAGCATCGCCATTTCGCACGGCACTTTTCGATGAGACAACAGCGCTGGCTCAAGGATATCGACTCATTGCTGAGTCAATAAGGGCGCGAGCGCAAACACGACACGCCGAACGTCGCGCCCGCTTCTTCGAAGCGCGCCAGACTGTGTTCGACACGATTGTCGAGGATCGGACCAAAGCGCAAAGCGTTATCGAGAACCAGGAACGCAGCCTCACTGACCTCAACCGGAAGTTTGATGCGATCAACGCCGACCGTGTCAAAGCAGAGGAATTGCTTGGCGAACCGGTGGGATCGATCGCCACACTCGCGAAGCGTTATTCAATTTTGAGCATCGATCGGGCGGAAGCGCAGCTAGTTATGAACGACCAATTCGCCCAAATCCAGAAGATGCACGCCAAGATGACGGAGCAAAAGCGGGTGCTCGCCGTGGCAAAGGCGACCTGCCGGAACAAAGGTCGATGCTTTGTAGTCCCCAAAGAACCTAAACCGCAGAGGTCGCTCAAAGAACGTGTCGCGCGTGAATTCACGCGAATTCCGCGCAACTTAAGGCGTATATTCTTCACGCCGCCTGCCGCACCACAAAAGAAAATTGCGTTCAAGCCGGTTGAAAAGAATTATGCAGAATGGGTTGCGGAACATGAACCCACCGCCGACGACCTCGAGAAGCAGCGACGCGAATCGAGAGCATGGGATCACCGACCGAAAATTTCTTTACTGATCCCGTTGTTCGATCCGCCCGCGGAATTTCTTAACCAACTCTTCGCTTCAGTCGTCGCTCAAACTTACGAGAACTGGGAAGCGTGCGTGGTGGACGGCGGATCCAAGAACCGCGAGATGCTCGAGTCGCTGCGGCGCTGGATGAAAACGGATGCGCGCATTCGCGTGCAGCGGCTTGAGAAAAATCTAGGCATTTCCGAAAATACAAACCACGCTTTGCGGGTTGCGACCGGCGATTTCGTTGCCTTGGTTGACCATGACGACGCGCTCGCGCCCTTCGCGCTTTATGAATTAGCCAGTGCAATTCGCCGTCGGCCCGCGGCCGACATTTTTTATAGTGACGAAGATCGTCTGTGCGAATCAGGGGAACGGGCGAGACCATTCTTTAAACCGGAATGGAGCCCTGAATTGCTCTACTCCTTCATGTATATCGGCCATCTAAGCGCATATCGCCGCGAGCTTGTCCTTGCCATGGGCGGTTTCCGCCAGGAATTCAATCTGTCCCAAGATTACGATTTCGCTTTGCGCGCCACCGAACAGGCGCGAGAAATTGTCCACATTCCGCACGTTCTCTATCACTGGCGAGAGCACGCTGCCTCTGGTGCGAGCGGCGGAAAACCCGAAGCGCGGAAAACGAATATCGCCGCTTTGGTGGATGCAGTGAAACGGCGCGGATTGAATGCAGAGGTCTTGGAATATCCAACGGCCAATCGCGTACGCATGTGTTTGCCAAAAGCGATGCGTGTTTCCGTCATCATCCCGACCGATTCAGCGACACTGGCAGAGAAATGCGCACGCGATTTGCCAGCCGCGAGCAATTACGCAAACGCGGAGTTCATCATCGTGACCAGCACCGAGTTGATCGAGCAGATCCGCAGGTTAGCCGAACCGATCAGTAGTCAAGTTCGCTTCGTCGCGTTCGATGCGCCTTTCAACTTTTCCGTAAAATGCAACGCAGGCGCTCAAATGGCAGTTGGCGAGCGCATAATTTTTCTTAATGATGACGTAGAAGCGGGCCAACGCGATTGGATTGAGAACATCATCGAGCCCCTGCAAAATCAAGACGTTGGTGCGGTCGCGCCGAAACTGCTTTACCCGACAGGGCGAATTCAGCACGCCGGCTTGGTCACTGGCGTGCGCGGATTGGTGGGCACAGCCATGCATCAATGGCCAGGCGATTCTGTGGATTACACCAATTTTGCGCAATCGATGCGCACGGTTTCGGCGTTGTCCGCGGCGTGTCTTGCCATGCGGCGCGCGGATTTCTTTGCGTTGGGCGGATTTGATGAGGTCAATACCCCAATCGCGCATTCCGATCTCGATCTATGTTTCAAAGTCCGCGAAGCAGGCATGCGCTGCGTTTATACGCCGTTCGCGACCATGACTCACCATGGGCACGTCTCGATCGGAGCGGAGAAACGGGCGGCAGAGATCCAAGTCGTTGATAAATCTACAATTTTTCTTCTGCAACGATGGGCCGAGTTCAGCTGCCACGATCCTTACTACACTAATAACATGCGAGATTGGTTGTACCGCGATTCGCCCGAGCCGATCCGTATGTTCGCGCGCAGGAATTCCGGTAGCAGAAATTCAGGGCGGAATTTTTTGCTGATTTCCCAAGATCTAAGCCTGAGCGGGGCACCGATCATGGTGTTGCATCTGGCAAAGTGGTGCAAGGCGCATGGGATCTTTGTGGTAGTCATGTCACCGGTAGATGGACCATTGCGGGAAACCTTGGTTGAAGCCGACATCCCACTGATAATCGATCCGCTGCTGGCCACGGGCTATGAAGCTTTCACCAAGTTTGGCTGCCACTTGCCAGTAAGAAGCCACCGATCATTCACCAGATTCGCGCGCGACTTTGACTGCGTCGTGGCCAGCACCATCTTTGCGGCACCGCTAATTCGCGACGCCAGTAAGGAAGCAATCCCGCATATCTGGTGGATTCAAGAAGGTCTGGTCGGCAATCATTATCTAAACAAATATTCTGTCCTTCCGGTCGTTCTTGGACTGGCCGAGCTGATTATCACGCCTGATAAATGCAGCCGTCGCATCTATCAAGCTTTCGCCAGGCGTCCCATTCGCGTACTGCCTTACGGTATCCCAGATGTCGCCCGGGGACGCAGCAGCAGACAAGAACGGCCGGTCGGCCCTCTGCGTTTTCTATTGCTTGGCACAATCGAGCACCGCAAAGGGCAGCAGACGTTATTGGAAGCGGTGCGCCGCCTTCCACCGGATGTGCTTGATCGTAGTGAGTTTCTCATCGTCGGCCGGCCCAACGACGCGAAGCTTGCCGCCGACGTCAGAACTGCAGCGGAAGCTTCACCTCACATTCGCTTTCGCGAAACAGTCGGGCATAACGACGCACTTGTGCTTATTCAGGAAACGGACGTAATGCTTTGCGCCTCGTGGGACGAAACCGGCCCGTTGACCTTGATCGAAGCAATGGCACTGGGCAAAGCTATTCTTAGCACTAAGGTAGGAGTGGTGGGTGAGAACCTCATTGCGGAAGAGGAAGTGCTATTTGTGGAACCAGGAGACGCTGTTGGTCTTGCCGCCGCCATCCAGCGCCTCGTTCGCGATCCTAAGCTGTTACGCAAGCTGGCGACAAATGCACGCAATGCCTATGACCAATATTTTGGTCTCGAGCGTTTTGGAAAGGGATTCCTCGCGGTGTTGGAGGAAGCGATTGTCATTGGCAATCCACGGCGTGAAAGGAATGACGCCGATCTGATGACTCATGCGCGACCCGATGAGCCAGCTTTCCGAGCCGGATGAAAAACTGTAGAAGTTTCCGCTTCGTCAGCACCGAACGCTTTTAAAACCGAATGACAAGCGATCATTCTTACGCGGCTTGGGTGAAGCAATTCGATACTATCGGCGCACGCGAGCGCATCGTTTTTCGCCGGGATCTGCGGGCGTTGCGGCGGCATCCTCTTATCTCCATTGTCATGCCGGTTTACAATCCCGATCTCGTGTACCTTTTGTCTGCGATAGATTCGGTTCGGGCGCAAATTTATGAGAATTGGGAGCTGTGTATAGCAGATGATGCGTCCACGGATGCATCAGTCGCACGCACGTTAAAACAATATGCGACGCCTGACTCGCGGATTAAGGTAACCTTTCGTGAGCGCAATGGCCACATTGCAGCATGCTCAAATTCCGCGCTGGAATTGGCCACCGGTGAGTGGGTGGCCTTGCTCGATCAGGATGATCTCCTGCCGGAGCATGCCCTTGCCGTGGTCGCCGCAACGATTGCGGAATACCCCGAAGCCGGCCTCATCTACTCTGACGAAGATAAGATTGACGAATCGGGGGCGCGTTGCTTGCCGTTCTTTAAGCCTGACTGGAATCCGGAACTTCTGCTAGGGCAAAATTATATCAGTCATTTGGGGGTTTATCGGCGGGCGCTTCTCCGCGAGATCGGGGGTTTTCGCGAAGGTTATGAAGGTTCGCAGGATCACGACCTGGCGCTGCGCTGTGTTGAAAAATTGGCACCTGCCCAGATCAGACATATCCCGCGTGTACTTTATCACTGGCGGATGGTCGAAGGAAGCGCTGCAGCCGCGGCCGAAGCGAAGCCGTACGCGCCTGAAGCAGCGCGGCGTGCGATCGCAGATCATTTGCAGCGCAAAAATGTCGGAGGCAAGGTGGTTGCCTGCCCCGAGAATGGCGAATGGTATCGCGTTATCTACGATTTGCCGTCACCCTGGCCCCTCGTCTCCATCGTTATCCCGACGCGTGATCACGTGACGCTCTTGCAACGGTGTCTCACGAGCATTCGCGAAAAGACTGACTACGCGCCAATCGAGATTGTGATTGTCGATAATGGATCGACAGAGCCAGAAACGCACGCATTTCTCCACGACCTCGCCCTGGATGCGCGCGTTCAGATTGTGACTGATGCTGACGAATTCAATTTCAGCCGTCTGATCAATCGCGGAGCGCGCGCCGCGCGCGGCCAAATTCTGGCATTCGTGAATAACGATGTCGAGACCGAGAAATCAGGTTGGTTGCGCGAGATGGTCAGCCACGCCGTCCGGCCGGAAGTGGGCGCGGTTGGCGCGCGGTTGTGGTATCCGGATGGTCGATTGCAGCATGCTGGCGTGGTGCTGGGTCTCCACGGCGTGGCAGGTCATGCGTTCCAACATTTCCTGACGCAACCGGTCGCCCCGATGAATCGAACGTTCGTCTTGGCACAAAATTATTCGGCGGTTACGGCTGCATGCATGGTGGTGCGAAAAACGACCTTCTTTGATCTTGGTGGTTTTGATGAGAATTTGCCGAGCAACTGTAACGACGTGGATTTTTGTCTTCGCGCGTGCGAGGCGGGTTTGCAAATTGTTTGGACGCCTTATGCCGATTTGATTCATCACGAATCGGCATCGCGCGGGCGTGATTTCGGTTCGGCACAGCGCGCACAGGTGTTACGTGAAATGGCTTACATGCAGGAAAAGTGGGGTGAACAGCTCCGGAACGATCCATTTTATAGCCCAAACTTGTCGGACTCGGACGCGTTCGCTCTTGCCTGGCCGCCTCGTATTCCACCGTTAAGGAATGGTTTGAAGTCGACAGGAGATGAAGTTTTTGCCGCCTCTCGTTAAAACCGCATCGCGAATTCTTCACGCAAGAGCAGATTTTTCCTTGCAACCAAACCGCCAACCTTCTTAGCCTCGGCGGCAAAAAACGGCTTCAGCTCGTGGAGATTCGCAGTTTCACAAAGCCTTCTAAACTTTTTTGACATTTCTGCCCGCATTTTCCAGAGAATTTTTGGAAAGCACCAACCCCATATGAAAAGAAAAAGTAACATCCGCGGTTTCATCCGTCGCAACGCTGCCACCACGCTTCTTCTCTCTTTTGCGCTTGTGGCCCTTAGCTTCCCCGGCAAAGGGGCGAGCTCTTTGGGTCAAGCCAAAACGCTCGGTTTCGCGAAACGCGTGGCGTATCAACGTGCGATCGAAGAAGTGTACTGGCGTCATCGGATCTGGCCGGAGAGCGCTGATCCCAAACCGTCACTCAACGACGTGATGTCTCAGGCGCAGCTGGAAAAGAAAGTCGCAGACTACCTGCGCAAGTCTCAGGCGCTGGCGGATTACTGGCAACGGCCGCTTAGCGCCGAGCAGTTGCAGGCTGAAATGGATCGCATGGCGCAGCATACAAAGCAGCCTGAAGTATTACATGAACTCTTCGAAGCGCTGGGGAACGACCCATTCGTCATCGCAGAGTGTCTCGCGAGACCTGCACTAGCCGAACGTTTGCTAACGAATTGGTATGCTTACGACCAAAGAATTCACGGTGAACTCAAGCAACGGGCGCAGGCCGATCTGCTGGCAAACTCTACAATCGAGCAAATGAATAGCGGCACGTACAGCGAAATCGAATTGATCAAAAGCGATAGCAGCAGCAGCGCTCCGAAGCGCGATTCAAGAACCATAAGGCTCAACAGCCGTGAGTGGGACGAAAATCTTCAGAATTTAGCTGGGACATTCAATAACACTGATGCCGCGCAACCCGGTACCTTTGGAGTGCAGCGACACGTCGCCGCTTTACAAAGCGCTAACATGTCAGCGCATTCCAAAAACACTACCAGCCATTACGATAGTTTACCGGTAGGAAAACTAAGCCCATTGCAGGAGAACGAGACGTGTTACTATGCGATAGCAGTCCTGGCCAAAACAAATGACCATTTGAAGCTGAGTACCGTTGCATGGCCGAAAGAGCCATTGGCGTCCTGGCTCGCTAGAGCGGAAAACCAGGCGGCTACTCCAATATTGCCGTCGGACATTGGGTATACGCTGCCCGCAGTAGCAGCGGGCTGCACTGACGATACATGGACACCCACCTCTGGCCCGCCTGATGGCCGAGTCGGTCACACTGCGGTGTGGACTGGCAGTGAAATGATCGTTTGGGGCGGGTTTCAGCCTGCAAATTTTTTTGGCACTCCCTTCAATACCGGCGGCAGATATGATCCCAGTACGGACAACTGGACGACGACGAGCCTTACCCATGCGCCTGCGGGCCGTAACGGGCATACAGCGGTCTGGACCGGCAGCGAAATGATCGTTTGGGGCGGAAATAATTTACACAACAATTTGAAGACCGGCGGGAGGTACAATCCTAGCACGGACATTTGGACGCCTATCAACACGACTAACGCCCCAGGTGCCCGATCCGGGCACACTGCGGTTTGGACTGGCAACCAAATGATTATCTGGGGCGGATCTCCCAGTCTGAACACAGGCGGACGATACAATCCCAACACAGACAGTTGGATAGCGACCAGCACGACCAACGCGCCCGCGAGTCGTTACGGTCACACCGCGGTGTGGACCGGCAATCAAATGATCGTCTGGGGGGGCGTTGATGAGACTAGCAATTACTCGAATACCGGTGGCCGATACAATCCAATCACGAACAGTTGGACACCTACCAGCACGACGAATGCCCCGGATCCTCGACTGAGCCATACAGCAGTGTGGACCGGCACTGTGATGATCGTTTGGGGTGGTGACAACGGCGGAAGCTCCTTTAGGACTGGCGGTAAGTACTTTCCAAGCACCAACACATGGGTAGCTACTACCATGACGAATGCTCCCCAGGGTCGATCGGTTTTTACAGCAGTCTGGACTGGCCATGAAATGATCGTCTGGGGCGGGTTCGGCGGAGGCAGCTACCTAGGTACAGGCGGCAGATATAATCCCGGGGCGAACAGTTGGACAGCTACGAGCACTACCAATGCACCTACAGGCCGAGACGCTCATACTGCGGTTTGGAGTGGCACTGAAATGATCGTCTGGGGTGGACAGAAGCCTGGGTTATTGAACAACGGCGGGAGATACAATCCTACTAACAATAGCTGGATACCGACAGGCAAAACGCCCACTCCGCGACGCGATCATGTAGCAGTCTGGACTGGCAGCGAGATGATCGTCTGGGGTGGAATTGTTCCCTTTAATTTCGATCCAGCTGTCTATGCAAATACTGGCGGGAAATACGATCCGAGCACAGATAACTGGACGGCTACGACCACGATTCAGGCGCCGGCCGGACGGGCGTTTTTTACGGCAGTATGGACAGGGAATGAAATGATCGTCTGGGGCGGCTTCTCCGATGATGGCAGCTTCAATTATTTAAATACGGGCGGCAGATACAATCCCAGCACCGACAGGTGGCTGCCTATCAGCACCACCAATGCACCCGGTGGCCGCGAGGCGCACACGGCAGTCTGGACCGGCAGTGCAATGATTGTGTGGGGTGGATTAGATGTCCTTCCTAACGGCTTCACTCACGATTTGAATACGGGCGGCGTATACAATCCGGGCACGGACAGTTGGACAGCAACCAGCACCGCACACGCACCTGGCGCGCGAGATTCGCACGCAGCAGTGTGGACTGGCAGCGAAATGATTATTTGGGGCGGCGGCAATGATACATCCGGTGGCAGATATAATCCCAACACGAATAGTTGGGTTCCCACAAGCACAACCAATGCACCGGCTAGCCGATCCGGGCCCAAGGCAGTATGGACAGGTAGTGAAATGATTGTTTGGGGAGGGTTTGCCTTCGTCGGACCCGGTAACATCTATTTCGACACCGGTGGTAGATACAATCCCAGTACTAATAGTTGGGCAGCAACCAGCACGACCAATGCGCCCACGGCTCGCTCTGGTCACACTGCGGTTTGGACTGGTAACGAAATGATCGTCTGGGGAGGTCACGGGGATTTCGACCTACTGACATATTATTTCAATACCGGTGGACGCTACGATCCCAGCACCAACAGCTGGACAGCTACCAGCACCGTGAACGCGCCGGATGGTCGATATCATCACACGGCAGTATGGACTGGTAACGAAATGATCGTCTGGGGAGGAATACTTTATTCCAATACTTCTACCAGCACTGGCGGGAGATACTGCGCACCGGGTCCTCCCGCGCAGCTAGGCAACATCAGTACGCGTGCGTTTGTCCAGACGGGCAACAACGTGATGATTGGCGGCTTCATTGTTCAAGGAACCGGACCGAAAAGAGTCATTATTCGTGCCATTGGCCCTGAGCTCGGTGCACCTCCATATAATATTCCCAATGCATTGGCTAATCCGAGATTGGAACTGCACAACGGAAACGGAGTATTAATCGGATCTAATGATGACTGGCAGCATACGATAATCGGCGGTGTTATCACACGAAACCAAGTCACCGATATCCAGAACAGCGGTCATGCTCCGACGAATCCATTCGAGTCGGCCATCATTGCAGATCTGCCACCGGGGAACTACACCGCGATTGTGAGCGGCGTAAATAACACTGCTGGAGTCGGTCTCGTGGAAGTATACGATCTTAGCAACGACGCTAGCTCAATTCTTGGCAATATCAGCACTCGCAGCTTTGTGCAGACCGCTGACGACGTCATGATTGGCGGTTTTATCGTTCAAGGAGCAGGCGCAAAGAGGGTGATTGTTCGTGCCATAGGTCCTGAGCTCGGTGCACCTCCATATAATATTCCCAATGCATTGGCTAATCCCACCTTGGAACTGCACGACGCGGCCGGAGCATTAATCGGCTCTAATGATGACTGGCAGCATACGATAATCGGCGGCGTTATCACACGAACCCAAGTGGCTGATATTCAGAACAGCGGCCACGCTCCAACCGATCCATCCGAGTCAGCGATCATTGCGGAGCTGCAACCCGGCAATTACACCGCGATTGTGCGCGGTGTAAACGACACGACCGGGGTTGGTCTCGTGGAAGTGTACGACTTGGACCAATAAGCAAGGTCAGAGTAACGACGGGGTGTTTGATCTGACAGGTGTTTTAGATGCCTCGCCAACCCGTCACCCGCCCCGCGCTGTCGAATTTGCAGCCGCGACCAGTCATCAAAACGGCCTTTCTTATTTGCCTAACGAGAAGTCGGCGCGCTGGCTGGATAGATTTGGATTGTAGTAAGGATCTCGCTGTAGAACATCAGACCAGCGTTGGCGCATGATTAGTTCCGCGCTAGCATCGACCCGATCGGGTGGCGACGGATCCCAGCAAAGTTTTGCCAGCGGCGTGTAAACAATCAGGTAACCCGCGCCTCGCATTTTGAGGCAAAGATCAACATCTGCGAGCGCACCGAACAGCTTTTCGTCGAATCCGCCGATTCGCTGAAAAACTTCGCGGCGGATCAAGATACACCCGCTGGAGACTGCGCTATAGTTGCGGGTCATCCGCAACTGACGGTTCACGCCGGGATGCTCTGCAGGGAAACCGTGAAAAGCGGACTGCGCAATTCCATTCACGCCAAGAACCAGACCAGCGTGCTCAATCGTGCCATTCGGACTGATCAATCGCGCGCCGACTGCGCCAACCTCGGGCCGCTGCACATGCTCACCCATGATTGTGAGCCAGTCCGGATCGATGGCTTCCACGTTGTCGTCGAGGAAAAGAAGCCACGGACTGTCGGTCTGCGCGACCGCGTAATTTTTGGCTGCGGAATCATTCGCCGCATCTGGGAAATGCAGCACCCGGAAATCTGTGCCAACCTCATGGACTTTGTCGCGCTCGCCCACTTGGACGATCACAATTTCATAATTCGGGTAGCTTGTTTTGCTGATCAATCTTTCGACAAGCTCCTTGAGCGACTCCGGGCCGTGGGAACTCGGCACGATGACGGAAATTTTTCTGGGTTCGAGCAACTGGCGTCTGACACAAAAGGCATGAGTGGGCCAGTCCACGGTAACATGCGCCAGCTCGCCGCGGCGTTTCAGGTGAGCTTCAATTGCGCGCCACGAAGCTTCGAGCTGTCCCGGTTTCTGACGGACGTCGCTCGCGCTGGAGCTTTCGCTGCGTCGCCAATGATAGAGCACCCGCGGAATATGATGAATTCGCTTGGTCCGCTCGCTGATGCGCAGGAGAAGATCGTAGTCTTGTGAGCCGTCAAACTCCTGTCGAAATCCGCCAACTGCTTTCACAAGATCCCTGCGCAAAAAAATCATGTGACATAAATAATTGCAGGACAGAAAGAAGTCTGGCGACCAGTCCGGTTTCAGTATTGGTGAGTCAAAGCCTTCATCCGTGAGCTTATCTTCATCCGAGTAAATCAGATCGAGTCCGGGATTTTCCTGAAGCAACCTCACA
>Ga0193719_10000303_pt1 | contig 17702 bp, 13 predicted proteins | sample U2a2metaG_FD_160103 | JGI IMG/M metagenome (GOLD analysis project Ga0193719, IMG submission 160103) | Soil microbial communities from a riparian zone of the East river system, Colorado, United States - U2a2 | ecosystem: Environmental > Terrestrial > Soil > Riparian zone | place: USA: East... | reverse complement strand
GATACTGCCAATGTGGTCTGATTCGGCGACGAGCCTCGGAATATTTCCGACGTTCGCATGGATCACATGAACAACTGGGATTTCTCGATCGCAAAGCGCAATGACATCACAGAGCGTGTGTATCTGCAATTCACAGCGGAGTTCTTTAACGCGTTCAATCATGTACGATTTGGCCCGCCCAACACCCAGATCGGCAATCCAACCTTCGGCATAGTGACTTCGCAGGTGAACCCGCCTCGCGCAATTCAGTTCGGCCTGCGAGTTGGATTCTGATAACCCCTGGCCGGCACCGCCCAGAAATGAGCGGTGCCGCCACCCAGTCAGCGCATCCCCAATGCATACCAAGAGGCACGTGCTCATGATGAACCTGCGTCTTATCCTCGTTCTGGGGCTAGCTTCGGGTGGCCTGCTGATTCTCCCGGCAGGCTCTGCACAGGAACGGCCCGCGGCGCCCAAGGTGATGGTGCAAAGTGACGGCACCGTCGAAGTTCCGGCGCAGACCGTGCCGATGTCGCCCTTCCTCAGCCCCGAAGCAAAGGCCTACGTTACACAGCATTTGAAGGATATGCAGGATCCCGAGATTCTGAAGCAGGATGCTGGTGTTCCCCGCTTTATGAAGGGATACCTGGCGCGCGACTACCAACTTTTTGCCGTCGAGAAGAAGGACCAGAAGGTCGGGGGTGTGCATGCGTATGTTTACACGCCGAAATCCGGGGTCTCGGCGAAGAATAAAGACAGGGTGCTGATCAATCTTCATGGGGGCGGATTTTCCGGTTGCTGGCCTGGTTGCGCGGAGCTCGAGTCTATTCCCGTTTCTGCCTTGGGAGGCATTGAAGTACTCAGTGTCGATTACCGCGAAGGCCCAGATTACAAATTTCCCGCAGCGAGTGAAGACGTCGCAGCGGTTTATCAAGAACTGCTGAAGACGCACAAACCCCAAAACATCGGCATATACGGCTGCTCGGCGGGTGGAATGCAGACTGCGATGTCACTGGCATGGTTTCAGAAGCACTCGTTGCCTGTCCCCGGGGCGGTCGGAATCCTTTGTGCGTCGGCCGGCGGCATCTTCGGAGGCGATGCGCTGTACACGGCGGTTCCGCTCGGCGAAGCGCGCTTGTCCCAGCCCATTGTTTCAGGAGCGCGACCACCGCTGAGCTACTTCAGCGACACTGATCCGAAGGATCCAATGGTGTCGCCCATTGACTCGCCAGAAGTTCTCGCGAAGTTTCCTCCGACCTTGGTCATTACCGGCACGCGGGGTTTTGAGCTGAGCTCCGCTCTCTATACTCACGAGCAGTTGGTTAAGCTAGGCGTTGAAACCGATTTGTATGTTTGGGAGGGACTCTTTCACGGGTTCTTCTACAACATGGATGTTCCCGAGTCCAGGGATGCTTTGAACGTCATCGTCAAGTTCTTCGATCGCCACTTGGGCCGGGAGTGATGCGCATTTAGGACAGAAGCAGACAGTAGTGCGGGAAAAAGAGAATGCTGAAAATGAGATCTCGCGGTGTTTTGGTTTTCATTGTCATCATTGCGAATCTAACGGCCGCAGCTGCGCCCCCTAACGTCCACGAGCACTGGGTCAGTGCGTGGAGCGCTGCCATGCATGCTCCGCTACCCTTCCCAGGGCTTCCCCCTTCGCCCGTGTTTGAAAACCAGACCATTCGCATGATTGTGCGCCCGACTATTGGCGGGGAACGCGTCCGGATCAGACTCTCTAACGCGTTTGGTACATCGGCTCTGAAAATTGGCGCAGCCCACATCGCGGTCGCTGCGCAAGACTCGAAGACTGTCCCGAAGTCGGATCACACCTTGACCTTCGGCGGTGCTTCGGCCATCAGTATTCCACCGGGCGCGCCAGCCTTGAGCGACGCTATGGACTTGCATGTTTCGCAGTCCAGCGAGATCGCGGTGAGCCTTTTCCTGCCAAACAAGACACCTTCATCTACCGTCCATTTCTGGGGACAGCACAAAAGCTATATTTCGGAAGCCGGCGATTTCAGTGGCAAAGCAGAGATGCCGAACGCCACGGCGAATGGGTCATGGTACTGGCTGGCGGATGTTGAAGTATCGGCTTCTGATCAAGCCGGGGCAATCGTAACTTTCGGCGATTCCATCACAGATGGAGTGGGGGCGAACCAAGGCGACTATACCGACTGGCCCGACCTTCTGGCCAATCGGCTGGCTGGCGAGAATGGAGCCACCGCTTTCGCCGTAATAAATGAAGGCATTGGTGGAAATCGTATTCTGCGCGACGGCGCAGGCGTAAGCGCGCTGGCACGCTTTGATCGCGACGTCCTGGCACAGCCGGGTGTCGTCGACTTGATCGTGCTCGAAGGAATTAACGACATCGGCTGGCCGCACATGAAGCCGAGATTACCCAACGGCACCACCATCAAAGAGGCTCCATTTGCCAGTGAACTGGTGACGACGCAAGAGCTGATCATGGGTCTGCAGCAGATCGTTGAGCGCGCGCATGCGCATGGAATCAGGGTGTTCGGCGCCACATTGACGCCTTACGAAGGCGCTGATTACTACAGCGAGGACGGGGAAGCTACGCGTCAGGCCGTGAATCAGTGGATTCGCACCAGCGGTGCATTCGACGGCGTTTTCGATTTCGACGCTGCTGTGCGCGATCCAAACCATATGGGTCAGTTTCGTGAAGGCTATCACTCCGGCGACCATCTGCATCCCAGTGCAACGGGTTACAAGGCAATGTCAAACGCAGTAGACCTCGCGATGCTGAGGCGCGTGGTGACTTCGAGTACGAAGAAATAATCGAGCATGGGGCATTGCAAAGCGCCGGTAGAAATGGCAGAACAGGGTGAAGATCAAGCAAATCGCGCTCGTTAACATGCTGTTCTGGGGCGTTTGCCTGGGGCAGAGTGGACCAGTACGGCCAACTACGAACCTTCCTGACGCGGAATTTCCTCGAATCAACAGTGACCTGAGCGCCACCTTCCGGGTGCAGGCGGACCAGGCGCTTAAAGTACAACTCTTGATGGAGTTTGGCCAGTCGACCTATGACATGGTGAGGGGGGAAGATGGCTATTGGAGCGTGACCACTAAGCCCTTGTTGCCGGGCTTCCACTATTACGCGGTTTCGGTCGACGGATTCGCGGCGAACGATCCGGGAAGCAGAGTGTTTTTCGCTGCACGCAAGGAAGTCAGCGGGTTGGAGGTTCAGAGTTCAGAGTCAGAATTCTTCGCGATCAAAGACGTGCCGCACGGCACAGTGCGTGCCGAATGGTATTTCTCACAAACCACTGGTCAAACAAGGCGCGTATTTATGTATACCCCGCCGGGATACGACTTGAGCACTTCGCGTTTTCCGGTCTTGTACCTTCAGCACGGATACGGCGAGGACGAAGCCGGTTGGAGCGATCAGGGCCATGAGAACTTCATTCTGGACAATCTGATCGCGGCCCACAAAGCCGCGCCCATGATCATCGTGAACGAGAATGGGCTGCCTGGCCGAGGTTTTCAACCGCCTCCGCCGCCACCTGCGGGTTCAAAGCCGCCTCCAGTAGGGCAGGTGGCGCGCTACTTCATGAATGAACCTTACGAAACATTCGACCGGGTGGTTTCCCGCGACCTGATTTCGTTTGTTGATGCAAATTTCCGTACCGTGGCTGACCGTGAACACCGGGCGATCGCCGGCCTTTCCATGGGTGGGGCCCAGGCGCTTCGCATCGGACTCAATCATTTGGACCAGTTCGCCTACATCGGGGCATTCAGTCCCGCGATTGACGTCACCGATACCACAAAAGACTATGACGGCCGTTTGGCGAATTCGGCAAGTGTCAACCAACAGCTGCGGTTGTTATGGATTGGAATCGGCACCGACGATTTTCTGCTCGCGCCTGTGCGGGAGTCTCATGCGACTTTGGAAAAAGCAGGGATCAGACACGTTTGGGTCGAGAGTTCTGGGGCCCACGTGTGGACCGTCTGGCGCAAATACCTCGCCGATTTTGTGCCGAGGTTGTTTCAATGAAGTGCTAGGCCTTCTCCATGCGCAGGAAGATTGATACAAGTTATGACGAAGCCAGCGCTCATCGTTGGGTTGGGCGAGGTGCTGTGGGATATCCTGCCCTCCGGGAAGGTGCTGGGTGGCGCGCCTGCCAATTTCGCATACATGACGAATGTATTGGGGGACGAGGGAATCGTAGCCAGCCGGATCGGCAACGATGAATTAGGGCGCGAGGCCTGCCGGGTAATGCAAGGACTCGGACTGAACACGGCGTACGTGCAGCGGGACGATGAGCACGAGACCGGTACTGCGGCGGTATCGATCGATCCCGCGGGCCAGCCGAATTTCACTATCAAAGAATTGGCTGCGTGGGATTTCCTGCAATGTACGGCAGAGTGGGAAGAGTTGTCCAGCAGGGCTGACGTGATCTGCTTCGGTTCACTGGCGCAGCGTTCGCCGGCGTCCGCAGTTGCTGTGGAATCTTTCCTGCAAAACGCACCGCCGAAAAGCCTGCGAATATTTGATGTCAATCTACGGCAGTCGTTCTACGACCAGGATGTCCTGAGGAAATCGCTTCGTCGCGCGCATATTGTCAAGCTCAATGATCAGGAATTGCATCAGGTGAGCCGGCTGCTCAACATGGGCGTCGGGACTGACGAAACACTGGCCAGGCGATTGCTCAACGAGCATGGTCTGATGCTGGTTTCGGTGACGCGCGGGGCTCGGGGCAGTATTCTGGTCTCACAATCTCAGACAGTTGAGCATAGCGGCTTTCGCGTGAAGATTGCCGACGCGATCGGCGCCGGGGACGCCTTTACGGCCTGTCTTGCTCATTATTACCTGCGAGCGCATTCTCTTGAAGACCTCAGCGACCTTGCGAACCGTTTTGCGTCGTGGGTTGCGACCCAGAGGGGCGCAACTCCTCCAATAAACGCCAGCCAGTTACAAGATATTTTTACTGGGGCGATTCGCTGAACGCAGAGTGCTTGAGGTATCAGAGGTGATATGCATTCGCCTTTCTCGGGCATGTTAGCGATCAGGAATTGCTCTCATTGATCTCGTGGTACATGGAGTACCGTTCATGCAAGATGCTCGACAACGAAGCAAACGCCACGGTTTGATTTTGTGAAACCGCCCGGAATGCGAGCTTTCCGCCCGCCGGTTCGAGCCAACTCGACGGGTCGTTGAGCTGTCCCTTGAATTGCAGTGTGGACGAAGGTTTCTCCTCTTTTGCCGCGGTAAAGTGCCGGTACCACCTCTCGCGCGGTTCTTCTTCGAAGCGTGCGGCCAATACCAGAGGGCCGTACATTGCCGCCTGAAGAGTTTCCTTATCGGGCATGGGGGCCACGTGCAAGGACATGGGAAGGCTCAGTTCGATGCGATCCCCGTTCTTCCAGGGGCGACGGAGTACGAGATAGCTGCCCGGGTCCGCGAAAGTGGGAAGGAGACGTCCATTTACTTTGACGCTACCGTTTTTCGCCCAGTACGGAACGCGCAGTTTCAGATCAACATCAACAGGTTTTCCCGCCGAGATCGTGAGAGTGGTCCCTTGCTCTGCGGGGAAAGAGGTCTGCTGTGTAATCCTTATGCCCTTCTCCGTCCAGTTCACATCCGAAGGGATGTAAAGGTTGATGAACATGGAATTGTCATCGTGGAAGTAGATCGTATCCGCCAGTTTGGCAAATTCCTCCGCGCCCGTACCGCTGCAGCACCAGAAGGAGTCGAAAGGCTTGGCATAGATCTTGGAGTATCCGTTCCCGTGCGGCAGGTGATACACGGTCGTGCCTGTCTCCGGATCGATCGTTCCCATGCGGTGGTTGAACAGCACGCGCTCGTAATAGTCCATATGGCTAGCTTGTGGCGACCATGCGAAGACGTGCCGTGTCAGCTTCAGCATGTTATAGACGCAACAATCCTCTGCCGTTAGCGGGCTGAGCTCGGTCGAGAGCACGCCCGGCTCCGATCTCCAATGCTCGAAATTGCTGGTGCCTCCGGTGCAATAAGAGCGCTCGCCCGTCACTTCGTCCCAGAAATAGTTGGCAATATTCCGGTAACGCTTGTCTCCCGTGAGTTCGTATAGCCGAGCAGCGGCAATTACCTGGGGAACGTGCGTGTTCACATGCAGGCCTTTGAGCTCGTCGCGGTGCGCAGCGAGCGGATCGAAGAACACCTTCTTGTCGAAGCGTTGCGCCAGTCTAAGATACTGATCCTTGCCCGTGATGCCGTAGAGGTTGGCGAGCACTTCGCCATCCCGCCGTATTCCTCCTGAAGCACGCGCTGCATTTGTGTCTCGCTAAGCGGATCGGACCAGTTCCATACCCATCGCGCCATTTTCTCCACGGTTTCGAGGGCCTGCTCGTTGCCGGCCAGCGTGTACATGTCAAGATGCCCGGCCATGATTTTGTGAAAGGTGTAGAACGGGGCCCACACCTTCACTCCATCGCGCAGGCGGTCGAACAACTCTGGCGGGAACGCACTGAGATAGCCATTCCTGTGCTGCGCCTGGCACTTGGCCAGTTCAGTGACCATCAGATCGCCGTTGCGCTTGAGCTCTTCGTCTCCTGAACTGGCAAAGGCGAGCGCACACGCTGAAAGGTAGTGTCCACCAGCGAAGTGGCCCCGCAGTTCGCAATCGGGCTTTTCCCACTCACCGAGCGGTTCGGCGGAAGATGACAGGCCGGCGGTCAGACGGAACGTGTGAAGCAGCCGGTCGGGAGGAAGAGTCTTCAGATATTTTCGATTGGCCTCGGCCGCCCCACGGAACCCCCGGCTGGAGTTTCACACTCTTGATCGGAAACGGACTTGCTTGGCGCACGATGACTTCATGGTCAACCGGTGCCGCGCCAGCGGTGCCGGGGCTTGGTTCTCAAAGGCGGACGCAGGCCGAAGAACAGCAGCGGCTCCGGCCACCGCTACAGTTGCGACAAACTTACGACGGCTAACTTTCTCCATGACAAATTCCTTCCTCAAACGAAGCGGCCAATCCGGGCAGTCCTTCGCTCGATCGTGAGTATCTGCGGCATACTATTTCGAGACGCCTGTTGATCTTCCGAACAATCCAATCTCTCTGCCTGCCAAACCGCCAGCTCTCTAGATGTTCAGAAGTTTCGCACCGCTGGTGATCGAATCCTGCGTTTGGACAAGGCACGCCATACGGCTTCTTGGGAACTCAATGTTCAATGTGCCGTCCTCGACTGTGACCGTCACACCGAGATCCCTGGGATAAAGGAGTTTGGCTTCCCGGCTCGCCAAAGGTATTTTGGTTGTGGCGGGACCGTCGATCCTCCAGACTGCGAGTAAGGTTTGCTGCGGCGAGCGCATCCCCAAAGCAACGGGCGTCTTGAAATCGGTAACGTCGGAAGTGCCGAGCGGATAAAATGGCACCGCGGTGGGAATGTGCTTACGGAGAGACTCTTTGTAAACCCGAATACCCTCGGTTACCTGAGCTAATGCTTCGGGGGTGAGTGAATCGAGACGGCCGCTCTGGTGAATGCGGCACATCATGCTTGTAACCATGTTGAAGCTGGCTTGATCGGCATCCGCCTTCGCCAGCGGGTAAGACCATATTGCGAGTTGCTCCGGCAAAACGGCGGCTGACGCACCGACCAGGATCATCGGAAGCTTCAGATAATCTTCCTGGTCGGTCATGGATTGTATCTGGAGACGGCTCAGCATGGCGTAGTCCATGCGTCCACCTCCGCTGCCACAGTTTTCAATCACCAGGTCAGGATAACGCTTGAGGATTTCCTCCAACCAGGCCAGGTGCGCACGGTTATGCTCGAGCAAGCCCTGGCCGAAGCTGTCGGCACCGATCTCAGTTCCTTGCAGCGAGTCGACGTTGTAGTCCATCTTGATGTAGCCGACGCCATAATCGTTGACAAGTCTTGCGATCACCTGATCCAGGTAAGCCCGTACTTCGGGATTGCGGAAATCGAGCAGAAATCGCGAATTCTTCAACACTCGCTTGCCGTGACGCACGAAGAACCAGTGGTCCGGCTTTTGCGCGAGCAGCGACTTGGCCCCGGCAACCTCAGGCTCGAGCCACAGTCCCGGAACCATTCCAGCCTGCGTGATCTGATCCAGAAGAAACTTCAGGCCGCGGGGAAATCGTGTTAACGAAGGCTGCCATGCCCCGATGGTCGGGCTCCAGTCCTCATGCACGTCCGCATACCATCCGGCATCGATCACGAAGTATTCGCAACCCGTTTTTGCAGCGGCAGCGACCATCGGTAACTCCTTTGCTTCGGTCGGGTCGCCCCAGAGGCAATTCATGTAGTCGTTGAAAATCACCGGGCATCGCGAATTATCCTTGTTGGGCGTCAGGCAAGCGCGGCGCCGGTAGTGTGTCAATGATTCGACTGCGTCGCTGAAACCGCCGCGCACACATCCTACCGCCACAGGAACAGTCTCGTAGGTTTCGCCGGGTTTCAAACTCTTCCACGCCGCGGCGTGAAGATCGTCGGGACCCCCGAGATACGCGTAGACGTTGTCTGCGTAGTTATCGCGAGCCGAGACATTGGAAATTTCCCAATACCATGATCCATTATGTTCAATCTGCCAGAACCAGGTCAGCCCTAGCCTCGTGTTTTCTGCCATGGCCATGGGCAAATACCGCTCTGTGGACCAACTGCCGACGCTTCCTGCCTGCGCTTGCGACCAGCTTGTCCGCTCGTTTTCGACAAAGCCCATTTCTGAAGGCCGGAACGTATGCCACTGTCCCTCAGCCATCCAGCTATTCTGGGAAAGATGGATGCGGAGCTCGCGGTCGTACTCCTGCGGAGCCGCCAGCCCATGAAGCATGGCTGAACTCAAGAACTCGAGACCGACAGGGGAAGCACCCTTATTGGTGACCCGCGAATAACGCCGGACTACTGGAACTCCGTCAAAGGCCTCATAGACGGATTCCACACTTAACTTCAAGACCGGGTCCGTATGCATAGAGACCAGACGCTTGCCTCCGCGAGTGGCCTCCTCCCGCCTTCCGGCAAAAAGCAGCCGGGAGCCTGGCTGCCCCATTCCGGATTTCATGCCTTGATCGGGAGAATTTTCTCCGCTGCATTGCAGTGCGATTTCGACACCGGAGGAATTGTCAGGTCCCGACGCCACAATGCCTGCCGGGGCAATACGCTTTGAGCGCAATTTTCCAGCCGTTACTTCGAACGAGAAGATGAGATCATTCACTTCCCACGCGAACGGCTCTGAGGTCTTTGAGGCGGGGAAAAAACGGGAGATGCGCGGCACGAGAGTGCCGAATGCCGCGGCCCCGCTGGACGTCAGAAAGGTTCTACGATCCATGCAGATAATCGGCGGTTTTCACTCACCAGCCGAAAGGCGAAAGAAAATGTCCGGCACATATGCATCGCAGAGCGGCTCATACTGTGATTGCATGGAATCGGCCTTTTTAGTTAACGACCGGCGCGCCAATTATCGCTAACTGTACCGAAATTAATAGCAAAATGCTAGATAGCACAGCAACAATTTTGCAGTACCTGGAAACCGCACACACCAGAGCGCATGATTGTTCGGTTCAGCAGCTTCTGGACTCGAGCTAGGTCGTCCGCGACGGAGCAACTTGGAGAAATCCGGCCGACAAGATTCTCCTGGCGCTATGTGCTGAGAGGACGAGCGCATTGTGCCAGCTTGACGGTAGGAGGCATGCTAAGCCCGTCGCTTTGCTTTTGAAGACGCCTCTTTCACTGCGCGGCGTTGAGTCGACCTGCGCACTCTTAATTCTGGCTGCAGCACAACCGTTTCGGACTTGAGGGGTACTTTCGAGTTCAGAATTCTGAGTGCAAGACGCGCGGCTTCCTCTCCGATTTGTCGGCTATGCTGGTCGATGCTTGAAAGTGGAACGCGGAGAGAATCATCATAGTGAAGATTCCCGCATCCAATGACCGCAATGTCTTCTGGGATGCGTATTCCGTGATCAAGCGCGTAATTCATAGCGCCCATCGCCAGCGGGTCATTGAAGCAGAACACCGCATCAGGTCTCTGCTTCAAACTCAGGAGCTGGCCCATCGCCTCGGCACCGCGTTCTTTCGTTCCTACATCCCCCTTCCGTTCGGAGATGATGTAGTTATCAGTGACTTTAAGACCTGCTCGTACCAATGCGCGTTTGTATCCGTCCATGCGACGAATACCGGGACTGGTCTCCGGCCCGCAAATGTGCGCGATGTTTTTGCAGCCGACGTCGATCAAGTGCCCTGTAGCAAGCATTCCGACCGCTTCGTCGTCCACTCCTACGAAGTTTGCCGAAAGTCCCGGCAGACTTCGATCGATCAAGACGTAAGGCGTTTGTTGCTTCTCAATTCGGAAGAAGAGATCGACGGTCGAACGGCACGAAGCAATAATCAACGTATCTAGCCTACGTGCCAGGAGATGATTGATCTCCTGCTCCTCGAGATTCGGGTCTTCCTCGGAGGAAGAGATGATCAGATAGTAGCCGCTCTCCCGCAAGACATCGGAAAGAGACTTAGCGATTTCTGCAAAGAACGGATGAAGCAGGTCCGGAACAACTAACCCGACCAGATACGTGCGCCCTGTAACTAGGCTGCGTGCTGCCAGGTTTGGTCGATAATCAAGTTCTTTAACGCGGGCTAGGACTCGCTCGCGGGTCTCGTCTCCTACATCAGGGTGATTGCGGAGCACCTTGGAAATGGTGATCACCGATACCCCAAGGTCTCTGGCAATGTCCTTCATTCGCGTGCTCATGATCGTTATTCAGTATATCGAACCCTCAGGCAGCGATCCCTGTTTACGGTGACTTTAGCGAAGGGCCAGCGGCCTTTCCCGAAACTGCGCGGGATCCTCGTTTTCCAGGAATTCCTTTGGCACAGCGCTATCTCCCTGTTGACATCGATAACTTTACCGATTATTGTCCTTTTTCGAGTTCCGTCCCCGTGCTGGTGCTTACGGGGGAACACAGCTCGGAAGACTCGAGATTCCGATCACGAAATCATGAGGAGTTCAGGATGAAAGTACAAGGCGCGTTAGGACCATTGATCAACAAGTATGTCGATCCAGCTCTTGTACCCCAGCGGACTCTGTATACCGGTGCCCGGATGCCAGGAATCGGTTTGGGAACCTTCGGCTCGGACCATGTCACGGCAGGTCAAGTTGCGGCGGCGGTGGAAGATGCTGCGGCGGTTGGGTATCGCCACTTCGATTGTGCATCTGTCTACGCCAACGAACACGAGATTGGATATGCACTCGAGCAGGTGATGAGAAGGCATCTTGAACGCGGGGAACTGTGGATCACTTCGAAGTTGTGGAATGACAAACATGGCGAAAATGACGTTATCGCTGCCTGTCGAAAGTCGCTCACGGACCTCAGACTCAGTTATTTGGATCTCTACCTGGTGCATTGGCCCTTCCCGAACTTCCATCCACCGGGGTGCGATGTAACGTCGCGCAGCAAAGACGCGAAACCTTACATCCACGCTGAATTCATGAAGACCTGGCGAAAGATGGAGGAATTAGTCGACCTGGGGCTGGTTCGTCACATAGGGACTTCGAACATGACGGTCCCCAAACTCAAGCTTCTCTTGCGCGACGCTCGCATCAAGTCCGCTGTAAATGAGATGGAAGTGCACCCCCATTTTCAGCAGCCCCAGCTATTCGATTTCGTCCGATCCAACGGCATGGTGTCGGTCGGATATTGCCCCGTGGGTTCGCCCGCACGGCCCGAGCGAGATCGTACAGCCGAGGATACTGTGCCAACTGAGGACCCGGTGATTGTCAAGATTGCCGACCGCCTGGGAGTACATCCGGCTGTCGTCTGCATTAAGTGGGCGCTCCAGCGCGGACAAGTGCCCATTCCATTTTCGACCAACCGAAGCCACTATCTCAGCAATCTCGAAGGCGTCGTGAGTGAGCCATTGACCGAAGGCGAAATGCGTGAAATCAGCGCCATCGACCGCAATTGTCGGCTGATCAAGGGTCAGGTGTTTCTCTGGAAAGACGGACAGTCCTGGGAGGACCTCTGGGACTTGAATGGTGAGATAACTCCGCCGTGAACTCGAGTGGCAAGACCATGGAACAAAGCATGCGAGCCGCGTTTCTTCCCGGCAACTGTAGAGTCGATCTCCGCACGCTGCCGACGCCTCGCCCCGGGCACGGCGAGGTTCTGCTCAGGGTGAAGGCCTCAACTATCTGCGGTTCCGATATCCGTTGCATCTACCACGAGCACCTCGGGAAAGGGCCTGAGGGTTATCAAGGAGTGATTGCCGGCCACGAGCCCAGTGGCCAAATTGTAGAAGTTGGCCCAGGTTGTCGGCGTTTTGGTGTGGACGACCGGGTCAGCGTTTATCACATTTCCGGCTGCGGAGTTTGTAACGATTGTCGTCGTGGATACATGATCTCCTGCACCAACGAGAAATACCGGCGTGCCTACGGTTGGCAGCGCGACGGCGGAATGGCCGATTACATGATTGCGGAAGAGAAGGACCTCATCGCGCTTCCCGACCAGCTTTCTTACGCAGACGGCGCCCAGGTCGCATGTGGCTTCGGAACAGTGTACGAAGCCATGGAAAAAGTTGGAGTGAATGGCAACCACTCCGTACTGATCACCGGACTCGGGCCCGTAGGGCTGGCAGTTGCTGCCTTGTGCCGCAAACTCGGCGCCCAGATGATTATCGGAATTGACGTTGTCCAGGAGCGCCTGGAGTTGGCAGAGTCTCTAAGACTGTGTGACTTCGTTCGAACCGCTGGCCCAGATAACATCACTCAGATCAAGGAACTGACCCGGGGGGCCGGCGTGGAACGCGCGGTCGACTGTTCGGCCAACCCAGCAGCGCGTGCCACAGCGATTCGAGCCACTCGCAAATGGGGAAAAATTGCTTTCGTGGGAGAAGGCGGGACCGTAGAGTTCAATCCATCCCCTGACATCATTCACGATCAGAAGACCATCTATGGGTCCTGGGTGACTTCGACCTGGCTGATGGAGGAATTGGTCGAGCGCCTCGTGCGCTGGAATCTGCACCCTGCTGATATCATCACGCACCGCTTTGGCCTTGAGGATGCTGCAGACGCCTATGCCCTCATGGCTTCCGGTAAGTGTGGCAAAGTTGCCGTCTGCTCAGATGAGGAATTGATCCCGAAATGAAGCCAAACTGGGAAGAGATTCTTAAGGATCGCCTGCAACACTACGGTCATCGCAACTGGCTCGTCATCGCCGACTCGGCGTATCCGGCACAGTCCAGGCAAGCAATCGAAACCATTGTGGCCGATGAGGAACAAACCGCGGTGTTGGAACGCACGTCAGCCATTCTCGGCGGATGCAAGCACATCAAACCGAACATTTATACCGACGAGGAATTGACCTTCGTTCGTGAGGAGGACGCGCCAGGCATCAGCTCCTACCGAGAAAGGCTCGGCACCCTGCTCACGGGATCCGAGATACGCGTCCTTCCACACGAAGAGATCATCGCGAAGCTCGATCGCGCTGGCGAGTTGTTTCGAGTGCTCGTAGTCAAGACCAACATGCGAATTCCTTACACATCCGTGTTTTTCGAACTGGACTGCGGATATTGGAGTGCTCAAGCCGAAAAGCAGCTTCGGGCGGCGATGAAGTCCAGAGGTCGACGCCGGAAGGCCCAAAAACACCGGCCTTGATCGCTTGTCTCGAGGACCCGTTCAACATGAAGGCACTCGTACTTCACAAGCCAGGGCATGGAGCGATCGAGACGATTCCCGAACCAGTGGGCGGCGGCAGAGGCATCTTGCTGAAGGTCCGAATGGTGGGCCTATGCGGAAGTGATTTGAATTCCTTTCGCGGTCTGAATCCGCTGGTGACCTTTCCGCGGATTCCGGGGCATGAAGTGTCGGCTACCGTCGTGCATGGCGATGGCGGGGATAGCAAACTCTCTGTGGGGACGGACGTGGCCATCTTTCCGTATACAAGCTGCGGTAAATGCGCATCATGCCGGCGGGGACGTCCGAACGCCTGCCAATTCAACGAGACTCTCGGAGTGCAAAGGGACGGTGCTCTCACCGAATTCATCGTGATGCCGTCAGAGAAGTTGTATCCGGCAAAACTCACGACGAAGGAATTGTGCCTGATTGAACCGTTGACAGTCGGGTTTCACGCGGTGTCACGTGGACGAGTCACCACCGACGACACTGTCGCAGTTCTGGGTTGTGGCGGAGTGGGTCTGGGCGCCGTCGCTGCTTCGAGTTCTCGCGGTGCGCGTACGATCTGCATTGATGTGGACGACGACAAACTGGAACTTGCACGCGCTGCAGGCGGCGCTCACGCGATTAACAGCCAACGGGAGTCGGTGCATGATCGTTTGGCGGAGCTGACGGAGGGGCGTGGTCCGGACGTTGTGATCGAAGCGGTTGGTACTGCGGCAACATTCCGAGCCGCAGTTGAAGAAGTTTCATTTACCGGCAGGGTCGTTTACATCGGCTATGCCAAAGAACCGGTGAGCTACGAGACCAGGCTATTCGTGCAAAAGGAATTGGATGTCCTTGGGTCGAGGAATGCCCAGCCGGAAGATTTCCACGCGGTGATCCGCCTACTCGGGGGCCGGAAATTTCCCGTGGACCAGGCCGTAAGCCTGGTCGTTCCTCTTCACGAAGCGGCAAGTGCGTTGCGTTCGTGGAGTGAGAATCCGTCACGATTCAAGAAAATTCTGGTCTCTCTGGATTAGTTACGATGAGCACATACCCACGCGAATCGACGTCCACTCTCAGCCCGGTCGCCTGTAAAGGCGGCTTATTCCGCACAGTTGAGGGCAGGAATCTTGCCGTCACCTTTGTCTTGATCACCTCGCTGTTCCTGCTGTGGGGCTTCTGTAACGGGATGATTGATATCCTCAACAAACACTTCCAGGACACTCTTCGCATCACCAAGGAGCAGTCAGGTCTGGTACAGGCAGCCAACTATCTCGCCTACTTCCTAATGGCAATCCCCGCTGGTCTGATTGCGAAGAGGTTTGGCTACAAGGGTGGCATCCTCGTGGGGCTGTCGCTGATTGCAGCGGGTGCCTTCTGGTTTATTCCGGCCACCAGTATCGGCACGTATTGGGCATTTCTGCTGGGCTTGTTTGTGATCGCGGCGGGCATGACCTGCCTGGAAACGATTGCGAACCCGTACGCCACGGTGCTGGGAGCGCCCGAGGGCGGCCCTACGCGCCTCAACATTGCTCAAACGATCAACGGCGCGGGTTGGATCCTCGGCCCGATTGTCGGCGGACACTTTGTTTTCTCCGGCGGCGACGGAGCGAATGCCAACGCCGGCCTTTCCACTCCGTACATGGGGGTTGGCATTTTTGTGGCTTTGCTGCTCGTCATCTTCGCCATGTCGTCTGTTCCGGATTTGCACAGCGAGGATGAGAACCGGTCGTCCCCATCTGAGACGAACCGGCTCAAACCCTCGAGAGCCCAACTGGCTGTGATTGCTTTTGTTTTAGCGGCGGTCTGTGGGTTGCTCTATTTCTTTATTGCTCCGATTTTGGGACTGATTTGGACTTTGCTTCACATGAACGAAGCCCTGTTCCAGCCCACGAAGTACAGCCTGCTGGTGGGCGCATACGTCGCAGCGTTCTTTTTGATCTCCAAGAAGTGGGACATGTTCCGCCGCAGGCATTTCACACTGGGCATTGCCGCGCAATTCTTCTGCGTCGCCGCGCAAACCAGCATTTTCAGTTTTTGTGTCAATTACATTCTTGAGAATGATCCGGGAGTGACCCGGTTGCAGGCTTCCAAATGGCTGGGTGCCATCGGTTTCGGGTTGTTCATGGGGGGACGCCTGTGTGGCAGTGCGCTAATCAGCCAGTTCAAGCCTGAACGCGTGCTGACGGCCTATGCAGGAGTCAGCGTCGCGCTGGTCGCGGTAACCATGGGTGGCGGCAAAGCGGGCCTGTATGCGATGTTTGGCACGTTCTTTTTCATGTCCGTCATGTTCCCGACGATTTTCGCACTGGGCATCCGCGGGTTGGGCGAATACACCAAGCTGGGCTCGTCCCTCATCGTCATGTCCATCGTCGGAGGTGCAATTGCGGCGCCGTTTGTAGGCCACATCGCGGATATGTATTCCATGCGCACCGGCTTTGTGGTGCCGCTGGTCTGTTTCGTCTTGATCGCTCTCTATGGTTCGACGTGGGCGAGATTCAGCAGGCTCGACTCGTTGCCTGGCCCGAGGTAGCGGGAAATTCCGAACTGTTTCAGAAAGACTGCGATGCCAATCGTGGGCAGTACAGCGGGCGTACCATCAGGAACTTCAGAAAGGACATTATGCTCTCTCATCAATTGGTCTCTTCATCGTTGACTCGTTGGCTCGCTGGTATCGTATTGGCGGTTTTCTCCATTTCCATACTGCACGCCCAAAGTGTTACGGCTCCGACCGCCTCAGAGGATCCGAACAGCATTGACCAGGCGTGGCAGAAGGCCAGCAGCAAGTATGACGCTGAACGCGTCGCGCTCCTGAAACAAGTCGACGACGTTAATCATCAGGGGCCGTTCCGGCCTGACTGGGAATCCCTTCAGAAGTATGAGGTACCTGCGTGGTACGAGGATGCGAAGTTCGGCATTTTTATCCATTGGGGTGTCTATTCGGTTCCTGCGTTCAGCAACGAGTGGTATCCGAGAAATATGTATGAGCGAGGATCTGAGGCGTACAAGCACCACATTGCCACTTACGGTACCCAGGACAAGTTCGGGTATAAGGACTTCGTCCCGATGTTCAAGGCAGAACATTTCGATCCGGCAGCCTGGGCCGAGTTGTTCAAGAAATCCGGAGCAAAGTACGTGGTGCCGGTGGCAGAGCATCATGACGGTTTTGCCATGTACGACAGTGGGTTGAGCGACTGGACAGCGGCCAAGATGGGGCCGCATCGTGATGTCATTGGGGACTTGGCCAAGGCGGTGCGATCGGAAGGCCTGCATTTTGGCGTATCGTCGCACCGGGTAGAACACAATTTTTTTCTGGGCGTGGGCCGTGCGATTCCGTCTGACGTGAACGACCCGCAGTATGCCGCCTTCTACGGTCCGGCGCATGCCTGGCTGAACAATAAGTGGGGGACTCCTCTCGATGGCGATTTCACCTACGTTTCCCCGGCCTGGGCGAACGATTGGCTCGCGCGCGGAGCGGAACTCGTCGAGAAATACCACCCCGATATCGTGTACTTCGACTGGTGGATCGGCCAGGCGTCGATCCGTCCTAATCTCACACGTTTTGCCGCCTTCTATTACAACCGCTCTCAGAAATACGGCGATCATGTCGGCGTCATCAACTACAAGGACTACGCCATGCAGGAACATTCCGCCGTCCTAGACTTGGAGCGTGGCCAACTCGGCGACATTCGCCCTCTGTATTGGCAGACCGATACGTCCGTGAGCAATAAGTCTTGGGGCTACATCAAGGACGATACTTTTAAATCGCCGGAATTTGTGATTGATCAGCTCATTGATATCGTCAGCAAGAACGGCAATTTGCTTTTGAACATTGGCCCGCGATCTGACGGCACGATACCGGACGAGGTGCAGCGAGTGCTGCTTGACGTCGGTGCCTGGCTGAGTATCAATGGAGAAGCCATCTACGGTACTCGCCCGTGGAGGACGTACGGAGAAGGACCCACGAAAGTGGCGGCTGGGTCGTTTCACGACACTGATACCGCAAAGTACACTGCCGAAGATTTTCGTTTTACAACCAAGAGCAACGGGATTTATGCCATCGGACTTGCTTGGCCAACAAGCGGGGAAGCGGTGATTCGTTCGCTCGCCAAGACGG
>Ga0193719_10000302_pt1 | contig 17730 bp, 12 predicted proteins | sample U2a2metaG_FD_160103 | JGI IMG/M metagenome (GOLD analysis project Ga0193719, IMG submission 160103) | Soil microbial communities from a riparian zone of the East river system, Colorado, United States - U2a2 | ecosystem: Environmental > Terrestrial > Soil > Riparian zone | place: USA: East... | reverse complement strand
GATGTGGCGCTGAACCATGGCATCCGGCTGGATCATGCCTGCGGCGGCAATTGTGCCTGCACCACCTGCCACATCTGGGTGAAAGAGGGAGCCGAGAATATTTCAGAGATGGACGACGATGAGGCCGACCGGCTGGACATGGCCGCTGATTTACAGTTAAACTCCCGACTCGGCTGCCAGGCGGTGATTACCAAACCCGGCAAAGTGGTCGTCGAGATTCCGGCGTGGAACCGTAATTATGTGTCGGAGGAGCACTAGAGCGGTCGTTGGTCGATCGTCGAATGACTGAGGAGCATCATGCCCAAAGAATTGACCTGGGACGATCCTGAAGATATCGGAATCGTGCTCTCTGAACAGCATCCTGAGACTGATCCGCTGGCTGTGCGCTTTACGGATTTGCACCGCCTTGTAACCGAACTGTCCGAGTTCAGGGACGATCCCAAAAAGTCGACCGAGGGGAAGCTGGAGGCAATCCAGATGGCGTGGCATGCGGAGTTTTTGGACCGCACCCAGGCCTGAGAGCCGGCTGCCGCGGCTGCTGGAGAGTCGTGCTCTTCCCAGAGTCCGTCCGGTCAAGCGTTTTTGTACAAGCCGCTCGCCAGACGGGTGGCGGTTATTTGGCGGACTCGATTTCTCGATAGTATTTCTGCAAGACGAAAAACGCCTGCTTGTGCTGTCCTTGATTCGAAACCAAACCTTTGCGGTTGTAGTAGTCCTGGACGCCGGGCAGCAAGCGGCGCGGGGAGTGGAAGTCCATCAGCACCCAGGGCGATAAGCCCGCCAACGATGGAATCTTCTTCAGCATGTTGATCTGGTGCTGGTAAAGGTTCACCTGATACTCCTCGGTCCAGCGCTCGTCCTGTGCCCCGTGCCGGCCGTAGGGATTTTCCGCTCCGAATTCGCTCATAATCAGCGGCTTGTCCCATGCCGTCTTCCACTGCATGCGATCCGCGTCTTCGGGACGCCCCCAATACCAGCCCAGATACTGGTTCAGTCCAAGCACGTCGACGTACTCGCCTAGCGGGTCGCTGAGAATCCGGGTATCGGGGCCGGCGTCGTCCACGTGATTCATGGCTGAAGTGATCAGGCGAGTTGAGTCGAGCTCGCGCGCACGTTCGGCAAGTTGGCGCAGGAATGTGAGGCGCTCGGGCTTCACCGGGGTTTCGTTTGAGAGCGACCAGAACATCACCGAGGCGCGGTTGTGGTCGCGGGCAATCATGTCTTGAAGCTGGTTCTTGGCATTTTGCAGAGTGGCCGGATTTTCCCAGTCAATCTCCCAGTAGACCGGAATTTCAGACCAAACCAGCAGACCCATGCGGTCGGCCAGGCGAGTCATGTTTTCGCCGTGCGGGTAATGGGTCAGGCGGACAAAGTTGCAGCCCAGCTCGCGGGCCCATCCTAAGAGAGTCTCAGCATCTTCATGACGAAACGCCCGGCCTCCGCGGATCGGCGCCTCTTCGTGCATGGAGATGCCGCGAAGGAAAATGGGCTTGCCGTTGAGCAGAATCTGGCTGCCATGAGTTTCGATGGTGCGGAAGCCAATGGAATCGTGCACCGTGTCGGCGCCAGCCGACAGAGTGACCTGGTAGAGCCTGGGGTGGCCCGGCGACCAGAGTTCGAGATGGACGGGAAAGCGGAACTCTGCGCGGCCGGCGGCATCGGTGGTGACGGTTTCCTTGACTCGGGCTTCCGGGATCTCGAGGGTGACTTGCTGCGCCGCCGTCGAGCCGTTTAGCTGCACCCAACCGCCAATTTCCTGGTTCGACCCTTTGGCGAGCTGGACAACATAGTCCTGGATGAAAGTATCTGGCTCCTCCAGCAGCACAACGTCGCGGGTGAGTCCTCCGTAGTTCCACCAATCGGTGTTGAGCGCAGGGACGCCGTCGCGGCGGCGAGCGTTGTTAACTTCTACGACCAGAAAGTTGTCGCCGGCGCGGATCTTGTCGGTAATTTCGAAATTGAAGGGCGTGAAGCCGCCCTCGTGCTCTCCCATCGCTTCGCCGTTAAGATAGGCGCGAGTAAAGTAGTTGGCGGCCCCGAAACAGACGAAGACCCGGGTGTGCTCCCGCTTGCGGTAGGAAAATGATTTCTGGTACCACACCGGACCTTCGTAGAAAAACAGCTCCTTTTTCTGGGTATTCCAGTCGCCGGGGATGTTCAGGACCTCAGACTTGTCGAAGTCGTACTCGATGAGGTCGTTTTTGTCGCGGGGCTTGGCATTCCTGTAGAAACGGGCGTTCAGGCCGACCTCGTAGGGATCCACGATGAAGTGCCACGAGCCGTTCAAGCTGATGGTGGTGCGGTTAGGAATATTGTTGATCTGGGCAAGAGGGGCCGCAGCAGCGTAACCGTAACCAGCCGCGGTAAAGAAGAAAAGAACAAATAGCAGACGTCGCATTACGGCTCCGTCAAAATCAGGCGATGGTTACGGCTTCCCTGCCAAAGCAATCCCAATCTCGCTTCCAACAACGACACTTCTAACCCACCTTGGCCGGCTCTCCGACGTTCGCTTCACGCAGAAACTTTGCCGCTTCTTCGGGCGGCGTGGGATTGATGTAGAAGCCGGTTCCCCATTCGAATCCCGCCGTCTTTGTAAGCTTGGGCATAAACTCGATGTGCCAGTGATAGTGGTCGTTGGTCGGGTCCTGCACGGGCGAAGTGTGGATAACCAGATTGTAGGGAGGATTGTCCAGCACGCGCTCAGCCTTGGTGAGCAGGGTTTTCAGCGCCCTGGCTAAATTCTCGAACATGTGGGTGGAAGAATTCTCGAATGCCGACTCGTGCTGTTTGGGCAGAATCCAGGTCTCGAATGGAAAACGGGGGGCGTAGGGGGCGAGCGTGATGAAGTCTGTGTTTTCAGCGACCACGCGAGTACCGGTTTCAGTTTCCTGGCGAATGACGTCGCAGAAGACACAGCGCTCTTTGTAGATGTAGTACTGTTTCGCACCTTCGATCTCTTCGGTCACGTAGATGGGGAGAATGGGCAGCGCAATCAGTTGCGAGTGCGCGTGCTCGAGCGACGCACCGGCCGCCTCGCCGTGATTCTTGAAAATCAGGATGTACTTGAAGCGACGGTCTTTCTTCAGATCGAGGATGCGGTCGCGGAAAGTCCAGAGCACGTCTTCGATGCGCTTGGGCGGAAGATTGGCCAAGCTGGCGTTGTGGTCGGGGGTTTCGATGATGACCTCGTGCGCGCCGATGCCGTTCATGCGGTCGAACATGCCCTCGGCCTGGCGGTTCAGGGTGCCCTCGATGCCGAGCGCTGGAAACTTATTTGGGACTACCCGCACGGTCCAGCCCGGAGAGTCGCGCTGGGGTAGAGGTCCGCCGTTGGGATTGGGGCGGTAGGCCTGAATTTCGGGCGGGGTTTTGGATTCGTTGCCGTAACAAAAGGGGCAGAAACCACCTCTGATTTTTACCCCGTCAAGAACAAAATCTGACGGACGTTTGGCGCGGTCGGTCGAAATGATCACCCATCGGCCTACGATTGGATCTTTTCTAAGCTCGGGCAACTCAGTCCTTTCGGCAGTACGAAGCGAACGGCAAACCAGGTATTTTACGCGGGTAAAACGTTCTGGAACAGGTGAATCTGCGGCTGGCTGGAATGCTGGTCATAATACACGCTGACGACTTCGAGGCGCCACTAGTGCAGTTAGCAGCAGGCGTCTCGCTCGTCGCCCCGGCCGGGTACGCAAGTGATCCAGAAGGTTGTCTTTCGGCTCGGCTATCCCGGGCGTTCCGGTCGGCGATTCGAATGGTGACGTGTGTGATCTGTCCGGAGACATGGGCTGCGCGCGCATCGGATTGCTAGATTGCTCGTAGATTTTAGACGGGGGAACTCGCAGTTGGCTGTGACGGATGTCACAAAGCATTGGGCAGATGTGCGGTTTGGGAACAAATTGGAGGACCCACGCCAGAACCGAATGTGGGCCCTCCCGAAGAGCTCATCGACTACGAGGCGGGTTGAATGTCGGTGACACGAATCATACTGGTTGATTTGTCGAGCGTGCCGCTCACATTCACCTGCTTGCCGGCAAACTGCTTTGCCTTCGTCTGGTCATCGAGCTGATAGGTCATGCTGTTGGTCTTCAGGGCATAATGCTTCGCGACTTTGACGACCGTGCCCGAAAATGAGGTCTGGGTTTGAGCGTCGGTGGAAGTGTCTGGGGCGGGGGTGGTTTGGGTTTGGGAATCGTTCGAGGGGGGCGGCGCGGGTTGATCCTGCTGCCCAAAAGCTGCCGGGGACAGTGCCGCCGCCAGAGCCAGTGTGGCTATCAGACTCAGATTTTTCTTCATTGGTGATTCCTCCACTTAGATTTAGGACCGAGCGGATCATGTCCGCCCCAAGCTAGTGCATGCAGCGTGCCAAGACTGGAATCAATTTATTTACTGCGTTTTACGAACTCGATCAGGCGAGGGCAGGGGAGTTTTTGTATGCCCTTGGGAAAAACGTTCCCCCTAGAGCTGAGCTACCGGATTTACTGTAAGGCGTGAAGGGTTTGCCCGATTCGCAGGAGACAGAGTCTCAGTGTCCCTCGCGGGCGCGCAGCCAATCGAGGAACATCTGTTCGATCGGTTTATCGTAGGTCATCAAAACATGGCGGACGGTGTGGCCGCTGACGAAATGGCAAACTTCCTCGGCTAAGTTTTTGGCGTGGTCGCCCGCGCGTTCGAGGGACTGGGTCATGAAGATGACCTGCAGGCTGGCGTGACGCTGCACGTTCTCTGGATTTTCGATGTGCCGGAGAAAGATCAGATTGCGCAGGCGGTCTATCTCGGCGTCGCTGCGGAGCACGTCGACGGCTTTCTTGACATCGCGACTTGAGAAGGCTTCGCCCGCGTCCGCGAGCATTTTCTCGAGCACGGTAGCCATGCGGGTGAGGTCGTGAATGTCCTGCGGATCGAGCCGGGAACAAACGGATTGCGCGCTGCCGGAAAAGCTGAGCAAAAGGTCGCCAATGCGCTCCAAGCTGATCATGAACTTCATGCAGGCCAGAAGCTCGCGTGCTTCGGATTCGGTGACCTGGGTGATGATCTGGGTGACGCCTGCGTCAATTTCCATATCCAGGCGGTCGAGTTCTTTTTCCCGCGCCCGGAGAGTATTCAACAGCGCCGAGGATGCGGTGGCAATACCCTCAGCGGCGGTGGCGGCTGCCTCCTTCGCTACTCGGCAAGCCTCGGCGGTGAGCTTCACCAGCTGGGCGTACCGGGATTCCGGTTCGGGGCTTCTCAAAATGGCGGTACTCATGCGCGCATTCCTTCCGGAAGCGACCCGGGCTGGCCGCGGCAGACTCCGCCTGGTTTTCGGGTTGCGGTTATTGATAGTCAATACAGCAGGATAGGTGGTTTTTTCAAGGCTTTGGTTAATAGGGCGTGAATTTATGGGGTCGCGGAAAGTCGCGACCGGAGGCTTGCTCCGCCCTAAACCGGGAGCGCCTTTTCCAGCGGCTGGCGTGGCCCTTTAAGCTAACGGCAGGGTGAACAGGAAGGTGGATCCGTGATTGAGGTCGCTTTGGGCGCGAATGGTGCCGCCATGGGCCATCACGATGTGTTTGGCGATGGCCAGTCCCAGTCCGGTGCCGCCGGATTCCCGGGAGCGGGCCTTATCTACGCGGTAAAAGCGCTCGAACAGGCGGGCCAGGTGCTCGGAGGGAATGCCAGGGCCGAAGTCTTGAACATAGAACTCGACCCCTTGCGGGATCGGCCGTGCTCCCAAAATGAGGCGGCTGCCCGAAGCCGCATATTTCAGCGCATTATCCACCAGATTGGAGAAGACCTGATGGATGGCTTCGGAATCGGCGCCGACCGGAGCCGTGGCGGTGTCCTCGACCTTCAACTCCACATTTTGCCCGCGCGCGAGTTCGCGAAAGCTCTGCACCGCCTCCTGGAGAAGGTCCGCCGGTGCCACCGACTGGATGTCGAAACGCTGTTCGCCGGATTCCACCCGTGCGAGGGTGAGCAGGTCTTCAGTAAGTCGCGACATGCGCAGTGCACTTTTCCGGATAATGTCGAGGAATTCGCGGGTATGGATATTTTCCGGCGCGCTATCGAGCAGGGTTTCGGTGTATCCCTGAATGGAAGTCAGCGGGGTACGCAACTCGTGCGAGACGTTGGCAATAAAATCGCGGCGCGTCTTCTCCACTCGTTCGGTCTCGGTTAGGTCGCGCAGCACCGCTACCGCGCCACCGCCGGGCATGGGCGCGGCGGTCACGTCGAAGGTGCGGCTCGGCAGGATGGAGGCGGCCCGGGCGGTGTATACCTTGCGCGATTCACTGGCCTCGCGAACGGCAGTCAGGAAATCGGGATCGCGAACCGTCTCCACCAGGGGCGCATTTTTACGGGTGCCCTGAGGGACCAGCTTGTCCATGGTCTGGTTCGCCCACAGCACCCGATCATCGACACTGACGGCTATCACTGCGTCCTGCATGCTGTTGAGCAGGGTTTCGAGCTGGCGCTGGCTGGTCTGCAAGGCGGCGAAGCTTTGCTCCAGATGGCGGGCGGTCTTGTCCAGGGATGCCGCCACCTGGCCGATTTCATCTCCGGACTTTTCGTCGATGCGCGCGGTCAGATCTCCGGTGGCGATGCGATCGGCAAACTGCACGATTTGCTGCAGGCGGCGAGCGGTCCAATGTGCCGCAAGGCCTGAGATCACGAGAGCTACCACAAACGCCAGGATGGAACTCATCAACAAGGTTCGGCGGACACGCGCGAGCACCGCGGCCACGCCGGAAAGAGGATAGGCCAGCCGGACTGATCCGCCGGTGACGGGCGCCGCCACATAAAGAAACGGCACGCCGACTGTCCGGCTGCGGCGCGTATCGGTTCCGACCTCTCCTTTGAGAGACGCGGCGAATTCGGGGCGGGCGGCATGATTTTCCATGGACGCAGCATCGGCCTCGGAGTCCGCCAGCACCTTGCCCTGCCCGTCAATAATGGTGGCGCGGGCACCGGCTGCGTGCGCTTCCTCGAGAGCGATATTTTGCAAGAGCTGTGGCGCCGAACCAGAGGCCGCGTTCTGGGAGGGCGAAGTCAGCTCGCGAACGCTGCTCACGCGGTTGGCGAACATGAGAGTCTTTTGCCTCAGGTTGCGCTCGACTTCCTGGCGAAGCGAGCCCTCCCAGGCGTGGCGAATGGAGACGTCGAGGGTCACCGTGGCTGCCGCGATGACCAGAGCAAAGGCAGCCAACAGCTTCAAAAAAATGCGGTTCCTCACTTCGGCGCCTCGAAGCGGTAACCGGCGCCACGCACGGTTTTAAGATAGCGAGGATTCTCGGGGTCGGGCTCGATTTTTTCGCGAATGCGACGAACGTAGACGTCAACCGAACGCGGTGTGACGTAGGCCGTGTCCCGCCAAACCGAATCGAGCAACTGGTCTCGAGTAAAGACGCGGCCGATGTGGCGGGCGAAGTAATCGAGCAACCGGAATTCAGTTGCGGTCGTGGGGACCGGATTGCCGCGCACGTTAAGGGTCATGGCGCCGGGGTCAATTTCGATATCGCCGATCTTGACTGGCGCCTGCGATAGCGGCCGTTCAAAACGACGCAGCACGGCCTTGACTCGGGCCACTAGTTCCCGCGGGCTGAATGGTTTGGGGATGTAATCGTCGGCCCCTAGCTCCAGGCCGAGAATGCGATCGGCTTCGCCGCTTTTCGCGGTCAAGAAAATGACCGGGGTGGCCGCAAGTGCCGGAATTTGCCGGATCTGGCGGCAGAGTTCGAGGCCGTCTTTGCCGGGCACCATGATGTCAAGGATGAACAGCGCCGGACGTTGCCGTTCCGAGTCGGCGATGACCGTGTTTCCGGCGGAGAATACCTTCACCGCGAACCCGTCCGCTTCGAGATGGTGCCGTACCAGGCGGGAGATGTCCGGGTCGTCTTCGACCACAAAGATGCTGGGTTTCATGGGGGTATTGTAGCGGGCAACTCCGCCGGTACCTAGTTTCGCGATTTGGGTGTGAAGGGCTGAGTTTCGATGATCAGATTTCCCGATCTTTCCAACCAGAAACGCATGCGGGGAGGAACCGCCGTGGTTGCGCTGTATTCGGTAACGATGGCGGGGCCAGAGTATGGCTGGCCGGTCTGAAGGGAGTCTCGGGGGTGCATGGGGGCGGGGTATTTCTTCCCTGCGAAAAAAACAACAGCCCGGTCGAGCTTGGCGGGGCCGGGATGGCTGGGGACGGCGTTCCCCCCTTGGGTTGTGCTGCCTGCCAATCGTGCTTGCGGTGACTTGATGGTTGAGCGCAAGCGGAGGGTCACAAGTTCCACCCCTCGCTCGGGGTAGTTGTAGCCATACCGGCGCTGATGCTGTCGGCGGAAGTCGCGGATGAGGTCGCGGGTGAAGGAAATGTTCAGTTCGTATCCCTGACCCTGGTAGCGCAGGTCCACGCTCCGCTGGTGGGTGATCGCGCCGCTCCAGTCCTCGTCCTCGAAGTCTGCTTCGGCGCGGCGGCGCAGGGTTCGGAACTCCTGCTCGAGACGCTCCTTGGGGAGGGCGGCTGCGACGCGCCAAAGGACGGTACGCGAGTAGTCCTTCACTACGTCGCTGACCAGGATTCCAAAGGCGGATAGAGCGCCGGGCAGCGCGGGGATCATTACCCGCGGGATGCGTAGCGCTGCCGCCAGTTCGCAGGCATGGAGGCCGCCTGCGCCGCCGAAGGCAACCAGCGTGAATTCGCGAGGGTCGTAGCCCCGCTCGATCGAAACCACCCGAATGGCCTTCTCCATCGTGGAGTTGACGACCCGGATCACTCCGGCGGCGAACTGCTCGGCCGAGAGCCGGGCTGAATGCCGCTTCAGCCACTCCCCAACCAGACGGCGCGTGCGTTCCAGATCGAGGGTAAAATCTCCGCCCAGGAAGCGTTGTGCCTGGAGGCGGCCGAGAAGCAAATTGGCATCGGTCACCGTGGGCTGGATGCCGCGACCGTAGCAGATGGGGCCAGGATCGGCTCCGGCGGATTCAGGGCCGACGCGCAACGCTCCCGCCGCATCAAAACGAGCGATGGAGCCTCCGCCCGCGCCGACGGTGTGGATGTCGAGCATGGGCACACCGATGGGCAAACCGGCAATCTCGGCCTGACTGCCGGCCCGTATCTCGCGATCGACCAGGGCAACGTCGCTGGAAGTTCCGCCCATATCGAACGAGATGATGCTGCTAAACCCGCTGCGGCGCGCCATCGCGGCGGCTCCGACTGCCCCGCCCGCCGGCCCGGAGAGCACCGTGCGCACTGGTTCGCGCGCCGCGGCACCGAGGCTGGTGATTCCGCCGCTCGACTGCATGACGAAGATGCGAGTTTGGGTGCCGGACCGCCGCGATCTTCTCGCCCCGCGTTCGAGGCTCTCCAGATAGTGCTGCATCACAGGTTGCAGGTAGGCGTTCACAACCACCGTGCTGGTACGTTCGTATTCGCGGAACTCGGGAAGGATGTGATGGGAGACCGAAAGCGGTAGGCCGAGCATTTTCAGAGCTCCGGCAACGGCTTTCTCAGTCTTTGGGTTGGCGAATGAGAACAGCAGCGAAATCGCGATGGCTTCGGGGCTCTTCCGGCGCAGCTCGTCAGCCAGCGATCGCAACTCCGGTCGCGAGGGGGCCTGCAGGATCTCACCGTCGCTCGCGGTGCGTTCGTTCAGGCCGAAGCGCAAATCCGCGGGGACGAGAGGCTCAATGCGATCGAAGAACAGATCGTAGAGCCTGGGGCGCGCCTGGCGGCCGATTTCGATGGCGTCTTCAAAACCAGCGGTTGTCACCAGAGCCACGCGGGCGCCTTTGCGTTGCAACAAAGTGTTTGTGCCGACCGTGGTGCCGTGCAGAAGAATCACCGGAGTCGTCGGGCTGATTTTCCTCAGGGCTTCGATAATTGCTTGTGAGGGGTCTGACGCTGTGGAGAAAACCTTGAGCATGCGGAGCTGGCCGCGCTCGGTCCAGACACAATCTGTGAAGGTGCCGCCGGTGTCGATGGCGACTTGGAGAAGCGGAGCGATGCGGTGGGGCGTGGGGGCCAAGCGGGAAGATTAACACTATGGATGCGGAGGGTGAAGCACTGACGGACTTCGATTCGAAGGAAAACGGCGGAGTGGCATCAGGCGGGCAGCGCTTGAAGCGGCTACCCTGGCTGGCTTGGCCGCGGTTTGTCCAGAGAGCTTGCCCGCACGGTCGCGTCTAACCCTGGGTGGTGAGGGCCAGCGTTACCAGGGTTTTCTGCTCCACCTCGTGGGCTTTGGCCGATCCGGTAGCTGGACTGGCGCTGGCGGAACGCTTTATCGAGAGCACCGGGCGTTCGCCTGCGATGCGCCGGAGGCGGGGTAAAACATAGAAGAGTGCGCCCATATTGGCCGGCTCTTCCTGCACCCAGACAATCTCGCGGGCGGACCGATATTGTCCGAAGATCCCTTCAAGTTCTTTTTCGGGAAACGGGTAGAGCTGCTCCAGGAACACGATGGCGGTTGACGAATCTTTCTTCTTCCGGCGTTCCGTGCGCAATTCGTGGCCGATCTTTCCCGTGCAGAGCAGGATACGGCTCGCGTCAGTGATTTCCTCATCCCCTAACACGTTGAGAAAACGCTGGTGAGTGAAATCCTCGATGGCTGAGGACGCATCGGGATGGCGCAACATGCTCTTGGGGGTGAAGACCACGAGCGGTTTGCGCCAGTGGCGCAAGCCCTGGCGGCGCAACAGATGAAAATATTGTGCGGCATTCGAGGGCTGGCAAATCTGGAAATTGTCGCGAGCCGCAAGTTGCAGGAAACGTTCAATGCGCGCGCTCGAGTGCTCCGGTCCCTGGCCTTCATAACCATGCGGCAAAAGCAGAACCAGTCCCGAGAGCAGTCCCCATTTGTCTTCGCCGGCGCTGATGAACTGATCGATGACCGCCTGGGCGACGTTGGCGAAGTCGCCGAACTGCGCTTCCCACAGCACTAAGGCTTCGGGATAGTCGCGGCTGTAGCCGTATTCGAATCCCAGCACACCAGCCTCGGACAGCGTGGAATTGTAGATTTCGCAGCGCGCCTGATCCGGGGAAATGTGTTCCAGCGGCACGTACTCCTGCTCGTCTTCAATGTCGACCAACACGGAGTGACGCTGGTTAAAAGTGCCGCGGCGAGTGTCCTGGCCGCTAAAGCGGATGGGCACGCCCGCCTTGGCCAGGCCTCCGAGGGCCAGAGCTTCAGCCATACCGTAGTCCACCGGACGTTTGCCGGTGCCCATTTCTGCGCGTTGCTCAAGCAGCTTCTTGACCTTGGGATGGATGTGAAAGGCCTCGGGGTAGGTGGTGAGCTTGGCCGTGATTTTGCGGAGGTCCTCGGCGGACTGACCGGTATCGACTTCATAGTCGGGTTTGTAGCGGCCGCCATAGTAGCTATCCCAGTACTTAGGCAAGGCGCGTAGCGTGGGCTTTTTGCGAACGAACTTGGCTTTCTTCTGGGCCGCTTCCAGTTCCGCGCGAATTTCTTCCACCCGGGCTTGCACGTTCTCCGCCCCGGTATCTTCGGCGTAGATTTCCCACAACGGCGGATGGTCCTTAATGGCCCGGTACAGCAGTGGCTGCGTGACGGTTGGGTCGTCAACCTCGCTGTGCCCGTGGCGGCGGTAGCCGATCAAATCGACGACCACGTCGCTCTGGAAGGTATAGCGGTATTCGATGGCCATGCGACCAACTCGAATCACGGCGTCCACATCTTCGGCGTTGACGTGAAAGATGGGAATGGACTGCCGGCGGGCCAGTTGCGCGGAAAAACGGGATGAATGCTCCTCGTTGTACAACGTGGTGAAACCGAGCAGATTGTTGGCGATGATGTGCACCGTGCCGCCCACGGTGTAACCCTTCAGGTCGGAAAGATTGAGGGTCTCGGCCACGATGCCCTGGCCTGCGAATGCAGCATCGCCGTGCACAAGCAGAGGCAAGTATTTTTCCTTGCCGTGTTCTCCCTGGCGATCCTGTTTGGCACGGGTACGGCCAACGGTGACGGGGTCCACCGCTTCCAGATGACTCGGATTCGAAACCAGATGGATGTGAATTTTTGACCCGGAGCGGGTCACATATTCGCCCGTGGCCCCCATGTGATATTTCACGTCCCCGCTGCCCAGAACGCTGCGCGGATCCACGTCCTCAAACCCGGCAAAGATTTCTTCAGGGGCGCGCCGGGCGATGTGCACAATCACGTTCAACCGGCCCCGGTGACTCATGCCCATCACCAGATTCACCGCGCCCCTCTGACCGGAAGTTTCGAGAACTTCATCCACCAGGGGGATCAGAGCGGTCACGCCTTCGAGAGAAAAGCGCTTATTGCCTAGATAGCGCTGCTGTAGGACCTGCTCGAACAGGTCGGACCGGATGAGCTGGTCGAGAACGTGTTGCTGATCCACCGCCGGCTGGGGACCTTCCATACGCTCCTGGATCCAGCGGCGCTTTACCCGGTCGGTGATGTGAAGGAACTCGGCCCCGATAGTTCCGCAATAAACCCGGCGGGCCTCGTCGGCAAATTCGCCTTCCATTCGAAGGTCGGGATGGGAGACGGCTGGCAGAAAGCCGAGCGGGTCGAGATCGGCTTCCAAATATCCCCAGAGGCGGAAAGGGTCGAAAACGCGTTCACGGTCGCCGTTGGGAGCTTCGAGAACTCCGGTAGCGGCAGCTTCACTAGCAGTCTTAGTTCGGGTGGCCATAGATCTACTACTAGAATAACGGATGAGGCGATAGGTGTGCTGGATTCGGCTCTTCGCAGGCAGCCAGGCGGACAACCGGGCGGGATTCCTGTCCGGTCTAGCCGGCTGGAACCGGAGCTTTCGGCAAAGCCCTCATTAACAAACCATTTAACAGGATCGTGATCACGGACGCGGCAAGAGTGGCATGGTAGACATCGTCGGTTACCAGCTGGGAATCGCGGGCCACACGGACCAGAACGTAGGAAAATTCGCCGATCTGGGTGAGTCCCAGGCCCACCAGCAGGGCAGTTCGGGGCGGATAGCGAAACAGCCAAACTACGGTGGTCCAGACCAGGAACTTCCCCAGGATCGTCAAAATCACAATCGTGCCCCAGAGGGAAGGTTTGGAGATCAGGATGCGCGGGTCGACGAGCGCTCCGATGGTGACGAAAAACAACGCGACAAAAGCGTCGCGCAAGGGCAGCAGTTTGTCCAGCATCTTGCGGGTGGTGCCTGACTCGCTGACCATCAGGCCGGCCAGAAAAGCTCCCAATGCCAGCGACAAGCCGACCGCCTGGGTAACGGCGGCGGTGGCAAAGCCCAAGGCCAGCACCACCAGTAGATAGAGTTCTTCGTTCCCTAGGCGGCTGACTCGAGTCATCAGACGGGGAACCAGCTTCGCGGCGACGAACATGATAGGCGTCAAGATCAGGAGGGCCTTGCCAACGGCGATCGCCAAGGCGATAAAGTGACCTCCCGTCAGATTATTCAGTGACGGGAGCAAAACCGTCAGGACTACAACCGCGAGGTCTTCTACCAGGGTTATTCCGATCATGACATGGCCCTGGGGCGAGCGCAATTCTCCACGGTCCGCCAAAAGCCGGGAGAGCACCATGGTGCTAGCGACAGAAACAATCGCGCCGACTGCGATTCCCTGGACGGCGCTCCAGCCCAGCAACCATCCCGCGGCCAACCCCAGGCCCACGGAAAGCAATATCCCCAGCGGCCCCCCGAGGATTGCCACCCACTTCACCTGCAGCAAGTCGCGAAATGAAAACTCCAGACCGATCGAGTACATCAGGAGGATGACTCCGACCTCGGCCAGCGCTTCAAATTGATGAATCTCCGATAGCGTGGGTCCTGGCGTAAAAGGACCAATGAGAAAGCCGCCCAGGACATAGCCCAGGATCAGTGGCTGCCGCAGCGCGTTGGCCACGCCCCCGCCCACCACAGCGGCGCCGAAGACGTAGGCCAGATCACGAAAGAAAGTGGTTTCGATTGCCATCAGCGGCCCGGTCGGAAGATTAGTCTAACCCGATCGCTTGAGGGATGGCCGGGGAAGGTCGCGCTTCGAGGAAACTTGAATATCGCGCTTCACAGCCATGTTGTTTTCCTGTGGTTGCTACCTGCGATGGCGAGACCTGCTTCGCTAAGTTCATTCCTGAAACTGCACCCTTCCCGATTTGGCATGCCGCTTTCGCCTTCTTTTGGTAACCGCTTGCGGTATTACCATGTCCGGGCCGCTCGAGCCCGATGTAGCAAGTAGCCGCAGCCACAGGTCGGGTATGCAAAGCCGAGCAGAGTCCGAAATCAGCAGCGCGCAGATGCAGCTACTGCTGGTGGGAAACAACCAGGACGCAAGCTATCTCCGCGACCTGTTGAACCGGCCCGGAGATGGGCATTTGGGCCTGGACCACGCCCGCTCTCCCGAAGAGGCACTGGTGCGGCTGGGTCAGACGACTTACGACCTGCTGTTATGCGAATACACACCGGGAGACAGCAATGCGTTGCGCCTGCTACACGAGGTTCGCAAAGATGGTCTGGGTCCGCCCGTGATATTTCTCAACGGCCCGGTTGACGATGCCACGGTGGACGCGGCTCTGAAATTCGGAAACGGCGAAATCGTCCAGACTCCGAATCTCGATCAACCATCCGTCAAGCGCACCATTCGCAACGCTATCGATGTCTACTCGAAAGAACGGCAGCGGCAAAAGGCGGATGTGGACCCCAAAGAACGACAACGGCAAAAGGCAGAGGATACACTGCGCAAACTCTGGCGCGCGGTCGAGCAATCGGCAGACATGGTAATGATCACCGACCGCGCCGGACTGATTGAGTACGTGAACCCGGCATTCGAGGTGTTGACCGGTTACTCGCGGGAGGAAATGATTGGACAGAACCCGAAACTCCTGAAATCCAGCCAGCAGATTCCTGAGGTCTACAAGGAGCTGTGGCAAACCATTCTCTCGGGTAACGTCTTTCGCTGCACCATGGCGAATCGCAAGAAGAATGGAGAGGTTTTCGTCGCGGAAAAGACCATTACGCCTCTGCGCGACAACGACGGGAAGATCACGCACTTTATTTCGAATGACCGGGACATTACGGACCGGCGCCGGCTGGAAAATCAGCTTCAGCAGGCACAGAAAATGGATGCCGTCGGACTCTTGGCCGGAGGAGTGGCACACGACTTTAACAATCTTCTGATGGTTATCAGTTCCTACGCCGAGCTGATGCTGGATTCGCTGGCCCCCCTGCATCCCCTGCGCCATAACGTGGATGAGATCCAGAAGGCCGCCCGCCGCGCGGCCGACCTGACCCGTCAATTGTTGGCCTTCGGACGCAAGCAGATGCGGAGCCTGCAACTGCTCGATTTGAACCCAATGATCGAGGAAATCAACAAAATGCTGCCGCGTCTGATCGGAGAGGACATCGAACTCAAGTTTGTTCCAGGAAAAAAGCTGGGAAGAGTCAAAGCCGACCCGGTGCAGATCGAGCAGGTGCTCATGAACCTGGCCGCCAACGCGCGCGATGCCATGCCCAAGGGCGGTATGCTGATCATCGAGACCGCAAGCCTGCGGCTGGACGATGCTTATGTCCAGGCACACTCTATTGTGGCTCCTGGAGATTACGTTGTACTGACGGTTACCGATTCGGGAGAAGGCATCGCGCCCGAGCACCTGTCACATATCTTCGAGCCTTTCTACACTACCAAGCTGGAGGGTGAGGGCACCGGACTCGGCCTGGCCACGGTTTATGGCATTGTGAAGCAGAACAGCGGCTACATCTGGGTGTACAGTGAGCCCGGCCTGGGAACGACCTTCAAGATTTATCTGCCTCGCGCCAAGGATGCGAAGGTCGTGCCCCAGCTCTCCCTCCCGCTGATCGGCTATTGTGGAGGGTTCGAAACCGTGCTGCTGGCCGAGGACGAAGCGGCTGTCCGGCGAGCCACGCGCGAGTTCCTTAGCTTGAATGGCTATATCGTTTTGGAAGCAAAGAACGGACTCGACGCCCTGGCCATGGCGCGGGAGTACCAGGGTCCCATCCATTTGATGATCACGGATGTGGTGATGCCGCAGATGAGTGGGGCGAAGCTGGCGGGTGAGTTGGCCGCGGAACGGCCGGACATGAAGGTGCTGTTTGTCTCCGGTTACGCTGAAACCACGGTACAGCGCCACGGCGCGATCGATGTGACCACACGCTTTTTGCAGAAGCCTTTCTCGTTAAGGACCTTGTCCCACAAGATCCGGGAAATTCTCGATGCGGACGCACCCCTTCTGGCTGCCGCGGCCTTGGTCTAAAATTCTTCCTGGCTGTACGCGATCCCGCCATCCGTCTCGTATAATTCCCTGCGGAATCCTGCATGAACCTGCTGGGTACGTCAATCCTGCTCATTCCCGCAACTCCAGAGCTGACGCCGTGACCGCCACATCGGTTCTATGGAACGTGCTGCTCGGGATCGCGGTGGTGGGTGTTTCGAGTTCTACGATTTTTCTGGTCATGGTTCTGGTGGCCGCGGTTCGCTGGCGGCGCGGAGCCCGCGCAGCGCAGATGGCAGCGGCCGCGACGCCCGAGTCTTCCCTGCCAGCAGTCACCATTTTCAAACCCGTCCACGGAATGGAAGCGCGTCTGGAAGAAAACCTGGAAAGCTTTTTCCGGCAGGACTACCCGGCCTTCGAGGTTGTTCTGGGCGCCCGAGACGCCGGCGACGCCGGACTTCAAGTGGCGGAGAAAATCCGCCAGCGCCACCCTCAGGTCAAGAGCCGGATCGTCGTATCCGGTGCGCCCACCTGGCCCAATGCCAAGGTCTTCTCGCTGAGCAAGATGATTCCACTTTCGGCGAATGACTACTTCGTGATCAGCGACAGCGACGTGCGAGTTTCGCCTAGCTTTCTGCGTGACGTGATTCCCGGATTACTGGAGGCGCGAATTGGCCTGGTGACTTGCCCTTACCGCGGCGTGCCGGCCGGCGATATCTGGTCGACCCTCGAGGCGCTGGGCATGTCGGTAGAGATGCCCTCCGGAGTAATGGTCGCGGACATGTTGGAGGGCATTCGTTTCGCACTCGGGCCGGCGGTGGCGTTGCGTCGTGATGCGCTCGACAAGATTGGCGGTATCGCGGTGACGGCAGACTACTATTCGGACGATTTTGTTCTGGGAAATCTAATATGGGCGGCAGGATACAAGGTCATTTTTTCTCATCACATCATTCAACATGTGCTGACGCCGCGCTCGCTGACCAGAACTCTGGGCGACCAGTTGCGCTGGATGAAGAGCACCCGCTTTTCGCGTCCGCTGGGGCACGTTGGCACGGGCCTGACCTATGCTGTGCCGTTTGGGATTCTTGGGCTTGTGGGGGGCGTCGCCACGGGGCATTTGGGGCTGGGCGTTGGGTTGTTCAGCGCGGCGTTGATGAATCGAGTGGTCCAATCGGCCGCGGTGGGATGGGGAGTTATCGGCGACCGGCGGGCTCTGTTCTTGTCCTGGCTCTATCCGGTCCGCGATCTTCTGGGTTTCTTAACCTGGGTGGGAAGCTTTGGTAGCCGCACCTTTTTTTGGCGGGGAGAAACTTACCGCTTCAGCCAGGGCGGCAGAATCATTCCCAACAATCGACCGGCGGAGAGTGCCGTGGGGGCTAAGCTGTAGCGCTTCTCCACCTCGGGAACGGAAATTCAGGCGCTGATGCGGGCCAATTTGCCATCTTTGAGCTTGAAAGAATCACCTCGCCAGACCACGGTATGACCGGCCAGGCTGGCAATCCAAACCAGCAATGCGACCAAATCCCGCAGGGGAAGCAGTGGCAGCGATGGCAGCACCTGG
>Ga0193719_10000301_pt1 | contig 17796 bp, 14 predicted proteins | sample U2a2metaG_FD_160103 | JGI IMG/M metagenome (GOLD analysis project Ga0193719, IMG submission 160103) | Soil microbial communities from a riparian zone of the East river system, Colorado, United States - U2a2 | ecosystem: Environmental > Terrestrial > Soil > Riparian zone | place: USA: East... | reverse complement strand
ATCGACTTCCATCACTTCGTACAAGCCGGTACGGCCCTTGTATCCGGTGTTGTTACACGTACCACATCCCTTGCCTTTTTGAATCTTCACGGTCTTGGCTTCTTCCGGGGTGTAGCCTTCTTCGATCAGCGCCTGCACCGGCATGTCAATCACCTCGGTGCAGTCGCGGCAGATGCGGCGTACCAGTCGCTGGGCACAAATGAGGTGAACCGACGTCGCCACCAGAAAGGGTTCAATTCCCATGTTCATCAAGCGCGTGATCGTCTCCGGCGCGCCGTTGGTATGCAGCGTGGAGAGCACGAGGTGACCGGTGAGGGCTGCTTTGATGGCGATTTCTGCGGTTTCAAAGTCGCGGATTTCGCCCACCAGAATGATGTTCGGATCTTGCCGCAAGAATGCGCGCAACGCGGCCGCAAAGTTCAACCCGATCTGTTCCTTCATCTGCACCTGGTTGACTCCAGCCAGCTGAAACTCGACCGGATCTTCCGCGGTCATGATGTTGGTGTCGGGCGTGTTTAGGCGCGCGATAGAGGAGTACAGCGTGTTGGTTTTGCCCGATCCCGTCGGACCGGTCACCAGCACCATGCCGTAAGGTTTCAAGATTGCTTTCTCGAACTTGGTCAGTGATTCCTGTTCGAAGCCAAGCTTGGTCATGTCGAGACGCAGATTTTCCTTGTCCAGCAACCGCATCACAATTTTTTCGCCCCACAGGGTGGGCAGTGTGCTGACCCGGAAATCCAGTTGTTTCTTGCGGCCGCCGAGGTTCATCTTCAGCATGATGCGGCCGTCTTGCGGCAGGCGTTTTTCGCTGATGTCTAGCTTGGCCATGATTTTCACGCGGGACGTGATGGCATCTTTCAGCTTGAGGGGCGGCGACATGATGCTCTGCAATATCCCGTCAATACGGAAACGCACGCGGAATTCCTTCTCGTACGGTTCCATGTGAATGTCGCTGGCTCCCCGCTTCACCGCGTCGGTCAGCACCAGGTTGACCAGCTTGACGATGGGCGCTTCGTCGGCCGCCCTTTCCAGGTCGGCCAACTCCATCTCGGTCTCTTCCGACTGCAGTTCGACGTCGGCATCGTTGACCTCGGTCATGGACTGCATGACCTGCTCGAGATCTTCCTGCTGGGTGGTGCCGTACGCTTTCTCGATGCTTTCCAGGATCGAGCTTTCCGATGCGACGACTGGCTCGATGTTGAAGCCCGTCATGAACTTGATATCGTCCATGGCGAAGACGTTGGTCGGATCCACCATGGCGATGGTCAGCGAAGCCCCGACCCGGCTCAGGGGCAGGATCTGGTAGCGCTTCGCCGTTTCAAACGGAATCAGCTTTACTACCGACGGGTCAATTTCAAAATACGAGAGATTGATGGCGGGAACGCCATACTGCCGCGAGAGAAAGTTGGTGACATCCTCATCGGTCAGGAAACCCAGCTTGACCAAAGCTGAGCCGAGGCGCACGTTGCTCTCTTTCTGCACCTTCGTCGCCTGCACCAACTGCTCTGTGGTGATGACCTTCTCTTTGACGAGAAGGTCACCCAGCCGTTGCGACATACCTCGATCTCCTATCTGCGCGTTTCAGATGAATGCGGTTTACGATCGCAGCGCGAACTTACAGCTGCCTTTTCGAGGGGAGAAGTTGCAGCCTATCGCGTTGACAGAAATTGTCAACGCATATGGGTTACGGCACCAGTAACTTTAGTTCGACAGACTGCTGTGTGTCTTTCGTAACTTACTGATTTAACACCCGCAGGAACCCCCGAAAACAGGGCGAGTCGCAACTGTGCAGGACAAATTTGGACAACGGAAGGAACTAGGAAACAGGGTACTTTAGTTTCTCTCGCGAGGGATCCGCCTGCAAATTTCCTTCTTATTTCCTCCGCTCCTACGATGGCGACGGCCATCGTGAGCCGGCTATTTGTGTTGTGGGTGTTTGTGCAACAATCGGATCAAAAGCAGCAAGAGGGATGCTCGGGCGAATCGTCGAATCAGGCTGGACGCGAGGTTGTCACCGCAGCAGTCTCCTCTCCTACGTAGGATTGTCGCGGTAATGGCTGGCATCCTTGGATTGGCAATCGTGAGCGGATTTGTAGAGGGAGTTGGATTCGGCAAGTTTCACAGTCCGACTTTCGATCTGGCTGTTGGTTGTCCAATTCTGGCATTTGTCGTGAAGGTGTGGCAGCTGCTCAAATATAAACCACCGTTAGATCACACCTAGCCGGGAACCCGATGGCTGTGGCAGCCGCCTCCATTTTCTTGAGTGAGTTGGATCGACGCTGGTGTGTGAAGAAACTTCCTCACTGCATGGAGACGGCAATGAACGCTACCATTCATGCGTCTTGGCCCGGTTCCCTGTAATCAGATTCCCGACCAATCCGCTGCGTTTCAATGTGCAGGAGTCTTGCATTGCCATGCTGCTCTATCGCATCGTCGCTTTGCGAACTCCGGTGACCTCCTAGACGCAAGAAAAGCCGGCTTGGCGCATTCTGTTCTTTGCGTCTCGCTGCTCTTACCTTGCGCACCGGCGCGCGTGACGGAATCGAGGGCGAGGGTTGAGTGGAGCGATGGGCTAGACTTCGATTTGGTTCGGCACCCAGACTCGCTCCATCATCGTGTCCGCCCCTATCTCGCCGCCCACTTCCGTTCTCGCAAAAGTGCCATCGCGAAGGGAGAAGGAGAAACTAGAACAGGCGGAAAAACCCGCCGAACGCCGCCGACCTCGAACTGACTCTGCAAATAATTGATTACCCGGAGGAACGCCGGGCAAACTCAGAGGCGCTGCTACCCAGATGTGCGGCCCTTGCCAGCTTTCTGGCCCAGGCTCGGCCCTCACGCCAGCCACTTCGGGTTTATAATGAACTACTTACGTTCGATCATTCATCTGTAATTGTTGAGTCCCAAACAGGCTAGCTGGAACTTGTCTGCTTCCAATTCAACCCGCAACAAAGAAACGCCCAGCCGGAAGAAAATGATCGTCCTGCTGGCGGTTGGGATCTTTGTGCTGTTTGGAATCCTGCTTTCCCAATCTTCGTTCGATCTTCCTTTTCTCAATCCCGACACGAACCAGCAGCTCCTGTTCTTTGCGGCCCTCTCCGCCGTGATTTTTCTGCTGTTCGTGGCGCTCACGTTCGTTCTGGCGCGCAATCTGCTTAAGCTATTTGCCGAACGTCGACTGGGAGTTCTGGGATCAAAGTTCCGCACCCGGCTGGTGGTGGGAGGGCTGCTGCTCTCGTTCCTGCCGGTCATCATGATGTTCTGGTTTGCTTATGGCCTGATGAATCGCTCGATCGACAAGTGGTTTTCCCGGCCGGTTGAGGAGGTGCGTGAAGACACCGCGGCCATGGCCTCCCTGCTCTCGCGGTATTTAGCCCAGAACGCGCGGGCGGAGGCGGAGTCCATTGCGGCGTTGCCGGAAACGCGACGGGCCTTTGCCGGCCATAGTTTTTCTACGGTCATGAGCGAATTCCGCCGGCATGAGCCCACTTTGCAGGGCGGGTTTGCGGTGGCGATCGAGGATGGAAACGCGCAGGCCAGTTTCGCCGCGCCCGCCGCTTGGCTGTTTTTGAAAGGGAAGATTCCATTGGAGCGACTGACCGCCGACACCATCGTGCATCTGAACTGGGAACAGACCGACTACATCGTGGGCGCCGCCAACGTGAATAACCGCGGCTTGATCCTGGTGGCCATGCCTTTACCGCAAAAACTCTCTGAGACGGTGAAGGCGCTGGAGGCCAGTCAGCGGCGTTATCTCGAACTCAGCCGCGAACGCAAACTGGTTCGCCGCACCTACATGGGTCTGTTACTTCTACTGACCGTTCTGGTGCTTTTTTCGACTACCTGGCTGGCTCTCTATCTGTCCAAACTTGTGACCCGCCCCGTGGTGGCGTTGGCCGAGGCAACGCAAGAAATTTCGCGCGGGCGCCTGGACTACCGCGTGGAAGTCAGTGCTGCAGACGAGATCGGCGATCTGGTGCGATCTTTCAACCGCATGGCGGAAGAGTTGGAAACCAGCCGCCGCCAGATTGACGCCTCCAGTCACGATCTGGGCGCCGCTAATATCGCGCTGGAACAGCGCCGCCGGCATATTGAAACCATCCTGGAAAGCATTCCCACGGGCGTGCTGTCTCTCGATGCGGGCCGGCGTATCACCCACGTAAACCACGCGCTGCTACGCATGTTCAACCCTTCCGGGGGCGAGTCTGCGACCCCAAACGTGGCCATCGGCGCAGCATTGCGTGACGTATTTCCTCAAGAAGTTCTGGAAGATCTGGAGCCGCTGCTGCGGCGCGCCGACCGCATGGGCACGACCACCACGCAACTCGAAGTGGCTCTGCATCCTTCCCCGTTCAACGCGGCGGTCACCGTGGCCACCCTCCAGCATGGCGGACAGGGGTTGGGCTACGTTCTGGTGTTCGAAGATTTATCCGACCTGCTGAAGGCCCAGAAGCAAACAGCCTGGCGTGAAGTGGCGCGGCGCGTGGCTCACGAAATCAAGAACCCGTTGACACCGATTGCGCTTTCCGCGGAGCGCATCCGCCGCCATCTCGATCGAGGCTCTCCTCCTGATGCCGCTTCACTGGATGTTCTGCATAGCTGCTCCGAAACCATCGGCAGCGCCGTGGAAACATTGCGCACGCTGGTCGATGAGTTTTCTACTTTGGCCCGGTTTCCCACCGCGCAGCCCGCTGCCGCCAACATCAACTCCATCGTGGAAAATACTCTGGCCATGTTCAACGGGCGGCTGGACAGCATTCATGTGCAGACTTTCCTGGCGGTTGATCTTCCCAAGGTCATGGCGGATTCTGAGGCCATCAAGCGCGCCCTGGCCAATCTCGTCGACAATGCCGCCGAGGCCATGCAGGGTGCGCTGGTGCGCGAAATTCAGATCTCCACGTCGCTCGTGGCCAGTCGGGACGCGGTCGAAATCACCGTCGCCGATACGGGCCACGGGGTTACGCAGGAGTTGAAGGAACGGCTGTTCTTGCCGTACTTTTCTACCAAGAAACGTGGAACCGGTCTGGGCTTGGCTATCGTCAGCCGTATCATTGAAGACCACCACGGCTCCATTCGCGTTGAGGAAAATCAGCCGGTAGGCAGCCGGTTTGTGGTGGAATTGCCGGTGGCGGCTGAATTGGTTTCCCCTCCCCCCATTCGCCAGCATGCATAGCATTCTCATTGTGGACGACGAGTCTGGCATCCGGCAATCGCTCAAGGGCGTGCTGGAGGACGAAGGCTACAAGGCCGCGGCTGCGGAGAGCGGCGAAGCCTGCCTCGAGACCCTGCGCAAACGGGCGTTTGACCTGGTGCTACTCGATGTCTGGCTCCCCGGGATGGACGGCCTCGAAACTCTGCAGAGGATCAGGGATTTGGAAAATGCTCCCGAGGTCATCATGATCTCCGGTCACGGCACGATTGAAACCGCGGTGCGCGCCACCAAGCTAGGGGCCTACGATTTCCTGGAGAAACCGCTCTCCATCGACAAGACACTCATCCTGGTAAAGCATGCGATCGATGCCAAGCAGATGCGCCAGGAGAACCGAGAACTCAAGAAGCAACTTGTCCCCCGCAGCGTGATCGTGGGAGAAAGCGTTCCCATGAAGGCCTTGCGCCAGCAGATCCAGCTCATGGCGCCGACCAACGGTCGGGTTCTCATCTATGGAGAGTCGGGCACCGGGAAGGAACTGGTGGCCCATGCCATCCATGCTCAAAGTCTGCGCAAGAACGAAACGTTTGTAGAACTGAACTGTGCCGCCATTCCCGAGGACTTGATCGAGAGCGAACTGTTCGGTCATCGGAAAGGATCGTTTCCTGCTGCGACCGCCGACAAGGAAGGAAAATTCCATCGGGCAAACGGGGGCACCCTTTTCCTCGATGAAATCGGCGATATGAGCCTTAAGACACAATCGAAAGTTTTGCGCACTCTCGACGAGCAGCGCTTCACACCGGTGGGTAGTGACGAGCCGGTCACCGTGGACGCCCGCTTAATCGCTTCGACCAACAAGGATCTCGACGAGGAAATCTCTCGCGGGAACTTTCGCGAAGATTTATTCTATCGCTTGAACGTAATTCCCTTTTCCGTCCCGCCCCTGCGCGAGCGCCAGGAGGACGTTCCCCTGCTGGCCCGGCATTTTTTGAGGGATTTTTCCGCCACCTACGGCCGCCGGCCGCGCGAAATCACCGACGATGCCATCGAGACCCTGATGCGGTACTCCTGGCCGGGTAACGTGCGCGAGTTGCGCAACGTGATTGAACGAATTGTCATCATGAATCCCACCACCACCCGCTTCGACCGCAAGCACTTGCCGCCACTGGTCCACCGTGATGGCAGCCGCCGCTCCATCGGAAGCGAATTTTCCACCTTGCACCAGGCCCGCGCGGCCTACGAACGCGACTATATTTTGAAAAAGCTAGACGACAATCACGGCAACATCAGCCGCACCGCGGAAGTGCTGGGACTCGAACGCAGTCATTTGTACCGGAAGATGAAAACGCTGGGAATTGCGGTGAAGGAATAACCCGGCAGACTCGGGGCCTGGGGATCTGGTTGGCACTAGCGTTTGATCATGTGGATTTCCGTGCCGTTCTTGAGAAACTTTACCTCGTCCATCAATTGGTTGATCAGAAAAATTCCACGTCCGTGATCGGAATAAACGCTCTCGCCGCGCAACGGGTTGGGAATTTCTCCCGGATCAAATCCCTTGCCTGGGTCGCGAACCACGATCAGTATGCTCTGATCCTCGTTAGAAACCACGTCGCATTCGACAATCTTCGAAGGATCGCCCTTGGCCCCATGCACTACCGCGTTGGCTAGCGCCTCGGTGAGCGCCAGCTCGATGGCATCGTGTTTTTCAGACTCGCAATGGATCTGGCGCACCAGCTCCATCACAGTCTGGACAACTGGATCGACCGCATCCCGATCCGCAGCCAGCGTTATTTTCAGCTTCAGGCTCGATTTTCCGGTTGCAAAATTATGGATCTCGGGATTATCGGTCATGGCCTGCTTTCTTGTCCGGTCTGGATGCGCACCGGGATTCTACAGTGATCGCCGCTTTGGAGCAAAGTACCGAAGATCATAGCTTGCCGCATCCGGTCAAATACTCCACCTGGCGACGCCAATCCAGCTCTTCGACGAACTCGTGCGACTCACGCCAGTTGTTGCGAACTTTCACGAAGAGCTCCAGAAACACTCGCTTGCCCAGCATCTGTTCGATCTGCAGCCGGGCCGCCGTGCCAATCTTCTTGAGCATCTGGCCACCCTTGCCAACCAAAATTCCCTTCTGACCGTCGCGTTCGCAAAAAATCGCCGCCGCGATGCGAGTCAGCCTGGCTTTTTCTTCAAACTGCTCAATCACGACCGTGGTCGCGTACGGAACCTCCTCGCTGGTTTCCAGCAGGACCTGTTCGCGGATGATTTCTGCCACCATAAACCGGACCGGTTGGTCGGTGATCTGGTCCTCGGGAAAATAGCGGGGCCCTTTAGGCAGGAACCGGATCACTTTTTCCAAAAGCACTTCAAAGCCCTCGTGTTTGCGAGCGGAGAGAGGGATGATTTCCCGGAAGTCGTGGAGTTTGCGGTATTCATCGATGATCGGCAGCAACTTGTCCTTGGTGCCGCGAAGAAGGTCAATCTTGTTAAGCAGAAGGAACACCGGCGTATTGCACTTCTTCGCCATCTCGAGCACGAAGTGGTCTGCCGGTGCGAATTTCCTCGTGGCGTCCACGATCAGCAGAACCAAGTCGCAGCCATCCAACGCTTCCCGCACTTCCGCCATCATCTTGCGCCCGAGAGAAGTGTCGGGCCGGTGAACTCCCGGGGTATCAATGAGAACCACCTGCCCCCCCGGCCTGCCCTCTTGTTTGGACACGTGAAGGATTCCGAGTATGCGATTGCGCGTAGTCTGCGGCTTGGGACTGATAATGGCGACCTTCTCGCCCACCAGCGCATTGAGCAGGGTGGACTTGCCGGCATTCGGCCGGCCGAGGATGCAAACGAATCCGGAGTGAAAAGGCATAGTGGAACTGATATCGCTAATCTCCCGCCCGCTCTACCGGGGCCAGCTTGCCCTCGGTTGCACCGGCGAGGCCGCCCGCGCCACATCACCCTGACTATATCAGCTTCATCCGAGTTGGCTTGGCCAGCGAGATTCTTACCCGCTCCACCCGCCTCTCGGTGGCATCCAGCACCTCGAAACGAAGACCCTCTTCCTCCACCACTTCGCCGCGATGCGGAATCCGCCCCGCTAGTTCGCTCACCAGTCCTGCAACCGTGGCAGATTCTTTTCCTTCCGGACGGATACCGAACATTTCGCCAAGGCGATCCACATCCATGTTGCCGGGGACAACGTACGAGCTATCGGTTTCCCGGATCACTTCCATCTTTTCGTGTTCATCGCGGATTTCCCCGACGATTTCTTCCACCAGATCTTCGATGGTGACTATGCCCGCGACTCCTCCGTATTCATCAACCACAATGGCCATGCGGACACTATTTTCCTGCATTTCACGGAGTAGATCGCTGCCCAGCTTGCTCTCGGGCACAAAATGGACATCGCGGCGCATCAGCGTGTCCACAGTACGGGCGCGGGCTTCGGTGTCCGGCACTTGCAGCACATCCTGTGCATAGACGATGCCCACGATGTTGTGAATTGTGCCGTCAAACACTGGCACTCGCGAGAAGGGCCTGTTCTTGAGCAGCTCGATGAACTGCTCGACGGTTGTGTTGGTAGGGACCGCCACGATTTCCGGACGCGGCTTCATGGCCTCGCGAACGGTCTTCTCGCCAAATTCGACCACCGACTGGATCAGGTCGCGGTTGCTTTCGTGCAGAATGCCTTCCTCCTGGCCTGCTTCGATGAGCGCATCCACCGCGTCCGCCTGGGTTTCGGGCATTTCGTCCGAATGCTCTTTGGTCAGAGCCGTGACCGATTTCAAAAACCCCAGCACGAGAGTTGCCGGCAGGGCAACGTAAATCAATATTTTCAGCAGCAGCACCCAGCGCGCCAGCCACTGGCCGTCTGTCCGTGAAAAGAAAAGAAAAGGCAGAAAGCGATTGAACAGGATGACGATGAGAACGAGGCTGAGTGTGGCTTGCAGGATTTCGTACACGCTCCAAGCGCGGTCGCGGAACACGGCAAAGCCCACCAGCATGGCGATGGCAGCGGTTATGATCTGAGTCATGACCGCCATGGATAGCGCGGCGCGCGCTCGGCCTATTCCGATCCGAGGCTCGATCTTCTGCTCGAAGGTGGCAATATTTTCCTGGAACTCCCGCGAAAGGAATTTGCCGATCTCGGTGTAGACACGGTCCACGTAGGAAACCAGGGTTAGCAGGCAGAGCATCAACAGCAGCGCGGCTGCGATGGCGTAGTTCATCGTGTCCGTGCCTGTGGCGTGGGCTGAGAAGAGCCGGGTCTGCGATCCGTCCGGGCCAGGCGAAGCTCGGCAACCCAGCCGCCTCTGCCTTTGGCGTTTCTTCCCGCGTCGCCGGAAAGGCCGTTGCGATTCAGACTTCTCTGTCCAGCCCGCCCATTCCTCTCAATCAGTCCCACAGGCAGCCCTAACGACTGTCGCAATTTCGCTTCCTTGTCAGCCATCGCTCCATGGTCGCATTCATGATCATATCCAGCGAGATGAAGCACTCCGTGCAGAACCAGAATCTTGATTTCCTGCGCCACCGAATGTCCGAGCTCGCGAGCATTTTGCTTCGCGATCTCGGCCGAAATCGCGATCTCGCCCGCCAAAGCCTCCGCAAAACCCGGCTCGGGCACAAACGAAAGCACGTCCGTAGGCTGGTCCTTCCCGCGAAAGCGTCGGTTGAGAGCGCGCAATTCCTGGTTGCTGGTCACCAGCACATTGACGGCCCCCCTTAGCTTGACGGTCCGGCTCGCGCGCGCCACAAACCTCGCCAATGCTGCGTCGCTCAATCCGGCCACGTGTTTTCTTAAGAGTACCAAGGTCTAATTTTCGCTCTTGGCGGCTTTTCTTCGCGTTCTTGATACGGTAAAAATCTGTCGCGTCCTCCAAAAACAAACAGGAGGGCCAAATCCAGGCGCCCTCCCCGCTCAATCTTACCTTCTCTATTCGCTGGTTTCTACTTCCGATGGCAGGCTACCGTTCTTATCCAGAAGCGCCGACTCCGTTCCGTTCGCCCTGCCATTGGCATGGGAGTCGGGCGGCGAGGCATCGCCTTCAGCCGCCCTGGCCTTGTGCTCGTCATAGGCTCGGATGATGCGCTGCACCAGGTGGTGCCGCACCACGTCGCTATCATCAAAATAAGCAAATGCCAGCCCCTCAACATGTTTGAGAACCTCGGCCGCCTGCAGCAGACCACTGCGCTTTGCGTTGGGCAAATCAATCTGGGTGACATCCCCGGTGATAACCGCCTTGGAGTTGAATCCTAGTCGGGTGACAAACATCTTCATCTGCTCGGAAGTCGTGTTCTGCGCCTCATCAAGGATCACGAACGAGTCATTCAGTGTGCGGCCGCGCATGAACGCAATCGGTGCGATTTCAATCACGTTCTTTTCCAGAAACCGGTCCACCTTCTCCGGCTCGAGCATGTCGTAAAGGGCGTCGTATAAGGGACGTAAGTAGGGATCGATCTTGTCCTGCAAGGTTCCCGGCAAAAACCCCAGGCGCTCGCCAGCCTCGACAGCTGGACGGGCCAGAATGATCCGGTTTACACGCTTAGCCAGCAACGCGGAGATGGCCATGGCCACTGCCAGGTAGGTCTTGCCGGTCCCAGCCGGCCCGATCCCGAACACCATGTCGTGACTCTCGATGGCTTCCAGATAGCGACGCTGGTTGACGCTCTTGGGCTGCACCGTGCGCCGCCCGAAAGAGCGCTGGCGCCCCGCTTCGGCCAAGCCGCGCAGGCTGGTCTTGGGGTCGGCTAACAGGACACGCAGCATGCTGCCGAGATCGCCATTGTTGAAGGTGTGCCCGGAGCGCTGCAGTTGGTCGTAATCGGCGAAGACCTGCTCGGCGCGGGCAACATCGCGAGCCGCCCCTTCAAGGTCGATGGAGTCGGATCGGAGATCAATATTGATGTTCAGGCCGTCTTCCAGCAGGCGCAGATTCTCATCCCGCGTTCCGAACAGGGTTTCGATGTTGGGGCTGATTTCAATGCTCTTCTTCATTCAGTGTCTGCTACTTCCTCCCGCACGTTTAGAGGCAGCTGTGGGGATGGTTCTTGACCCGGAGCAACCGCGCCGCTGGCGGAAACACTCCCGCCATCGCGCGGACGAACCATGGTTCTGTCTGGAGGTGGAACCAGCCGAGGGTGCTCGCCCCGAAGTGCAAGCAACTGCCATTACGGTAAAGGGTACCCCTGCTGGCGGACGGTAGTCAATGGCGGCGAATCTAGGTGTCGTTAGCATCAATCTCCCGTCCATTTGGCAGGTAACAGGTAAGATGTCCGCTTTTCGTGGCGGTGAGGGTAGGACCACAGACCAAGCATGCTCTCCTACCCAAAACCGCGATGGAGCGGGCCAGTGCCGGCCCAGGCAGCGGACGGGCGTCCGCATGCGCTCGGCAATTGCCCCCGCCCTTCACTCCCGATATCATTCACGGCACAATGAGATTGACATCCGGTTTCCTGCTCGTAATCTTGAGTGCTTTTGCTTGCGCCCAGGCTCCCTCCCCCTCCAACGAGATTGAAAGCATCTACCCCGATGCCCGGGTTCTGTATCTGGATATTCACCAGAACCCGGAACTGTCTTCGCATGAAACCCAAACGGCGGCAAAACTCGCCGGCCGGCTGCGCCGTCTGGGCTACGCGGTTACGGAAAACGTGGGTGGAACGGGAGTCGTCGCCATCCTGAGCAACGGTGCCGGACCGACCGTGATGCTTCGCACCGAGCTCGACGCGCTGCCGGTTGAGGAAAAGACCGGCTTGCCTTACGCCAGCAAAGTCCGGACCAAAGACGACTTCGGACGTGATGTCGGCGTCATGCATGCCTGCGGGCACGACCTGCATATGGCATCGCTGTTCGGAACCGCAGCCATCATGGCCCGCAGCAAGGAAACCTGGCACGGAACGCTCATCTTGATTGGCCAGCCGGCCGAGGAAACCATAGCCGGGGCCAAGCGAATGGTTGAAGCCGGCTTGATGACGCGCTTTCCCAAGCCAGACGTGGCCCTGGCCCTGCACGTGGGTAACCAGCTTCCGGCTCGGAAAGTCGGACTCGGCCCGGGTTATCGATTTTCCAATGCCGATTCCTTGCGCATCACGATCTACGGAAAAGGCGGGCATGGTTCCATGCCCAACAGCACCATTGACCCGATCGTGATCGCTGCCCGCACCGTGGTCGCGCTGCAAACAATCGTCTCCCGCGAGGTGAAGCCCGGAGAGGTGGCGGTAGTCACCATCGGATATATCCAAGCCGGCACAAAAAATAACATCATCCCTGACCAGGCTGAGCTCGGACTCACCGTCCGCAGTTACAAACCTGAAGTTCGCAAACAGGTGCTCACAGCCATCGAGCGGATCACGAAGGCGGAAGCCAACGCCGCGGGTGCCGTGCGCGAACCTAAGATCGAGCGCTACGAAGCCACGGATGCCGTCTATAACGATCCAGGCCTGTCTCAGCGCCTGCAGAGCGTTCTGGAGTCAACGCTCGGCAAAGACAACGTCGTAGTCGAAGAGCCGGGGATGGCGTCCGAAGATTTTTCTTTCTTCACTGCCCAGGGCGTACCGTCGTTCTTTTTTAGTCTGGGCGGGGCGAATCCCGAGCAGTATGCGGAAGCGAAATCGGCGGGAACGAGTTTGCCTTCCAATCACTCTCCTGTTTTCGCTCCTGATGTGGACCCGGCGCTGCACACGGGAATCGTCGCAGAAGTGGCGGTGCTACGCAATCTGCTGAGTGGATCGGCTGAAGATTTGCGCAGGTCGATCTCGCCCGCACACTAAGGATCGCCAGCCACCATGTGGAAACCGCTACCCTCGCACGAGTCCTCCTGAGCAAGGATGCCTCGTCCGCTATAGAGGAGCAGACTCGTCAAGGAACCCTAGGTTGCGACGGCCTGGTACGGCTTTAGCAATACCGGGCTGGGCGGCTGTCCCCTGGCCGGTGACCGCTCTGCCTGCTTGCGCGGTTGCCCTAAGCTCCCTCTCCCCTTGCGTCTTCGGCCGAGGCCGCCACCGCCCGCTGCTTAGCCCAGGCACGCAGGGCCTGGATTTCCTCTGAGCGAGTGGTAGAAAGCGGTACTGTTGCCCTCAGTGCATCGAGTAGGCCTTGGGTGTTTACGGCCTGCTTGCTCGCGAACGCCGCGTACAGCGAGGTCTGCACAGCGGCGTCAATCTCCGCGCCGGAGTATCCTCGCGCGGCAGCGGCTACTCGGTCCAGGTCGAAGTCGGCCGGAGGCCGCTTCCGTCGCGCCAAATGAATCGCAAAAATCTTTTTGCGCTCGACCAGACTTGGCAGATCGACGAAAAACAACTCGTCGAAGCGCCCCTTGCGGATCAACTCGGGGGGCAGGACCGTAACGTTATTGCAAGTGGCGGCCACAAACACCGGGGCCTTGCGGTCCTGCATCCAGGAAAGAAAGGCCGCCAGAATGCGCGACGAAACGCCCGCATCTACTGAGGCCGAATCCGGTCCGCTTCCGGCAAATATCTTCTCCAGTTCGTCAATCCAGAACACGCAAGGCGCTAGTCCTTCAGCGACGCGAAAAACCTTCTGAATTCGCTTCTCAGTTTCGCCGATGTACTTGTCGAAAATGGCGGCGGTGTCGAACTTCACCAGCGGCAGTTTCCACTCGCCAGCAATGGCGCGTGCGCACATACTCTTACCGCAACCCTGCACTCCGAGAATAATCACTCCTCGCGGCGGCTCCAGACCAAAATCACGGGCGGCCACTTCCCATGTGCCCCGCCGTTGCGCCAGCCAGCGTTTGAGATGGTCGAGGCCGCCCACACTGGCTAGATTCTCAGACGCGTCAATGAACTCCAGCATTCCGGAGCGGCGCAGTAGTTCTTTTTTCGCCTCGAGCACGTCGGTGACGGTTTCGGGAGTGACCCCATACCGGGTCACGATCGCTTGCGAAGTCGCGCGCTCCGCTTCTTCCTCGGTCAAGCCGCACAAATTGTTCGCCATGGCGTCGAGGCCTGCCGGGTCCAACGTACGCTTGAGGGTCCGAGTCTTCCCCACCGTGGCGCTCGTTTCGTCGATGATCTGTCGCAGACGGTGCTTGTCCGGCAAAGGCAGTTCCAGGAACTCAACCAAGCTCACCAGCTCCGGCGGGATCGTGATCGACGGCGCGGTGATGATGACTGTGCGCCGGTTGGCGCAGAATTTTTGCCCCACGTCGCGAAGCCGACGAACTACGACTGGGTCGTCCAAGTGGCGATGAAAGTCTTTGAGAACAAACGCGGCTTCGAGTGACGTAGCCTCCAGGTTGCTGAGCGCCTGGGCAGGTTCCTTGCTGTTGTAGAGCGCATGGGAACTGGCGTCATTGGGATCGCTGCCGCTGTTGGAAAAATGGCTCGGTTCCGGAACCAGTTCTCCCACCTCGCTGCCGCAGCGAACCAGTCCGCTGGCGATGCTCCACTCGAAGGTAGCCAGATTCAGCGACGAGCAGGCCACGCGCACCAGACGCACCGCGCGCATCTCTTCCACGGTTTCCATCACGACAATGGGGGTGGATGAGTTAAGCAGAATTTTCAGACGCTCGAGGGCATCCGCCATAGGGGTTTGACCATGTGCGACTTACTCCCGTAAAATAGCCTATTCGACGGCAATCCGAGTACTCTCCATAGAAACGAAGGTAACGAACCAGATATGGCAAATCATTTTTCGGCGCTGAAGCGCGCCCGTCAGACTGAGAAACGCAGCGTCCGCAACCACTCCAACACTTCCCGGCTGCGCAGCGCCCTGCGCCAGTTGCGTGAGTCGCTCGCCAAAGGCGACAAAGCCGGCGCCCAGCTGGTCTTCCGACAGACAGTTTCGGCCCTTGACAAGGCAATCCAGAAGGGTGTGATTCACGAGAATACTGCTTCGCGCTACAAGTCCCGTCTGAGCGCGCGTGTGAATGCGCTGAAGTAGGGCCCCGGCGACTACCTTATCTTTCCCAAGCGAAAACCTGGGATCAGGAAGTCGGTATGCTTCTGGTGCTGGCGGAATGCGTCTCCGAATTGCTGAGCACGGCTTTCCCTTCCTCGCTTTTAGACACCACTCCGCCAGCCCAGACAAATACCCAGCCCGCAGCGCCACTGCTCGATCACTTAGAGCCGAACCGATGGTGGCGAGAACGAGGCCGGAATCGGGTGTCGCAGGTGATTGTAGGGTCGGGCGCAGACTAGCTGATGGTCTTCTTTAGATGGTGACCCTTGCGCCCCATACTCCTCCCGGTGACAACGAGCCCAATACCTGGTCAGGTAAGGGCTAGTCCCAGAATCGCAGCTCACCAGGGCGCGAGGCAGGACTCGAGTTCTGAGGAAGGCAATTCCTGCGCAACCACTACACCGAAGGACGGAGCCGAGGATCTCAAGCGAAAGAGTGGCGTAGTGTGAACCGAACGACTATTTTTTGCCAAGCGGCGCGGGGTGAGCTCTAGACCGGCAGTTCTTCTTGCGACCATCCGAGACCTTCAGGCTTGGCCTCAGCGGTAAGATCCAGGATTAATTTTTCCATTACGAAGCGCTTGGTCGGCGGATTCGAACGCAGCGCCAGATCGGTTTTCGCCACCAGCCGGATGGCTCGCGTCAGTTCACGTTTCGATTTGTAGCGGCGGGCTTGCTTGATGATATCGTCGGCGGCAAACGGCGGGACGCGGAAGCCTTGCCAGAGGGCGGCCCACAGCATGCGCTGGTCGCGCACATTGCGTTCCAGAATCACCAGCATCTGACGAAAAGTTTTGGCTAGCATGTAAATGTGACCGATGGCGGCTTCGTCGCCGTCACCGCTGCTCAAGATGGCATCCAGCACTTGCAGCGCTCGCACCCGGTCTTTGGCGGAAATAGCGTCCGTCAATTCGTACAATGACCGCTGCTTCGCCGCCAGCACCATGGTCTCCACATCACCTAGTGTGATTCGCTTCTTCTCGCCCACGTAAAGAATCAGCTTTTCAAGTTCGTTGGAAACCATCATCATGTCGCCTCCGAGAGCGTCCACCAATTCGCGCGCGGCGTCGGCGTCAATCTTCACGTCCCGGGTGCTGCCGTATTGGCCGATCCAGCGGACGGCTTCACTTTCTTCCACTCGCGCCAGCTCGACAACGGCGCAATATTGGCCCAGCGTCTCCCGGATGCGCTCGTAGCGCTCTTTGTCGGTCAGGTCCATGCGGCGCGCATCCGCCGGGATGCTGATGTGGTCGGCGACAAAAATCAACACCGCATCCGGGTTGGGGTCCTTGCTGTAGGCTTCGATGGCAGCCAGTTTCTCTTCGTTTGATCCTCGTCCAAACAGGTTCTTGACGCCACGGATGAAGAACACCTGAAATGGCGCCATCAGCGAAGGAGTGCGCGCGCGATCGAGAATCTCCGGCAGATCGATTTCCGACAGATCAAACTCAAACAGGCTGAAGTCGCGGAGTTCGGCCGGCACCAGATGCTGGAGAATGGCTTCACGACAGCGCTTGCGGAAGAAAACCTCATCGCCCACAAAGACATACACTGGACGCAGTTTGCGAGCTTCCACTTCGGAAACGAAGCGATCAGCCTGGGCGAAGGCCCGCACTAGAAACCCTCCAGTACATTGCTCACCAGAGTGCGGGCAAATTCGATCGATAGCCGTTCCAGCGCGGGGGAATCTTCTTCGAAGAAGCTGGAGAGCTCCTGCGAGACCTGGTATTCCTCGCGAAACAGGTAAGCAGGATTTTCATAAAGAATCTTGCCCTGGCGATCAGTCAGCGTAACCCTCGCGGTCACAACCACTAACGCGCTCGAGGCCCTCCCGCTCTGAGAATCGTAGGTGAGCGGCGAGGTTGATGTACTCACGACGGTGCCGTGCAGGGTTGCGTCCGCGGAGTCGCTAGGCTGGTACAGGATGTGGTAGTGAGTACGGGTAACCATTTCGCGGACTACGGCCGCGGTCAGCTTTTGCTCGATTTTGTAGGTTTGGGTCTGGTTGACGAAGGCGGGAATCGCAATCGTCCGGACATTGGCGGGAAGGGTGACGGCGTGGCCGGCGGTGTGGTAGCCGCAGGCGGCGCTGAAAAGCAAAATCACCATCAATATCGGCAGAGCGGGGCTAGGCAGCAAACTTGCTGGATCCCAAAACCGATCATTGCCATTGCGGCTTTTCGCCAGGGCCCGCCCCGGCTCGACCACGCGGGTCATTGGATCTTTCCTTTGGGGCGGGATGCGGCCATGTTTTCCGCACATTCCACAGCGGTAGCGGCGGCGACACGCAGGTTATCTGCTGCAGCCCACAACCACAACCCGTTGGCGAGATTTGAGTCAGGCTGAATCGACACCAGAACATCGCCCTGTCCGGCCGCATTCACGTTACTGGGAGACTCTTCCGCCAAACCTGTGATGGTCACATGCTCGCCAGTCAGCGCCTTTGAGATTCTCTCAATCTCTACCGGCTTTTCCATGTCGATATGCAGGGTGAACGCGTGTCCGTGAAATATCGGCGCCTGCAACAGCAAGAGCGAAGGCAGTGGCGCTTCCTTGCCAGCGATCCGCTGGTAGTGATTGAGCACACGGCGTTCGACTGTGCTCAGTGATGGAACAGACTGCTCCCCGTAGCGCGCCACCATGTTGAATGCTACCTGGGTGTCGAACACTCTCTTCGGCAACTGCTGGAAAGAAAGCAGATTCACGGTCTGTTCGTGAAGCTCATCCATCCC